>Ga0209537_1000307_pt1 | contig 59598 bp, 49 predicted proteins | sample BioPla4DNA1_FD_187698 | JGI IMG/M metagenome (GOLD analysis project Ga0209537, IMG submission 187698) | Biogas fermentation microbial communities from Germany - Plant 4 DNA1 (SPAdes) (version 2) | ecosystem: Engineered > Bioreactor > Anaerobic > Digestate | place: Bielefeld, North... | reverse complement strand
TGTTTATGGCAATATCAGAATTACCAGTCCAAATCATTGATACCGGTGGAGAGATATTTACTTCTCTGGCAAGCATTGTTGCCATAGAAGTTGCTGCGGAACCTATCATCTGGTTCATAGCCTCAGCTACTGCGCTTTCTTCTATCTCAGTTAACTCTGTTGCTGAAACCTTTCCGTCACCGCCCATCATTAAACTAGCTATAATAGCAGCATCGGTTATTTTCATAACTAATAAGTTTCCACCTATTATACCACTAGTATATTTTACCTCTAAAGCAAGGTTAGGCACTTGGAAGGTTTTGCTTAATTCATCTAAAGTTGTTATAGTAACTACTGGCGTAGTTATATTTACTGCTTGATTTAATATTTGTGACAGCGCAGTAGATGCAGAACCCATTGAGATATTTCCAACTTCACCTAATAAGTCTTTTTCTACATCAGATAATATTTCTTCTTCCTCCTGTGGAGCTGAAGAACTATCACCGCCATTTAATAGTGCGTCAATTTCCTCTTGAGAAAGAAATCCATTACTCATAACTTTCCACATCCTTATCAATCATATCTAATATCTCAATTCCTCTATACTTCTTTATAATTCCTGGCCGAGCATAATATATCTTCTTATCCTCTGCTAGAACTGTAACTGCGTCAGTTGTTTTACTGTCTAAGGTTACTACATCACCTATATTAAGCTTCAAGAAATCATCAACTGTAATTTGAGCTTTCCCTAATACAGCTGTCAAGTTCACATCCACTATGTTTAATCTTTCCTTTAACTTCTGTCGGGACTCTTTTACTAACTCGTCATCGGCCTGCTGGAACCAATATTGAACAACTAACTTATCCAACACCTTCTCTATACTTATATAAGGAATACACATATTAATAAAGGTTGAATTTAATCCTATTTCACAGGAGAAGGTTATTAGTGCTACTGCTTCATTTGGCGCCAAGGTCTGATTTAATGCTGGATTTGTTTCTAAGGCCTCAATTTCTGGATTTACATCAATGATATCTTCCCAAGCCAACCTTAGATTTGATATCAAACCAGTATTAATTTGTCTAATAATATTTTTATCGATGTCTGTAAATTCCCTAATTTTGCTTTGTCTATCACCTTTACCACCTAATAAAATATCATTTACTTGAAAAACAAAGGAAGGATTTGTTTCAAATAAAATTGATCCGCTTAAAGGTGGCATTTTAAAAGTAGTTAATATCGTAGGATTAGGAATTGAATGTATAAACTCCTCATAGGTAATCTGTTCTATAGATTCAATTTTAATTTTTGCGTTAGTTCTAATTTGAGCAGTGAGAAAATTTGAAATTATTCTAGCAAAATTATCATGAATTAATTCCAAAGTTCTCAAATGCTCTTTAGAAAATTTTTGAGGACTTCTAAAATCGTATAACTTTACCTTCTGTTTCTCTTCTTCTTTAGGAAGCTCATCCGGGTGTATATCTCCTGATGACAAGGCAGATAACAGTGCATCGATTTCACTTTGTGATAAGACTTCTGCCATACATTTCCCTCATTTCATGCTAATTTATTTGCAATTCATCTATATCTATCAATGTAACTATTTTTGAGCCTAAATTTACTATGGCTTTAACATAAGCCTTATTTGTTTCATCTGTAACGTTCTCTAGTTGATCTTCCTTAACTTCCATTACTTCACTGACACTATCAACTGCAATACCTACCAATTCATCTTTAACGTTTAATATAATTATATTGCTCTTTTCTCCATTCTTTTTTTCAACATCAAGGAGTAATTCTATATCTAGCAAAGAAATTACATTTCCTCTTAGATTAATTAACCCCTTAATATACGCTGGAGCTGCAGGTACATTTGTTACTTTCATCATATCGTTTATACTTTCAACCTTTGAAGTTTCAACGGCGAATTCTTCATCGTTAAGTTTAAATACAATTATCTGCAAAATCCTTCCCCCCTATAAGGTATTATAGTTAAAATTCCTATTTTTATCCGACTACTTTTTTTATAGCTTCTAATACTCTATCTGCTTGGAAGGGTTTAACAATGAAGTCTTTTGCTCCAGCTCTAATAGCATCCATAACCATAGTTTGTTGTCCCATTGCACTACACATAATAATCTTTGCAGAAGCATCAAAGGCCTTAATCTGTCTTACAGCTTCGATACCATCCATATCTGGCATTGTTATATCCATTGTAACCACATCTGGTTTTTCTTTTTTATACATCTCTACGGCCTTAACTCCATTATTAGCCTCCCCTATAACCTCATAACCATTTTTCTCCAATATGTCCTTTATCATCATTCTCATAAATGCAGCATCATCTACAATTAACACTCTAGCCATTTTATATCCTCCTTATAATACTGTATTTTATTATTATACACCTAATGCATTTAATATTTTTTCCAAAGAACCTGGTTTAGGCACATAATAAAAATGTCCTCCAATTTTTATGTCATCATCATTTTGGAAAATAGTTTCTATGTCAAGAACATCATCATCAAACTGTTCTGATTCAATAAAAGTAGTTGATAAAATAGCACCTAACATATCATCAGCTACCGCGGGTACAGAAGGTAAAATCAATAGATTTGCGAACTTAGCAATTGCATTCATGTAAGAAGCAGCAATAATGTTTCCTATCTCACATAAAACAGAATATCCAAGCTCACTAAATTTGTCTTCCTTTTTTCCCGTCAATAATTCTATCATATTATTAGCTGTCTCGTCATCAAATATAAACAATATATTTCCTGGAGTATCTCCTAATACGCGGACAATCACACTAACTACTCTTTCTTCACTTTCTTGTGTATCAAATATTTCATTAAAGTGTACAATGTTAACAGCTGGTACTGACATATTTACCTTTTTATTAATCAATTGTGATAAGGCGGTTGCAGCGTTACCTGCACCAATATTCCCAACCTCCGCCAAAGCATCTAGCTGCATAGCACTGTATTTCCTTTTACTCATCATGCACCCTCCTTGGTTATCTGCTTTTCTACCTATTAGATCAAAGCTGCCACATCCAGTATTAGGGTAACAAGTCCATCTCCTAAAATAGTTGCTCCTATATACTGTTTCATATTTCTCAAAGTTTTACCTAGGTGCTTAATTACAATTTCTTGTTGTCCTAAAAGCGAATCTACCAAGAGCCCTGTAGTTTTGTCTCCAATCTTGACAATAACAACAAATTTATTTTCATTATCTGCTTGTTTTATTTTTAATTTTTCATTAACTCTAACAAAAGGAATTACATTACCTCTATACATAATAAATTCTCTATTGTTAGACTTCTTCACCATATCTTCCTTGAAATCAATAACCCTATCTATATAGCCTAAAGAAATAGCTAGGGTATCTGCACCAACTTTTACAAGAAGAGCCTGTATAATCTGTAGTGTTAATGGTAACTTTATGATAAAGGAAGAACCCTTTCCAATTTCACTCTCCACACTAACAGTTCCACCTAAAGCGGTAATTTTTGTTTTAACTACATCCATTCCTACACCTCTACCAGAGATGTCAGTAACCTTTTCATTTGTACTAAATCCTTGAGCAAAGATAAGATTTTTAATTTCTTCTTCTGACATACCTTCTGTGTTTATTCCAACTTTTTCAGCCTTATTTCTTATCTTTTCCACATCTATACCATTACCATCATCCTCTACTTTAATCACAGCCTTAGTTCCCTCTTGGTAGGCTATAAGCTTTATGGTTCCAGTAGGATTTTTTCCTCTTGCTATTCTTGTCTCTCTGTCTTCTATTCCATGGTCTGCGGCATTTCTGATTAGATGTATTAAAGGCTCACCAATTTCATCGATAACGGTTCTATCAAGTTCAGTGTCTGCTCCTTTAATTATAAAGTCAATATCCTTATTTAGTTCCACTGATAAATCTCTTATCATTCTTGGGAATCTATTGAAGACTACCTCTAAAGGCAACATTCTAATCTTCATAACTAAATCTTGAAGATCTGATGTTATTCTAGCCACATGTTCAAGTGTCTCATTCAAATCTGTTAACTTGTAATTTGAACTTATTTGTTCTAGTCTAGTTCTATTGATAACTAGCTCAGACACCATATTCATAAACTTATCCAATCTTTCTAAGTCTACCCTTACAGACTGATGAACTTTCTTCTGATGGGTATTATCCTTGGCATTGCTAGAAGCTTTTCCTTCATTCTTTTTAACCACTGGTGCAGAATTTTTACTTTCTTCAACCTTCTGCGGAGTAGCTGCTTTTGGTCTAAGCGCTGCTGCGTATTTTTCCACATCTAGATCCCAAACGTCTACTTTATCTATTTCTGAAATACTCATTATACTTTCGTATATATTACTGGAAACTTTAGTAGTAACATATACCAATCTAATCTCTAAATCAAAATTTTCATTTTCAAGGTCCTCAGTTGATGGATTAGATTTAATTATCTCTCCATTTTCTTCGAGACTCTTAAATACTAGAAAGGCCCTTGCAGATTTAAGCAATGTATTCTCACTTAATACTATTCTTATTTCATATGCATTAAATCCTCTGTATTTAGCTTCTTTTAATATATTTATATCATATTCATTTAAGCCTATTCTTTCGGAAACATCATCATTTTTAGGTTCAGCTGAATCCTCTGCTTCTTTAGGTTCCACATTTTCTATAGGCTTATTGGAAACTATAGCCTCCAATCCATTTATTACAGATTGTATATCTATTTCTTGGTCACCCTCAGACTCTATATTACTTACCATACTTTCCAATGTATCAAGACACTGGAACAATACAGTTACTACATCTTGATTTACACTTAATTGCCCATCTCTAAATTTTGATAACACATCTTCCATCTTGTGTGTTAATTCTGCCATTTGATTGAAACCCATGGTTGCTGCCATGCCTTTTATTGTATGAGCTACTCTAAAGATCTCATTAACCTTGTTAATGTCATCGGGATTTTGTTCAAGCTCTAATAACGACTCATTCAATGTCTGAAGATTATCCATTGATTCTTCTAGGAACATTGACATATACTGTTGTGTGTCCATGAAACTTCCTCCTTACCTTATAGCTTTTTATATATAAAAGTTGATGCCTTTGCGAACCCGAAATCTTTATAATTATAAATACTTTCGGTAGCCCCCACAAACAACAAACCGCCTTTTTTTAAAGAACTGCTGAACCTTTGATAAATTTCATTTTTTATATCCTGGTTAAAATAAATAACTACATTTCTGCAAACAATTAAATCAAAGTTATTATCGTATTTATCCAGAATCAAATCATGCTTTTCAAAGTTAACCATTCTTTTTATCTTATCATCGATAAGATACTTGTCCCCTTCTTTGGTAAAATATTTATCCAAATACTCTTTTTTTACGTTTTTTATGTCGTTGTCTGTGTATTCGCCAAGTTTTGCTTTTCCTAATATGGTTGTATCTATGTCTGTTGCTAATATGCTATGCTTACCAGTTGGTGCTATTTCATTTAAAATAATGCCCAAACTATAGGGTTCTGCACCAATAGAACAAGCAGCGCTCCATACCTTTAGATTTTTATTATTAGGCAATAATTCTTCTTGTATCTTTTTGGATAAATCTTCAAAAATCTCTGGATTCCTAAAAAATTCTGTAACATTAATCGTGATGAAATCTAAAAACTTCTGTCTCTGAACAGGATCCTTTTTTAAAAGCATCATGTAAGCATCTAAATCGCTCACTCCTACCCTGGACATAAGACTATTAATTCTTCTGTGTAATTGGTTAGGTTTATAAGCTGATAAATTTATCCCAAATTCTTTTAGTACCCATTGTTCAAATTTAAGAAAGTCCATATATACCTCCGCTAGTTCATAATTAATCTAACAATCTCTAAAGGAATTTCATTAAGAGGTAATACCTCATCTACCATTCCCGTTTCATACGCTGCTTTAGGCATGCCGTATATGGTACAGGTGCTTTCATGCTCTGAAATTGTTATACCACCATTCTTCTTTACTTCTATTGTGCCATTGGCTCCATCACGACCCATTCCTGTCAATACAACGCTTAACAAAGACGAACCATACACCTTTGATGCGGAAATAAACAACTTATCTACCGCCGGTCTAACGCCCCAAATTGCTGGATCCTTATTTAGTTCTATCTTTTTGCTTTTATCAATTTGCATATGATATCCACCGGGAGCAATATATATGTTGTTCTTTTTTATATCTTGACCATGAGTTGCCTCACATACATTTAAATCACTGTTAGAATTCAATCTATCTGCAAAAGCTTTAGTAAAGCCTGCAGGCATATGCTGTACCACAAATATGGGCACCCCTATATTGGGAGGTAATGCAGTAATAACAGAATACAAAGCCCTTGGTCCCCCAGTAGATGCTCCTATTACAACCGCTTCTAACTTTCTTTTAGAAAAAGTTGACGATTTATCTTTACTTTTTCTAATAGCATTATTATTTTTAGTTTCACAACAATTGATACAGTTGGACGATTCACAATAAGCAAGACGAATTTTATTAATGAGATCATCTTTAATCTTATCAATATCTAGACTTATTTGACCAGAAGGTTTTGAAATAAAATCGAAAGCTCCTGATTCCAAACATTCAATAGTGGATGAAGCTGCAGTAGTACTTACACTACTTATAACAATTACAGGAATATTAATATTCTTTCTCTTTAACTCTCTTAATGCTTCTAACCCATTCATAATAGGCATTTCTACATCCAGGGTAATTACGTCTGGTAGAACCTTATCCAACTTTTTAAAGAGGTCTGCTCCATTTCGTGCTGTATCTATTACTTTCATATTTTCATCAGAATTTATCATATCTGATATTATTCTTCTCATCAATGCTGAATCGTCTACTACTAATACTTTTATGTGTTTCAAGAACATCACCCCATCATAATTCTTTTATAGGTAAACCAACAGTTTTTATTTGCACTATTCCAGTGGCACTGTCTAACACCATGGTTCTACCCCTATTTCCACCTACATCTTCAGCTATAATGGGTATCTTATACTTTTCCAAGGTCGCTTTTACAGTATTACTATTTCTATTACCAATATCCATCATCAAGCTTTTATCAGAAAAGCTGAACATGGAAGCCCCTCCTGCAATTTTTGCTTGTATATTGGGTACGCATGCTCCTAATTCTATTAGTTTTTCTAATAGAATGGGGATTGCAGAATCAGCAAATTTATATGGATTTGCTACATTTGTAAACTGAGTACTATCTGGTAACATAATATGAGCCAAGCCTGCAACCTTACGAACAACATCATATAAAGCAATCCCCACACAGGATCCCAGTCCTACCGTAATCAATCTATCCGGATTACTCACTACGTTCAAATCTGCAATTCCTACTCTAATCTCTTTTATCTCCATACACTTCACCTTAAAGTAATAATTTCTTCTCGTCCTCCGTCAAAATGGTTGTTATATTGAGAAGTACAACTATTTTATCTTCCATCTTAATTATGCCTTTAATGTATCTTTTTGAAATGCCTGCCACTACTTCTGGAGCTGGTTCAATGTTTTCAGTCTTAACATCTGTAACTTCAGATACTTCATCTACTATAATACCAATTCTCCCTTGCTCTTCTTTAGCTACTACTATTTTTGGCTCTTCACTAACAAAAGAAGCATTTAAATTAAATCTCTTGTGTAAATTTAAAACCGGCAATATAGATCCTGCGTGATTGATAACACCTTCAATAAACGCCGGTGAATCAGGAAGTTTAGTCGGTTCCTCATAATTAATTATTCGCTCAACCTCCATAATATCTGTTGCGTAATACTCATTATTTACTGAGAAAATTAATACTTTTATTTCTGAATTCATTTGTTACCCTCCTATAATTTTAACTTATCAACCACTAGGTCGCCTTTAGAGTCCAGGTATGCATGTATGTTTCTACTAGGAGAATCTAAAATCATTTCCTTTCCACCTACAGATAATTTTGTATTCTGATAGGCAACTGCTATCCAAATATGCCCCTTTTCTCCCACTGACAATTTAGTTGCTACACCGCCTAGACTCCCAACATTTTTACACTTTATTTCTTCTCCAGCATAAAGTTCTCCACCTCTTACAACACTGTTTGGTACTGTAAAATTAATTTTTCTATATGCAGTAATATTTGAAATATATTCTCCTTTACCTGTAAACACTATATCTCCAGAACTCTTTATAGTACTATCCTGGCAATAGCTTATGTTCACGTTTACCGGTAGTGCTAGTTTTTCATTTAACTCTTCAATCTTATATTTTGCAGCTTGTACTAAATCATTTAGCACACCATAATTCTTTATTCCTAAAGGAGCCATGCCCACTAACCATTGCCTAATTAAGGTTATAATTCTGTCATCAGCATCTATATCATCATACATACAATCTTTTATGATACTAAGACAAGTTTTATTCATAAATCTATATTTGGTCTCTAATAAATATTTTATAACTTCTCCATCATCTTTGTCATATCCAAGAAGATTAAACTTCTTAACTTGAGATACTGCTTCCATAAGGGAGGTCATGTTAGTTGCAAAACTTTCTAAATCCTTGATTCTTTTCAAGGTTGTTACATCATCTCCACCGGCAGATATATTAGAACCCAGTATGTTACCTCTTATTATGATGTCTCCCACAGCAGAAACAGTTGAATTTTCCACATTTCTCATAATCTCTACAATACCACCAGACTCAATAGTCATACCTTCTGTAACAGCACCATGAATCTTAACATCACCTATAAATTTTATATTACCGGTTTTAATATTTACATCACCTTGTACTTCATACATCTCTTTAACAGAAATAATATTACTTTTTACATAAGGTCGTCCATCCAATTCAGACACTACTATATTATCATCTACTATTTTACATCCAGTACCTACTCTTAATGGTTTGCTCTTGTAGCTTTTCTTTTTTATTACCTTTCCAAAAATATCTTTACCATCCTTACCTTCAGAGCCGGGAATTCTTTCTGCTATAATGTCACCTTTTTTAACACAAACAATCTCATTGGCATCCCTATAATCTATATTATCGTAATTACTATCATCATATTTTTTATTTTTTTCTTCTACATCAAATTTATATTTAATAACATCTGGAATATCATCTACCGCAGGCTCTCCTCTTGCAGCTACTATGATTTCCTCCTTGCCACTATCTAGATAATTTCTTATATCCTCTTCCTGAATACCGTAAACCACACCAACTCTTGCTAGCTCTTCCTTCACCTCTTCAAAGGTAAACTTCGGTGGCATGACTTTACCGCTTACTTGTCTACGTAAAACTAATCTTTTTGATTCGGAACAGTCTATTAATTTATATGTTTTTTTTGGTATATACTTAACGCTAATCTTACACTCCAATTTATCCTCTGATATGTTTACATCTATAAACCTTTGGCTTTCATCCTCATCAAAGGAATATTTTATTTCATCTTTAGCATACACTTCTATTTCATCTTTTACATCAATCCCATTAACTGTTAAATATATACCTTTACCCGTTGAAATAATGGCAGGCTTGCCCCCTTCTTCTGGATCCTTTACTATAATGACACCATCATTAACAGAAACCTTACCATTATTATCTTTAATTTCCTCTACAGAAATTACAACATACTTTTTAAATAAAGACTTCTTTTCTTCAACAATTCTATATTTCAAACTATCTTGGGATATATTTAATTCAGAGCAGGCAATTTTAATGCACTCATCTAAAGAGCCAGCTTTAAATAGCTTTTCACTCATAACATTTCCTCCCTGCAATAGCAAAAGGATATTCTTATTAAGATAAGTATATCATAAAACTACTAGAATTCATAAAGAAAGTTACATATTTTTGTATTAAATATTATGCATATTTATTAATCGTAAGTTTTTTAAGATTCTTTAATAAAAATTATAAAATTAAAGCACTATCTCCCAATATCTATAGCTATCCTTCTATCATATAAACTTTTAATAGTTCTTATTATTTCATTGTTTGCTGAATCAAAAGAATAATTATCAACGGTTCTAATAGGTAATACTTTTGGAGATGTGCCAGATATAAACAACCCTTGTAGCTTATCTAAGTTTTTATAATGAAATCTTTCCTCACTAAAGTCTATACCAGCATCTTTGATAACTGATATAATAACTCCTCTTGTAACCCCAGGTAGAACTAGCTCCACAGGTGAAGTTATAACCTTATTATTATATACCATAAAAATGTTAGACTTACTTCCTTCTGTAATATGACCATTCCTATCAACTAATATAGCTTCGTAAACTCCTTTATTTTTAATAGCTTCATCTACCCTCTTTCTAAAGTTTAAATTTATAACCTTAGCATTAGGATTTTCTCTTTCTCCGTGATACAGTATAGTATCAACACCAAGTTTATACATTTCTTCTGTAGGATAAGAATGTTTTAAAAAATACATGTACCAATTATCCTTTTCATCTCCATAATTAAAAACAATTTTTATATTGCCATTTTTTATACCTTCTGTGTCAATAAGCTTAGCAATATTGTTTTCAATTTCCTTCTTATTAATAAGCATTTCCTTACCTATTAAAGTAGTAGAATTTACGAATCTATCAATATGCTCTTTTAGAAACAGTGGAACTCCTTCTATTATTCTTATTACCTCATAGACAGATTTTCCTTTTTTTATTTCGTCATCTCTAAAGACATCATTACTTAGCGTTTGACCATCTTTTAAAAAGTGTTTACTAAAGCATTCACTCATATTAAGCACCTCTACTTCCATTTTAGCACCTTAATGGTGTCATGTCCCTTTTTATAGTTTATCAAATAGGGGTTACCTACCAAATTAAACAGGGGTAAGTCTGACAAGGAATCAGAAAACATATAGGAGTTTTCAAAATCTACTTCTAATTTTTTTTCCTTTAATACTTCCATGAGCCTCTTAACCTTTTCCTCTCCCTTGCAATTCTCACCATCAATGAAACAAGTATGATACTGATCCTTTATCCTATATTTAGTTCCAATAACCATATCAACTTCCGGAATATTGTAAAACTCTCTAAGGTAAAACTCTGGTGACGCTGAAATTAAATATATAAGATATCCTTCTCTTTTTAACTTTTTTATCATATCCAAAGCATCTTTATAAAATAACTTACTAAGTCTTTTTTCGTAAAACTCCTTTACTAATTGCTGCATTTCATCTTGGTGAATCCCCTCCACGAAGGAAGCAAAGGATTCTTTAGCCTTTTTCAATTCTATTTTATCATTTATGTATAAAAGTCCCGTTACAAAAATAGATGGCAGATGCTTCACAAGTTTAGGCTTTTTTTTCAACATAAACTTATAAAATTCTGTCATACTTTCCTTTCTAGTAATAGTGTAATCTATATCGAATATTCCTAACTTAACCAATCTTACCTCCATATATATTTTTATTTAAAGATTAAAATTATATGTCCAAAAATTATTTATCATATAAGAAAAAGAGCCCTAAGGCTCTTTTTCTTATTCTTCACTAAAAGTACTTTGGTAGTAAGCAGTAACTTCTTCGAATTCTGCATCATCAGGAACTACAAGCTCTCCTTCATCACCTTCACCTACTACTTTAAACATATAAACTGAGCCATCCTCAGGATTTTGAACCAATACATAGTCATTATCTTTATATTGAAATCCATCTACAACTTCACACTGAACTATGTTTCCATTTTCGTCTTCTAAATCAACCAACATAGCTCCATGTTCATGTCCACAGCCACAATCGCAATCATCATCACCACAATCGCAATGATTATGCTCATGTTCATGTTCTCCGCAATCACAGTAGTCATGTTCTCCACAACCACAGCTGTGCATTTTTTCATTATCCATATTAGCATCGCATCTTACTGAAGCAAGATACGATTTCACCTCCTTTAAGCTTGATGTTTTAATTTTAACTCTAAAAGCAAAATATTAAAAGAGTTTTTTATTAATTTTATAAAATTCTTTTATATGCAAAAAAGCCCAGGGCTTTCGCCCTGAACTTTATTATTGCTGATTAGCAAGTCTCTTGTAGTTTTCAAGTCTTTCCATAGCATCTTTTTCAGTCTTTGCAAATAGCTCTTCAGCTTCCTCTGGATAAGCTTTTGCAAGAGATGCATATCTTACTTCACCTAAGATGAAGTCTCTGAAGGAAGCCTTTGGTTCCTTAGAATCTAATATGAATGGATTCTTTCCTTCTTCTTTAAGAGTTGGGTTATATCTGTAAAGTGCCCAGTAACCACATTCTACAGCTCTCTTTTCTTCTTCTTGGCTCTTGCCCATTCCAGCCTTTAATCCATGGTTAATACATGGAGCATAAGCAATTATTAAGGATGGACCATCATATGCTTCAGCTTCAGCAATAGCCTTAAGAGTCTGATTCTTGTCTGCTCCCATAGCTATCTGTGCAACATATACATAGCCATAGCTCATAGCCATCATACCTAAATCCTTCTTCTTAGTTCTCTTACCAGAAGCAGCGAATTTAGCAATAGCTGATGTTGGAGTTGACTTAGAAGATTGTCCACCAGTGTTAGAGTAAACTTCTGTATCAAATACAAGAACATTTACATTTTCTCCACTAGCAAGAACATGATCTAGTCCGCCGTATCCGATATCATAAGCCCAACCGTCTCCACCGAAGATCCAGTGTGATCTCTTAACAAGGTAATCTCTATTTTCAAAGATTTCAGCTAAAACAGCATTCTTATCTTTTTCCTCTGCTAATACAGGAATCAATGCATCTGCTGCATCCATTGATCTTTCGCCATTATCTTTATTATCATACCAGTTTTGAAGAGCTGCTTTAAGTTCTTCGCTGATATCCATAGTTAAAGCTTGGCTTACTAAATCAGCTAACTTTTCTCTGATCTGCTTTACACCAAGGTACATACCAAGTCCAAATTCTGCGTTATCTTCGAATAATGAGTTAGCCCATGCTGGTCCTCTACCTTTTGCGTTTACAGTGTAAGGTGTTGATGGAGCACTAGCACCCCAGATGGATGAACATCCAGTAGCATTAGCAATCATCATTCTATCGCCAAATAATTGAGTTATTAACTTAGCATATGGAGTTTCTCCACAACCTGCACAAGCTCCGCTGAACTCTAATAATGGCTTCTGGAATTGGCTTCCCTTTAGAGTATCTGCCTTCATTGGGTTTGCCTTTGGTGAAAGTGTCATTGCATATTCCCAATTTGCCACTTCTGCTTCTTGAGTATCAATTGGTTTCATAACCAAAGCTTTATTAGGTGCTGGACAGATATCTGCGCAGTTACCACAACCTGTACAATCTAATGTTGATACTTGAATCTTGTAGTTAAGTCCTTCAAAGGTCTTACCACCATTTGCCTTCTTGCTCTTAAATGTTTCAGGTGCATTTGCTACTTCTTCTTCATTTAATAAGAATGGTCTTATAGCAGCATGTGGACAAACGAATGAACACTGGTTACACTGAATACAATTGTCTACCTGCCATTCTGGAACCTTTACAGCTATTCCTCTCTTTTCATAAGCTGCAGTACCAGATGGGAAAGATCCGTCTACATGTTCTAAAAGAGCGCTAACTGGAAGCTTGTCACCTTCTTGAGCATTCATTGGCTCTAAAATATTCTTAATAAATTCAGGAACTTTCTTTTCTTCTGTCTCTGAATCTACTGCTTCCTTCCAGCTTGCTGGCACGTCCACTTTAACAAGAGCTTCAACACCCATATCTATAGCCTTATGGTTCATGTTAACAACATTTTCACCCTTACGTCCGTAGGACTGAACAACTGCATCCTTCAAGTATTTAATAGCATCCTCTAGTGGGATTATGTTTGCTAACTTAAAGAAGGCTGCCTGCATTATCATGTTAATTCTTCCGCCAAGACCAATTTCTTGAGCTATCTTAACAGCATTTATAGTGTAGAAGTTAATATTATGCTCAGCAATGTATCTCTTCATCTTAGCAGGAAGATGAAGTTCTAATTCATCCTTGTCCCATAAAGTATTTAGTAAGAATACTCCATTATCCTTTAAACCTGCTAAAACATCATATTTATTTACATAGGATTGATTATGGCAAGCTACAAAATCTGCCTTTGTAATTAAGTAAGGTGCCTTAATTGGATTCTTACCAAATCTTAAGTGAGATATAGTTATACCACCGGACTTTTTGGAATCATATGCAAAGTATGCTTGAGCATACATATTTGTATGGTCACCGATAATCTTAACTGCACTCTTGTTAGCACCAACAGTACCATCGGAACCAAGTCCCCAGAATTTACATGCTGTAGTTCCTTCAGCAGTGATATCTATTTCTTCAGTTATTGGTAGGGAAGTAAATGTTACATCATCTTCAATACCAAGTGTGAAACCGTTCTTTGGATTTTCACTCTTTAGGTTATCAAATACTGCTAGGATGCTACCTGGAGTAACTTCCTTAGATCCTAATCCGTATCTTCCACCAACTATTACTGGCTTTTCAGCTTTTTCATAATAAGCATTTCTTACATCCTGATACAATGGTTCACCAGCTGAACCAGGTTCTTTTGTTCTATCTAATACAGCAATTTTCTTAACTGTCTTTGGTATATACTTAAAGAAGTGTTCAATTGAGAATGGTCTGTAAAGATGGACTACTAATACTCCGACCTTTTCTCCCTTTTTATTTAAATATTCAACAGTTTCTCTAATTGTATCGCAAACGGATCCCATTGCGATTATAATGTTTTCTGCATCTTCTGCTCCATAGTAGTTGAATAAATGATATTCTCTTCCTGTAAGTTTGCTAATTTTAGCCATATAATCTTCTACTATTTCAGGAATAGCCTGATAGAATTTATTGGAAGCTTCTCTACCTTGGAAGTATATATCAGGGTTTTGAGCTGTTCCTCTTGTTACTGGATGTTCTGGATTTAAAGCTCTTCTTCTGAAGGCATTAACAGCATCCATGTCCACTAATTCTTTAAGCTCATCGTATTCTAGCACTTCAATTTTTTGTACTTCGTGGGATGTTCTGAAACCATCAAAGAAGTTTAAGAATGGTACTCTTCCCTTAATTGCAGCTAAGTGAGCAATAGGTGATAGATCCATAACTTCTTGTACGCTGCTAGAAGCTAACATTGCAAATCCTGTTTGTCTAGCTGCCATTACGTCTTGATGGTCACCAAATATAGAAAGTGCATTTGTTGCTAAAGCTCTTGCGCTAACATGGAATACACCTGGTAGCAATTCACCTGCGATTTTATACATATTAGGAATCATTAGTAGTAATCCCTGAGAAGCTGTATAAGTAGTTGTCAGTGCTCCAGCTTGAAGAGAACCATGAACGGCGCCAGCTGCTCCAGCCTCGGACTGCATTTCCATAACCCTTACTTTTTGTCCAAATACGTTTAATTTTCCTTGTGAACTCCATTCATCTACATGTTCTGCCATTGGAGAAGATGGAGTGATAGGAAAGATTGTAGCAACGTCTGTAAAGGCGTATGATATGTACGCTGCGGCGGTATTACCGTCCATTGTTTTCATTTTTCTCATTGTACAAACCTTCTTTCTCGTAGATTATTATAAGTTGCTTAACAATTTTAATTATATACCAAATGAGCCAATTTGCAATAGCTATCATGGCCTATAAGGGATTAAATCTTTTTTATTATTACTAAAATTCATCAAAAAAAACCTAAGATAATAAATTATTTATTATATTGTTAATATCTTCTAGTATTTCTTCCTTGTGAACATACTTATCTTCTATAGAAAGAATAAATTCTGACAGTTTTTCTTTTAGCTTATCTGCATCTAACATCTCCCTATGAATATCTGCACCAATATATCTTGTTTCACCTTCCTTGGCGATATAAGCATTATAGCCTTTATCACTTAATTCCTTTTGAAGGCTTAAAACCACCTCCTTATCACCATGAACTAAAATAATTTCTTTTGGTTTTTTTCTAAAAGAACTTATCCATTTTATCAATCCATCTTTATCAGCATGGCCGGATAAACCGTTAAGCTTGTAGATCTTTGCATTTACAGCCACTTCTTCACCAAAGATTTTTACTTTTTTTGCTCCTTCTATAATAGCTCTACCTAAAGTATTTTCTGCTTGATAGCCTACAAAAACAACGGAACATTCCTTTCTCCAAAGATTGTGCTTAAGATGATGCTTAATTCTTCCTGCCTCACACATACCACTGGATGAAATTATTACTGCTCCAGACCTTACCTTATTTATTTGAGTGGATTCTTGTGCAGTTTTTGTGAATACTAAGCCTTTAAAAGAGAAAGGGTCATCCCCTTTATCCACTAGTTCTCTAGCCTCATCATCATAAATGTGAGTAAAGTTTTGAAAAACCTTAGTAGATTCTTGAGCTAATGGACTATCCACATATACTGTAATATTTTCTAGAATATTATTTTCTACATAGTTATTTAGTGCATATAAAACTTCTTGGGCCCTTCCTACTGCAAAGGTAGGTATTACAACATTTCCCCCTCTCTTAAAGGTTTCTTTTATTATATCTACTAATTTTTCTATTTCATTTTTAGCATTTTTATGAATCCTATTTCCATAAGTACTTTCCATAATAACGTAATCAGCAGTATCTATGTAGGTAGGATCCTTTAATATCGGTATATTAATATTACCTAGATCCCCACTATATACTAGTTTTATTTCTTCCTTTCCCGGTTCTTTTATAAACATTTCTACAATAGCTCCACCAAGCATATGTCCAGAATCTCTAAAACGGATTTTAACCCCTTCAAAAATCTCAAATATTTCATCATATTCAAAGCTCAAAAAATTAACCATACATTTAGCAGCATCCATAGCAGTATAAATTGGTTCTATAGGTGGTAGTCCCAATCTCATTCTTTTACGATTTTTCCACTCTACTTCCATCTCAGCTATATGACCGCTATCCCTAAGCATTACATCACTTAAAGCCTCCGTAGCCTTAGTACAATACACTTGTCCTTGATATCCCTTTTTATAAAGCAAAGGTATTCTACCACTGTGATCTACATGACTATGAGATAGTATAACAAAATCTATTTCCTTTGGATCAAAGGGAAAGCTTTCATTTTTTCCCTCTTCATCACCACTTCCTTGAAAAAGACCACAATCTAGCAAAATGTTTTTTCCCATAACCGTTAGCTTATGGCAGGATCCAGTGACACATTCTGCTGCTCCCATAAATTCAATTTTCATATTACTTCCTCCTTGGTTACCTCTTCATAGAATCTTTTATAACTTCCACAATTCTTTCAACGGCATTTTGCAATTCACTTTTATCCATAGCTGCTATAAACTTACTTCTATTTTCATATAGTTTATCTAATTCCTCTATAAATCTTTTATCCTCAAGATCTTCTTCCTCCAAAACCAAACTATATCCTTTTTTCTCAAAGGAACGGGCATTCAGAATCTGATCCCCTCTACTAGACTTTTTGGATAAAGGAATTAATAGATTAGGCTTTTTTAAAGCTAGCAGTTCAAAAATCACATTAGCCCCTGCTCTAGAAACTACTATATCAGCACAATTCAAAAGATCCGGCAATTCATCACTAACAAACTCAAATTGCTTATAATTTTCTAAAGCTAAACTATTATCCAAATTATTTTTCCCACAAATATGAATTATCTGATACTTTTCCAATAACGGACCTATATTTTTTCTTACCAAATCATTTATTTTCTTAGAACCAAGGCTACCTCCGATAACTAACAAAACAGGCTTATCTTTAGAAAAACCACAATAGCTTAGTCCTTTTAATCTACTACCATCCAACAGTTCCTTTCTAATAGGAGTACCTGTAAGCACAACCTTACTTTTTTTAATATGTTCCATTGTTTCTGGAAAGGTAACACATACTTTCTTACTATAAGGTAAGGCAATTTTATTTGCTAAACCCGGCGTAATATCAGACTCATGGGAAACCACTGGAACCTTATTTAAAAAGGCACCTATAACCACTGGAACTGCAACAAAACCACCCTTTGAAAATATTACGTCAGGCTTTTCTTTCTTAATTATTTTCTTAGCTTCAAAAACCCCCTTAATTACTCTAAAGGGATCTGTAAAGTTCTTTAAATCAAAATATCTTCTTAATTTACCGCTAGAAATTACATGATACTTTATACCTTCTTGCGAAATAATCTTCCTCTCAATTCCATCAGCAGTGCCTATATATTGTATTTCAAACCCCTCTTTTTCTAATGTTGGTATTAAAGCCAGATTAGGAGTTACATGTCCAGCAGATCCTCCGCCTGTCATTATTATTTTATATTTTGCCATATTAAGCCTCCTTAAAATTCAACTCTAATCAATTCAATTAGTAGAAAATCTTATATCTTTTATTACCAGTTGCAAAGTTATACTTCCATTATATTCATTAATATCAGGATAATAAATTATGTCCGCTTTTATATCCCCCAACACTCCCTCTAAAAACCTATCATAGGTCACTTCATCATAGGCTCTAAGAAAAGCTTCCTTAAAATATCCACTTGAGTCAAAAAATATACCATTAATTTTATTATAGCTTTCCTCTGGACGTATTAGCAATTTAAATACATTTTTTTCTTTCCCTAAAACATATACCCTCTCTATTATGATTCCTTTTTCAGCAAATAAGGGACTTGGATTCCCCTTTCCAAAAGGTTCTAAGCTTTTTATTTCATCTACCAACTTAAAAGATACATATTTTAAAGGTAACCTTTGATCTATTCTCACTTTAGGAATTAATTCTTCTTCTGTTAGCTTGCAATTTTCATTGAGCCTCTGTCTTAATTTATCAATATTCTCAAAACATAAAGAAAGTCCTGCTGCCATAGGATGTCCACCAAACTTATCTAAAAGATCCTTGCACTTAGATAACTCCTCAAACATATTATACTCATCAATGGATCTAGCAGAACCTTTAGGCATATCTTTACCCTTTGTTAAAATAATAGTTGGTAAATTATACTTTTCTCTTATTCTCCCTGCCACTATACCAGCTACACTTTCATGGATCTCTTCATCATAAATTACTAGAACCTTATCTTTCTCCATATGGTTCCTCTCAATAATACCCTCTGCTCTCTCTACCCCCTGTAAAGTAATATTCTGCCTTTCTATATTTAATTCCCTTAATTTCTTAGCTAGTTTTTTAGCTCTTTCATAATCATCTGCCAGAAATAACTCCACAGACAATCTAGCGCTTTCCAATCTTCCGGTAGCATTAATACAAGGTCCTATAATAAAGCCTATATGATAAACAGTTATAGTTTTATCAGCTAAAGAACATTCATCTATAAGGGCTTGTAAACCTATATTCTCTGTCCTATTAAGCATATTTAGACCATACTTAGCTATAATTCTATTTTCATCAACTAAATCCACAACATCGCAAATAGTAGCTATAGCAGCATATTGTATATATTTTTCACACTCAGCACTGTCTATACCCATTTGATCATATAAGCATTGTACAAATTTAAAAGCTATGCCACCACCGCATAGCAATTTAAAAGGATAATTGCAGTCCTGCTGCTTAGGATTAATTACTGCATCTGCTGGTGGTAGAAGATATTCCTTACTGCCTTCTAAATCTACAAAAGGCACATCATGATGGTCTGTAACAATTACTGTCATCCCCAGTTCTTTAGCTAACTTAATCTGCTCCATTGCTGCTATACCATTGTCACAGGTAATAATTACTTCACAGCCCTGCTCCTTAATAATTTTAACTCTATGGCTATTCATTCCATAGCCTTCATCTTCTCTGTCAGGAATATGATAAAATACATCTGCTCCGCATCTAGTTAAAGCCTTATATAAGATATATATGCTCATAACACCATCTACATCATAATCACCATAAATACAAATTTTTTTATTATTTTCTATAGCATCTTTTATGATGGCAAGAGCTTTGTCCATATCCTTCATTAAATGTGCTGAATGTAAATCCTTTAAAGTGCCATAAAGAAACTTTTTTATAGCCATTGGATCTTTTATATCTCTGTGGATTAGTAAAGCTGCTATTATAGGATTTACTTCTGCCTTTTTAGCTACATCCTTTATATCTATACTAGTTCCTTTTAACATCCACCTTTTTTCCATATCTATTTCTCTCCTTCATCTGCACACAAGATCTGTATTGTAGGATTTACAAAAACCTTGTTAATAGTTTTACTTATATCTTCATGACTAATATTAAAATTATTATAACTTTCCAAGATATATCCATAATCATCAAACATTAGTTGATCTACAGTGATTCTTTTACAATACTCTATGGACCTCTCAAAAGCTAAGCCTTCTTTTAATATCAATCTCTTTTTAATATTTTCTATGTTTTCTTTCTCCATCCAATTATAATTTTTTAACTTATATATGCAAAATTCCACCGCTTTCATAGCTTCTTCAATTTTTTTCTTTGAAGTACTAATATTTATGGAAAAAAGCTCTATACCTCTTTCATATTTTATATTACTAAATACCTCATAGGCTAAAGCCCTTTCTGTTCTAATCTCATCATATAATATGGAACTTGTACCCTCTCCAAATAAGACATTTATATATTTAAGCGCAATTAATTCCCTTCTACTTAATTGATCAATAGGATAGATATATTGTATCTTGGCTCCTTCCATATCTGCAAAGTCCACAAAAGTACCCATATTATTTTTCTCATATTGGATCTTTGTTAGTGGCCTAGCCTCTCTTTTCCAATTACCAAAGATTTGGTTTACCACATTATATATATAATCACCATCTAGAGAAGTAACGATAGTTATAACACAATTTCCCGGGAAATAATGCTCTTGATAAAATCTTTTCACCTCCTCTAAAGTTATTTTCTCAAGATTTTCCTCAGTGCCAATTATTAAATCTTTAATTCTTCTATGTCTAAAAGCATTTGCAAAAAGATTATCTTCACAACTTTGACTTAAATCTTCCTTCCAGTCTCTAAGCTCTTCTTTAATTACCTTCATCTCTTCTTGAAACCCATCCCTTGGAAAAGTAGGGTTAAGTATTATATCGCTATATATGTCAAAAGCATCAACAAAGTCCATGCTGTTTACGGACCCATAATATATTACATAAGGATAATTAGTCATAGCATTATTAAAACCAAAAATCTTATCCATCTCACTATTAATTTCTTTTTCACTTCTTTTTGATGTACCTTTAAAAAGCATATGCTCTACTACATGAGCAGTACCAATATGGTAACCTTCTTCTTCTAAAGCTCCAGCTTTAAACCCAATACAGAAGGATGTGATAGTTCCTTCTCTATACTGATAAAACAACTTTATGCCATTGTCTAAAATGTAAATTTTCATACCTTCCTCCAAAAATAAAAAATAAGGATGTGAAATAAAATTCAACATCCTTTATTATATCAAAATTATCCTTACATATTTTATAAACAATAAACTTTTCAGCTATGTCAATTTTTACTTATTTGCCAAAAAGAAATTGTAAAGCATTCCTTCCTTTAACTCTTCACTCTTTTCATTAAGTCCTAAAGCTTCTAATATAGCAAAGGCAAAAGGCAATGCAGTGGCAGGACCGCGACTTGTAAGTATGTTATTATCTAAAACTACTACTTCCTCTTTATAAATAGAATTGTTTAAGAAATTTTTCACGCTTGGATAAGAGGTTATATTATGTCCATTTACAATACCAGCCTCAGCCAATACTGTTGGTGCAGCACAAATAGCTGCAACTAATTTACCGCTCATATAAAAATCTTTTACTAACTGTACCACTCTTACATTGTTCTTTAAATTATCAGTACCTGGTCCCCCTGGTAAAATTAATCCATCATAATTATTTTGATCTAAATTATCTAAATTCAAGTCACTTTTAACTTTAATATCGTGAGCACCATTAACATACTCTTCTGATATAGTACACATGTCAACCTGTACTTCTGCTCTTCTTAAAACATCAACAACAGTTAATGCTTCTATTTCTTCAAAGCCTTCCGCTAAAAATAATAATAGCCTTTTCATACAAAAACACCTCCGAAATTATAATCTTAATAATTCCCAAAAAAAGAACGGGGTATGCGCCCCGACTTATTATATTTGCTTATAATTATATTTCGCATTAATAACTATTACAATAATTTAGCAACATTTTTCACACTATTTTAACATCTTTAATATAGTCATCCAATACTATTAACATTAAGTTATTACCTCTACCAGCTCTGTTTTGGATTTTTATATCTTCCACCTTTATTCTTCTTTCCTGTTTTTTATAAGATATTAAGATTAATTCCCCATCAGTATCTGAATTAACAGCCACTTCTGAATCCTTTTCTCCGGCATTGATTATTCCACCAAAAATTACTTCATCATCTTCCTTTAAACTTATACCAGTAACTCCAGAAGCAATTTTCCCCATTGTATTTATAGAGGACACTAAAAATCTAATACTCATAGCCTTCTTAGTAACAATAATAGCACTACTATCCTCCTGTTTTGAGCTAGTAATTGACACTAAAGAATCTGTTGCAGTCTTAAATTTATAAGCTTGTGTGGTGATGTAGTTGCCTTGAAAATCTTCTAGAGGAGTTTTCTTTAGTAAGCCCTTTTTACTAAAGAAATAAATATAGTTTTGTTCTGTATATTTATCAACAACCATAACATACAGTATTTTATTTATCTTTGGATCATATTCTTCCACTAAATTTTTAAGTTCTATACCTTCCTCTGCATTTTCAAATAAATAGTAAGGGAACTTATAAACTAGTCCGCTACTACTGAATATCAAAATATCCTGACCATAAGAAACAGTAAGCTTATAACCACTTTTATGTCTCTCGCTTGCCAGCCTTTTAATAAGGCCTTCTTTGCTAACAGCTAACGTATATGGTTCAAATTCATAATTATCCACAAAGTCTATTGCTACTAGTTCATCTCTCCCACCAATTGGACACAGCTGAACTCCTAACACATTTCTATCAACTTTGTCCAATTCTGGTTTTCTTACTGTATAGGTAAGACCTAGCTTACTAGTTAATTTTATATAATTTATTTCCACATCAGGATTTTCAAGGCCAACATATATCAATCTTTCATCCTTTTTCAATTTTAAAGCTAGTAATTTGGTATAGCTTGTTACAAACTTATTTAAGGAAGTTCTCTTGATATAGCCCTTATTGGTAATAAGCATAAGTGTTTTATCTGCAGCGAGCTCTTGAAAAGAGAATACAGCTATAATCTTTTCCAAATTTAAATCCAACCCCTTAATTAAGGTGTCTAACTTCTCTCCCTTTTCTCTCCACTTATATTCTGGAATTTCTATTCCCTTTATTTGATACATATTACCTAGGTCTGTAAAGAATAACACCGTATCCCTTGTATTAGATGGAAATAAAAATTTATTATAATCTCCCTCTCTATATTCTATTTCTGACTCATCAGCATTAGATCTATTATAGGATTTTTGTGGTACTCTTTTAATAAATCCTTCATTGGACATTGTTACCATAGTATCTTCTATTACAATTAATTCTTCCACATCAATTTTAGCTTCATTTTCATCATGAATAATTTCCGTCCTTCTGTCATCACCGTACTTTTCCATTATCTCTATAAGCTCATCTTTTATTACCTGCAATAAAACTTGCTCATCACCTAATATTTTTCTTAAAGACTTAATTCTCTTTTCTAATTCCTTATACTCTTTTTGAAACACGGTAATTTCTAAACCTGTCAATCTATATAACATTAATTCCAAAATAGCTTCTGCCTGAAGCTCTGTAAAGCCAAACTTTGAAACTAAATTGTCCTGAGCATCTTTTTTAGATTTTGAAGCCCTTATTGTTGCTATTACTTGATCCATTATATCTATAGCCTTAATAAAACCTTCTACAATATGGAACCTTTTCAAAGCAATATCTAATTCTGTTTGAGTTCTTCTGGTAATAACTTCTTTTTGATGTTGTAAATAATGATATAAAATAGCCTTTAGTCCTAAGGTTTCAGGCTTCCCCTTTGCCAAAGCCACCATATTAAAACTTAAATTACTTTGTAGATCTGTCTTTTTATATAAGTACTTTAAAATCTTATCGCCTGTTTCATAATCTGTAGACTTTCTAAATTCAATAACCGCTCTAATACCATTTCTATCGGACTCATCTCTAATATCTATAATAGGATCTAATACTTTAGCGTGCTTCTTGTCTCCTGTCATTTCAGAAATAGTTTGCAGTAACTTTGCCTTGTTCTTTCTATAAGGGAATTCAGTAATAACAATCCCCAGTTTACCGCTTTCAAGCTTTTCAATAGAAGCCTTTGCTCTTAAAGTCACCTTACCTATTCCTGTTTCATAGGCAGAAAGTAAGGATTCAGCCCCTATTAATACACCTCCAGTAGGTAAATCTGGTCCTTTTATGTAATTCATTAATTCCTTAGTTGTAATATCAGGATTATCAATATAGGCTAATAATCCTTGAATTACCTCCCTTAAATTATGAGGAGGTATATTGGTAGCAAGTCCTACAGCTATACCAAAGGCGCCATTAACTAGTATATTGGGATATCTACTTGGTAGCACCTTTGGCTCCATATCACTTTCAGAGTAGTTTGGTATCATATCAACAACGTTTTTATCTATATCCCTTATCATTTCCAAAGCAATAGGAGTTAATCTTGCCTCCGTATAACGCATAGCCGCTGCACTGTCTCCATCTATGGATCCCCAGTTTCCGTGACCATCTATCAAAGGTTTTCTTGTGGTAAAATCCTGAGCCAATATAACCATGGAATCATAAACGGAAGCATCACCATGAGGGTGAAATTTACCTAGAATATCCCCTACAATTCTTGCAGATTTATAATAAGGTTTATCAGGAGTAGCCTTAAGCAAATAGGCACCATATAAAATCCTCCTGTGAACCGGTTTCAATCCATCTCTTACATCTGGAAGTGCTCTATCTTTTGCCACCTCTACTGCATAAGGTAAGTAATTATCCGGCATGGCTTCTTCTAATGGAACTTTTATAATATTACGATCCTTAGGAATTGCACTGCTCTTTTTTACCATGCTATCATCTCCAATCTGTTAAAATTCAGCATTCTTATACATATAGTTTTTTCTTGGTTCTACCACATCGCCCATCAACAAGGAAACCATTTTTTCCGCCTTTGAAGCATCCTCTATAGTTACCTGTTGCAAGGTTCTTGTTTCTGGATTTAAAGTAGTCTCCCACAACTGATCTGGATTCATTTCTCCTAAACCTTTATAGCGCTGTATTAAAGCCCCTTTTCCCACTTCTTTCTTAACAGCTTCTAGCTCTTCATCACTATAAGCATATTTAACTATTTCTCCCTTTTTAGTCTGCTTATATACTTTATATAGAGGTGGTAAAGCAATGTACAAGTGTCCATTGGTTATTAATGGTCTCATATATCTATAAATATAAGTCATCCAAAGAGTTCTAATATGATATCCATCTACATCCGCATCGCTCATAACAATAATTTTATTATATCTTAAATCTTTTTCATTATAATTATCCAGAATACCTGTACCTATAGCAGTATTAAAGATTTTTAACTCCTCACTAGATAAAACATTTTCCAACTTTTGCTTTTCTGTATTCATGATTTTACCCTTAGAAGGCATAATGGTCTGAAATCTTCTATCTCTAGCCTGCTTAGCACTACCTCCCGCTGAATCTCCCTCTACTATAATAAACTCTGCTAGTTCAGGATCTTTCGTGGTACATACTGCTACCTTTCCTGCTAAAGGTGCTGCTCCTTTACCTATCTTCTTCTTTTCCGCTTCATTAATCTTTTTTATTTTCTCTCTTCTTTTCGCAGCTTGAACGGCATTAGTGATAATTTGGCTAGCCAAATCCTTATTATCTTCTATCCATTCAGAAAATTTAGTGTAGCACAAATCATTCATCATAGTATAGGCTTCATTATTACCTAATTTAGTTTTAGTCTGACCCTCAAAGATAGGATTAGTAAGCTTAATCCTAACTATGGCAGTCATACCTTCCCTTAAATCATCTCCTTCAAATTCCTTGTCCTTATCTTTTACAATATTTAGCCTTCTAGCCCATTCTTTAAAAGCTCTAGTCATTCCAGTCTTAAAACCTGTTTCATGAGTTCCTGATTCCGTTGTAGGTATGTTATTAACATAGCTAGCTATATATTCAGAAGAAGAATCTGTGAACTGCACACAGACCTCTGCATACATAGACAATCCATTTATTTCTCTTTCTCCTTCAAATAATATAGGTTCATGATGAAGTACAGTTTTGCTTTCATTTAAATAATCTATAAAATCCAATAAACCTCTTTCAGAATGATACTGCTTAGTAACAGGTTCTTCCTGTCTATTATCTATAAACACAAGAGTTATTCCCTTATTTTGAAAGGATAGTTCTTGTAATCTCTCATCTATAACTTCTGCTTTAAATTCAGTAACAGAAAAAACTTCATCGTCTGGCATAAAAGTTATTTTTGTTCCAGTTTCCTTTGTTTCACCTACTACCTCTAATTTAGTAACAGGTGTTCCCGGCATAAGCTTATTCACAGAACTATCATAGGCATACTCAAACCTCTGCCTATATATCTTACCATTCTGGTATACTTCTACCTCTAACCACTTAGAAAGAGCATTAACTACAGAGGCTCCTACTCCATGAAGCCCTCCAGAAGTTTTATAATTTTTATTATCAAACTTACCTCCAGTGTGAAGTTCAGTAAAGACCATCTCCACCCCAGACTTTTTCTTTACAGGATGAATTCCGGTAGGAATACCTCTACCGTTATCTATAACAGTTACACTTTTATCCTTATTTAATATAACTGTCGCCTTATCTCCATAGCCATTAGAAATTTCATCAATAGCATTGTCTAGTATTTCCCACACACAATGATGCAGTCCTTTACTCCCTGTGGAACCTATGTACATACCAGGCCTTACCCTTACAGGCTCTAACTTTTCTAAAGAAGTAAGGTCTGTCACATCATAACTGTTTTTTTCCATCTTCTCGTTACTCATGAATGTGTCCTCCCCCAACTAAATAATCATAATGTGACTATTTCTCTAAATTTTTCAACACTATGTTCATTTAGTAGTATTAAATTATATTTACACTTGTTCTTAAATAATCTATTCTCATGAATAAAATTCAATATGAAGTTTTGAGTATATTCTGTTATTAAAGGATTTTTTCTATACTATAAATCATCTTAAGCATAAATATACCTAAATCTTATATTAGTCCCAAATGTATGTTTGGGATTTCTAAAGTTAATCATTGCAAAAATTCATCCTCTTGTCAATATGTATTACAACTACCAAATTAAATTCTTACGAATATTAAAGTGCTTATAATTAAAAGTTATATTTTAATTCTATAATACATAAGTTATATTTTATCATGTATTAGAACAGAAAAGAAAGTATAAAAGTGGCTTATTAGCCACTTTAGAAATTAGAAGTTGCAAATTAAGATTAATTTTAGATAGGACAAAATTAATGAAAACCGCATTTAGAAATTTATTAAGGCTAACTTACTTATTTAGAATTATCAACTAAGTAAGCATAGGCTAATCTAATTAAATATCTCAAAGCCTTATCACCTAAATCACTATAAATACCAAGCTCCCGTACAGCTTCCCTAGAAAGGGCTATAGCCCTTTCTTCTTTAATTTTATAATCATCATCAACATAAGCTTCTTCTACAAACTTCACCGTAGAAGCTACTGTTTTTAATATATTACTCACATTTTCCCTTGTAGCTTCGTTTCTATCTAATTCCTTAAGTATAGTATAAGTTATACCATAATAATCATCTTCTTGCAGTATTCCTTTATCATTTAAAAGATAAACAAAGTAAGCAATGGCAAGCACCATTAGTACTAATAATACATATTGAATTATTAGTGCTGTCATTTTATACCTTCTTTTAAATTGCTATATTATTATTATATGCAACATTGTAAAAATGCTACGTATTAATTGATTTTACTAGAAGTGGCTCCTTTGCTTTTCATAATTTGCTCCATACCTTCAGTAGCCTCTATTGTGCCATCTTTCTTAATCCATAAGGCCTCTACCCCATCAAGACTTTCCACTAATTTTCTTCCTTCTTCATAGGGTGTTAAAAATACTGTTGTAGATAAAAAGTCTCCTAGACCTGAATCTTCTGTAACTACAACTACAGCCCTAAAATAATCGCCTGGCATTAGCGTAGTTGGATCTATGAGATGATGATAAACCTTACCATCTACCACATAATATCTTTGATAGTCACCACTAGTTACAACGGATTTATCATTTACAAATAAGGTGTCAAGGGAAGTACTTTCATTGGATACTATTTGTTTATCTGGATCTTGAACTGCAATTCCCCAGTATTCACGCTGCCCATCTAAAGGCTTTCCAAAGGTTCTAACATTTCCACCAGCATTAATAATACCGGAGGTAAATCCCTCTTCAACAATCATATTTGCAACTAACTCTGTTGCATAGCCCTTAGCCACAGAGCCTACATCTAAGCTCATTTTTTCATCTTCAAGGTAAACGGTGCTGTTTTCTTCATCTACAATTACCTTGTTTATATCAGTATGCTTTGCAGCTTCCTGCAAATCTTCCATAGGAGGAAGTTTAGCACTTTCAAGATTATCCTTTCCCTCTGTTCTGTAATCATGCCATATTTTCAGAACAGCGCCCATAGCAATATTAGTCTTTCCCCCTGTAGACTCATACCATTTCTTTGAAAGTTGAATAAGATCAATTATTTCCTTATCTACCTTTACTGGCTTAATACCTGCATTGTCATTTATGGTTTTTACATTGTTCATACCTTCATAATTTTTATAAATATCAAACAATTTATTAAGCCTTATAAATTCAGCTTCTATCTTTTCCACATAGCCATCAAATTCTTCTTTGCTTTTAGTGTAACCCATAACTGTTACCACTGTATCAAAGGTATCAAAAAAAGAATCTGTATACTTTTCATATTTCTCTTGTTCTTGGCAGCCAGTTAATGCACCCGTAATTAAAATCATTGACAGAAACATAGACGTTATTTTTTTACAAAACATTTCGTTACCTCCTGGGAACTTTGATTTATAGAAATTAGTATTGATTATGTTATCAAAATATATGATTTATAACAAGGTTTAAAAATAAGATTAATTTAAATGGAACTTCAATAGACTATTTTTTCTTAATATTCATTACAAAAAGGCTGTTGCCCTACTACTTTTTGCAACAGCCTTCTATCTTAATTTGGGATATATCAATTTTAATCAAAGATACTAAATTACCAAACCCATATTATTTTGCTTTATTGCTTGCTTCTTCTAAAGTCTTTAGGTATGTGTCAACACTAACTGTAACAGAAGCCTTTAAATCTGCATCTTCAGCAGCATTTACAGCTTTTATTTCATCTACCTTCTTACCCTTCATCCAGCTTGTAAATGCAGCAGCTTGTTCATACCATTCCTTGCCGATAGAAGATGCCTTTTTCATTCCATAATTGTCACCAAGTTCAACCTTAGTCTTGAATTCACCATTTTTGTCTGTAGTTACTTTTCCGTCTTTATCAAATTGAACCTTAGTTTGAGCTGTATCTAATATAGCTCCTGCCACTTTACCATCTTTATCAAAAGCAGTAACCATCATAACTGTATCAACTTGAGCTACAGCACCATTTTCTCCTTCTGCGCTCTTTGACTTAGCTATAGATATATCATTTCCTAATCCTAGTTTCTCTGCACCATCAACGGCAACAGCATTAGCAAAAGCTTCTTCAACTGCTTTAACATAGTCATCAACACTTACTGTAACAGAAGTCTTTAAATCTGCATCTTCAGCAGTATTTACAGCTTTAATTTCTTCTACAGTTTTACCCTTCATCCAATCTTCAAGGGCAGCTATTTGTTCATACCATTCCTTGCCTATACCAGATTTAGCCTTTAAACCGTAATTATCACCAAGCTCAAGCTTAGTCTTATATTCAGCATTTACATCTGATGTAAGTTTCATATCTTGATCAAATTTAACTGCAGTCTGTGCAGTATCAATTGTAATCTTCACAACTTTATTATCCTTATCAAAGCCTACAGCAGCCATAACTGTATCAACTTGTCCAGTTGCAACGCCATCTGTTAAATCCTTTGATTTTGCTATTGAAGTAATATGTCCTAAACCTATTTTAGCGATACTTCCTTCAGCAGTTTTAGTTTCAGTAGTAGTTTTAGTTTCTGAATTGCTTGTGTTATTTGTATTTTTGTTCTCAGAACTTGAACCGCATCCAGTTAATAAAGCCATACTTAACACTGGTGCTAAAATAATTGATAATACTTTTTTCATGTTTCACCCTCCATTTTGATATAAAAATGTTTTTTTCATTCCCAAATAAATATTAACACATTGTTAAGATTTAAACAATATATTTTTTAATATTTTTATATTTTTCTACATTTTTCTCTTTATTACCACCTTATTTTTGCTGAAATTTAATATTTTTGCCTTTAAATCCAGTTTTAATTATATGCACTAACCTACACTGTTTATGTTATAATAAAAAATGAGAAGGCTTAAGTTTTATCTCACTCAAACCTCCTCACTTTCTATGTGAAAATTATTCCAATAGTATTAAGCATTTTCTCCTTGAATACTATGAATTATTGCTGTTTCTTCTTCTATATCTTCTCTTTGTATTTTTATCTTTATTTCTTCACCTATATGCTCCTTATTATATCGAGTCAAATGCTTTCTCAAATTTTCTTCATTTACATCACTATTGTGATTTACCACTATTGTAAATTCTCGAATACGCTTAATGTTTTTACTATTACAAATTTCCTTAATTGAATTTGATATCTTATCTAATAAGTAAGTATCCTGCATATTATCTTCCCTCCTAAATCTTTGAATATCTACTTCACATTTAGATAAAACTTTTCTTGACCAATAGTTCCAATTAATTTTATGCTTTATAATAGCTAATTATTATAAAAATCAACAAAAAATCGGTAAAGTTTTTTAGCTCCACCGATTTATAATGTGTTTTATGAATTTTTCATTACTATATTTACTATATCATCTGCTACATGCTCACATTTATCACAACACTTTTCTAATCTATTATATATTTCTGTCCAAACCATTAATTCTATTGGATCCTTACAGCTTTGATAAAGCTCCTTTACTCCATTTACATACAGAGCATCTGCTTCTTCCTCTAATTCATATATGGCTCTAATTTCATTATGGAGATTTTTAGACTTTTTAAAGTTTTCAAATTCTACTAATACAGTATAGATAGATTTGCAGCATTTCATGATTAAATCAATAAATTTAAGAACCTCTAGACGAATAACCTGTATATTATACATATTAATCGCAATTAAAATATCTTCAATAGCATCAGTTACATCATCTATCTTTTTTGAAAGACTGATTATATCTTCTCTTTCAATAGGTGGCAAAAATTCCTTTGCTAATCTGTTTATCAGTTCATGATTTGCAATATCAGCAGAATGTTCAATATTATGCATTTCTCTTATATGTTCTTCGATTTTGCTACTATTAAAATTCTTTAATGTGTTCATCAAAATATCAGCAGCCTTTGCTAAATAGCTACATAAATCTATAAAGGCTTTAAAATAATTATAATTTTTACTATTTTTCATATACCTTGTTCCTCTCCTACACTAAAAAATTCTCATAAATAGATATGAGGTCAAATATCCTACAATACCACATCCCGGAAAGGTTAAAATCCAAGCTGTCATCATCTCCTTAACTATACTCCAATTAACAGAAGACAGCCTTTTTGCTGCTCCTACCCCCATAATTGCTGTTGTTTTGGTATGGGTGGTGCTAACAGGTAGTCCAAATACAGATGCCACTAATAGACTAATAGCCCCAGCTAGATCTGCTGAAAAACCTTGATAGGCATTTAATTTTACCATGCCCATTCCTACAGTTTTAATAATGCGATATCCGCCTATGGAAGTCCCAAAGGCCATTACTGCTGAACAAAGCAACATCAACCATATTGGTATTGTAAAGTTAGTTACATTACTTTGTCCATTAGCTAGAAACACTCCCAGCAAAAAAAACCCCATAAATTTCTGCCCATCTTGGGCACCATGCATAAAAGCCATGGCTACTCCACCAACGATCTGAGCTTTTTCAAAAAAAGGCCTTGATTTTCTTCTATCTGTATTTTTAAAAATTCTCTCTATTATCTTAACTACAACAAAACCAACGAAAAATCCTAGAATAGTTGACATAAATAATCCGTATATAACCTTAATCCACTCATTACCGTTTATGCCGGAAAAAGCACCTTGAAGTGCTATAGCAGCCCCAGAAAGTCCAGCAATTAAGGCATGACTCTCACTGGTAGGAATACCAAAGGCCCATGCTGCTAAGGCCCACATGACTATAGCAAACATAGCTGCACAAAGGGCTACTATCGAATTCTTATGATTTCAACCAAAGTCTACCATATTGTAAATTGTATGTGCAACAGTTGCATTTATAACAGTCATAATCAGTACTCCCAAAAAGTTAAAAACCGCTGCCATAAGAATGGCATTTTTAGGGCTTATTGCTCTAGTTGAAACGCAGGTAGCAATAGCATTAGGTGCATCTGTCCATCCATTAACTAATATAACACCTAAAGTAAGTAACACTGTAATAAGCAAAATAGGATTTGATGTGATCTGCCTTAAAAATTCGCTTAATGAAATACTCATTACATTGCCTCCGGCTTATTTCTTCTTATTTGCTAGTATGTTTCCACAATTATAATATTATCACTATATTTTTTTAATGACATAAAGAGCTATATAGTTTTTCTCACTCTATTCCAATACGTTTTCTGTTTTATTTTTCTATACCTTTATATATAGCAATCTATTTTGTCACCGATAAAAATAAATCACATTTTCAGCAATAGTTCATATGATACTCTTGTAAGAATATAAAAGGAGTGATATTTATGTATAATTATTACAATGGATTTCCTTATGCTCATTGCATTAATACCAAAGTACCTAACTGTAACATTATGAATAATACTAGTAATTTATATCAATGTCCTTACTACGGCTATCCATACAGATATTCCCCCTATACTCCAAACTATCAACTGAATGACTATGGTCCAGAACCCTATGTGCTTAATATTGAAGAGGTTACTAAAGAAAATCCTAACTTTAGAACTGCTATATGGACAGGAAAGCATTTACAACTTACTTTGATGAGTATAGAAGTAGGTGGAGAAATTGGTTTGGAAGTCCATCCAAACACTGATCAATTTATACGTATAGAAAAAGGACAAGGTATTGTTAAGATGGGTGACAATAAAGATAATTTAGATTTCCAAAGAAGAGTCTATGATAACTATGCCATAATAATACCTGCAGGTAAATGGCATAATGTAATTAATACAGGCAATACACCTTTAAAATTATATTCAATTTATGCTCCACCTCAACATCCAAAAGGTACTGTTCATGCTACTAAAGCTATAGCAGATGCTGCAGAAGAAAATCACCGTTAATATTGCAATAGTTTAAATTATATGAGGCTTGTTCTATTTTAAAAGAACAAGCCCCTTCATTTAATATTATAGTCTTTTTTTATATATCATTTCTAAGCTTTAGCCATCCACTTACTTCCTCTATACCTTACTATAAAGAAAGCAGATCTAAATATCCAATCTATAATCATCGCAACCCAAACACCAAACATCCCCATATTCATATACTTAGCAAAAAGAAAACCAAAGCCTAATCTAAAGATCCACATAGATACTATACCAACTACCATAGTGTAACTCACATCATTTGACGCCCTCAAGGTATTAGGCAGTGTAAAAGATAGTGGCCATATTAAGCAGACATTTATGCCATGAAATATTATAACTTGCTTAGCCATTGCAGTAGTTTGTGGAGATAAATTATATATTTTTAATATAAAAGGAAGCAGCAAAATAATAATTATATTTATAATAATAGAAGCTATATATGCGTATTTTAAAAGTTTTTTATTATAATACCTTACTTGTTCATAATCTCCTGCACCTACACACTGACTTACTACCGTTACCAAAGCTAGTCCTATTGATGAAGCAGGCAGAACTTGAAAGGATGTAACAGTATTTCCCACCGCATTAGCTGTTATAGATGCAGTACCAAAAGTCGCTACAACACTTAACAAGATAATTTTACCAAGCTGAAACATACTATTTTCAACTCCGTTAGGTATACCTATATGGAGGATCTTAATTACCATTCTCTTATTAAATTTATAACGAAAGTGCTTACTAATGTGTATAACTAGATCCTCATTTCTAAGTAAAGCTACAATAATTATAGCGGCTATCGCCCTTGAAATTAGAGTAGGAAAAGCAACCCCTTCCACTCCCATTTTAAAACCGAATATTAGCACAGCATTTCCTATAACATTAATGGCATTCATTATTATTGAAGTTATCATAGTAATTTTAGAATTGCCCATAGCTCTAAATAATGCTGCTCCACTATTATACAGAGCAATAAATGGAATACTTGCAAAAACTATTAACATATATGTGGTAGCATATGCTGCTACATCTTCTTCAATTTTGCCAAATACCACATTTAATATAAAATCTTTACCTAAATACAATAGAGCCATAATGATTATTGAAATTAAGGTTACAAAAATCAATAATTGCTCTCCTGCCTTAGATGCCTTATCGTTACGCTTTTGCCCAATATATTGACCTGCAACTACTGCTCCACCGGTAGCCAGTGCTGCAAAGATATTAATAATTAAAATATTAATTGAATCCACAAGAGAAACTGCTGATACTGCACTTTCTCCAACCTTAGCAACCATAACGGAGTCTGCCATACCTACAGCAACTGCAAGAAATTGCTCAATTATTAGCGGGAATATTAATCTTATCAAAGCTTTATTAGAAAAAATATAGTCCTTTTTTAGTTTTAAATTTGCTTCCATTTTACGATCCTTTCCATAAAGAAATACCTTATACTAAGTATAAGGTAAATCATTTTTAGCTTTAGTTATTATGTAAATCTTTCAATAGATCTTAGCATCCTATATTAACAACAACCGGTGCCGTCAATTGAACAAGCATTTACTGGAGACTTTGATTCTTCTGATTTTTTTATATTAATATGTTCAAATATATCAAAAGTTTTGCTTCCATCTTCTAAAATAAAGAAAGGAATTCCAACTTTCCCCTTCTCTTTAACAGAAGTAAAGATTGATTCCGTATCCCTATAATGTAAAAATTCTTTTAGGGTAGATATTCTTTCTGTGATATTTCTATATTCTAACTGAATATCATCATAATTATTTAATTGTTCTTTAGCCTCAACACAATCTGGACAAATATCTGCACCATACATAATAATTTTCATAATAATCTGCTCCTTCCTAATAATTTATCTTATCGTTTTTCTCTAATTAAACCATAAAATATAGACTTGGGCAAATAGTATTTTAATCTTGTAGGTACTCTATGCCCCCACTAGCTATATCATTGAAATCAATGCTACTATTTTCTAAGATTGTTGGATAACTAGTTCCATTGCTGTCATACTATCTTATAGTATATTGACTTTGATTTATAAACTTTATATTTCTTATAATGATACTTTCTAAATCCTGTAAGTTAATACCTATTAATTCTGATTAAATATTTCTACATACCTTCTCAATGAATTCTTCTGCTCTCTTATAATCTCTATTATTTGGATGTCCTTGAGACAGTTTTCCGATAATATGAAAAATTTTATTATTAGAAAATTCACTAGCTTTGAAACTACCTTTGCATGCAAAGCTCCCTTTATTTATAGCACCCTTCGATTTAAGCAGTTTAATTAGTTTATTATTGTAAAACTTCATTCCTAATCCGCTAGTGGAGAATACAAAGGTATTTTTATCTCTTAAATTTAGTTTTTTAACCAAGTTAAATATCTTTGGTGACAGATTCTCCTTGTAGACACCAGATCCAAATCCAATTAAGTTGTATTTTTCTATATCAACATTATTAATATCACGTATATTTAATAAGTCTGATCCCGTTTTCTCTGCAAATAACTTTGCAATTTTTTCAGTATTATTCTTATAAACAGAGCAATATATAATTAAGCTTTTCATAAATAAGTACCTCATACAAATTTACTTTATAATATTACAGTTACCACAAAATTTTTCACTTTAAATAATTTAAACACAACTCTTTTATTATATATCATTTAGACTTTTTTATTATATGCTATTAATAATTAAAATAGAGTTAAAGCGAAAATTCTCTTTAGCTCTATTCATCAACATTTAATCGAACACACTTATAGGAGCTATAATTAATGATTCCTTCATTTATCAAAAGATTATCACATAACATTACTACAATTAAAATACATATAGCAGTGTTATAAATAGTATTTGCTATATTATTTACTTCATACAAATCCATAGAAAATTCTAGTATCTAAATCAGAAAGTCTATAGATAAAGGCACATATACCAATGACCTTTTTAAGCACAGAAATATAATTATCATATTCATAAATTTCCCCAGGCAAATTATTTCTTTACAACGCATAAATAACGATCAATTAATTTCAATATCTCCTTCATCTTTCAATAAAACTTCCAATTGATTAGAAATGATTATCCATTCTTTTTTAATTGCCTATATACTTCTTTTTCCTTATCACTTAGTATACAAAATTTACCTAGTCTACTTTCACTTGCATACCACCTAATTGTAAAAAGCTCCTGCTTTTCTAATTTATATGATAATATTAATAATAAAAACTTTTATAAATAATAATAACGCTAGTTAAATCAAGCTATTAGCGGTTATTTATTCTTGACATAGACTAGCTTCTACGATATCATAAAGCTAAGAATACTTACGATTTTCAAAGAAACTCATATATAACTTATTTCAATTTAGATAAATAGTCCCTCATTTGATTTTTTGGTCAAAAATAAGAAATTTGAGGGAGGTGTGTTTATGAATGCTATAATTAGCAAAAAATTAGTTCCCATTTTATTGATTATATTTATACTTTTTAAGACAATTCATTTACCTATTGACAATAATTCTCAATCTACAACAAAAAATAAAATGTCTAATATCATATCTTTAAAAGAAAAAAATACTTCTATACCTATATTATTGTCAAAGCAAAACTTTGATTTTGAATTAAGTATATTTCCAAATGCAAATTCAAAATTACGTGATCTTATAAAATTCCAAATAAGTCTAGAACCACTATTCATATTAATAGTATTACTAATAGACCTAAGAAAAAGAATAATAAGATTGCTTACCAACTATTTTGAGGGTAATAAATACAAGGACTTACTTACATTATATCTAAATTAAATTAGTTATAGAAAGGACGTAATTGAAATGAACATATTTACAGAAAAATTAAAAGAGGTTTTAACATCGGTTATTCCGATTACTATAATCGTATTATTATTACACTTTACCATATCTCCTTTAGCACCACCTCTTATCATTAGATTTATAATCGGTGCGGTATTAGTTGTTTTGGGTTTGACTTTTTTCCTAATTGGAGTGGATTTAGCTGTAACTCCTCTAGGTGCCATTCTAGGATCAAGTATAACCAAATCCAACAAATTGTGGATAGTAGTTATTTCTGGATTGATTCTCGGTTTCTTTATCTCAATTGCTGAACCAGGTTTATTAGTGCTTGCTAATCAGGTGGCTACCGTAACTTTAGGACAGATATCAAGCAGCAGTATCCTAATAGTAGTTTCTATAGGCTTAGCTATATTGATAGCCTTCGGTTTTATCAGAGTAATATATAATATACCGTTATATAAAACCTTGACAGTTTTATATTTACTAATTTTTATTTTAGCTCTCTTTACATCAGCAGAGTTTCAGGCAATAGCCTTTGACGCTTCAGGTGCTACCACAGGTGTGTTAGCAGTCCCCTTTATTCTCGCTCTTTCTCTAGGTATTTCTAACCTAAAGAAAGATAGTAAGTCCTCAGAAAAAGATAGTTTCGGTTTAGTTGCAATAGCATCTGCAGGCGCAATTATATCCGTTATGCTATTGAATATATTTTCAGGCACCAGTGATTTTTCCGGTAGCCTGGATTTTAATCTATCTCAATCAAATTCAATTATAGCTCCATTTATTCGAGAAATCCCCCCAGTATTCAAAGAGAGTTTTATTGCCCTTTTACCTTTAGTAATAATTTACATCCTTGGGCAATTTATATCCTTTAAGTTAAGTAGAAAATCCTTTATTAAGATATTAAAAGGATTTATATATACCTTTATAGGATTAGTAATATTCTTAATTGGTGTTAATGCTGGATTTATGGAAGTGGGAAGTTTAGTAGGCTATAACATTGCAACCTTAGACAATAAATGGTATATTATAATAACAGGCTTTATTCTTGGTTTTGTAACAATGTTGGCTGAACCTGCAGTTTATGTATTAACTCATCAAATAGAAGATGTAACAGGTGGGTATGTTAAACGAAGGGCAGTACTAATTCCCCTCTGTATTGGTGTTGGTTTTGCAATTGCTCTATCCATGATAAGAATAATAGTACCCAGAATTCAGTTATGGCATTATTTATTACCAGGATATATAATATCAATTGCTATGAGTTATTTTGTACCAAAACTTTTTGTAGGGATTGCATTTGATGCAGGAGGAGTTGCTACAGGACCTATGACTGCAACCTTTATATTAGCTTTCACTCAGGGAGCTGCTGAAGCTATTGAAGGAGCAAGCGTTTTAAAGGATGGCTTCGGAATGATTTCAATGGTAGCCCTCACTCCAATAATCACCTTACAAATATTAGGGTTTATCTTTAAAATGAAGTCTAAAAAGGAGGGTATTCAAGAAAATGGAAAATAATCCTGAAGTCAATGGACTTGAATTGCTCTGTGTAATTGTAAATTATGGATTAGGAAGTAAAATAGTAAAGCACTCCAAAGAATTAGGAATAAATGGCGCTACTATTCTTTTAGGTAAAGGTACTATAAAAAACACTTTCCTAGAATTCTTAGATTTAGCTGAAAGCCGAAAAGAGATTGTTCTAATGGGTGCAGAATCTACTACAGCCTATACTGTACTAGAAGAATTAAATCATAAATTCAAGTTTTGCAAGCCCCATCATGGTATAGCTTTTAGTACTCCTATAACAAGTATCTTAGGAACTAAAAGTTTTACGCCTAAAAAGAATATAGAAAGTAGAGGTGCTGAAAATCCTATGTATAATCTTATTACGGTAATAGTTGATAGAGGTAAGGCAGAAGCAGTAATTGAGTCCGCATCTAAGGCAGGTTCTAGAGGCGGCACTATTATCCATGGTAGAGGTTCTGGTATTCATGAAACCAGCAAAATATTTTCTATGGAAATAGAACCGGAAAAAGAAATTGCATTAATAATATGTGAAGAGCACTTAACAGAAGCAATAGCTAATTCTATAAGAAATGACCTTAAAATTGATGAGCCAGGTAATGGAATTATCTTTATTCAAGATATAAATAGAGCTTATGGTTTGTATTAAGCTATTCATATAAAAATTTTCAATTATATCATATAAAATAAAAATTACTATAGGTAAAAACTATAGTAATTTTTATTTTGTCCTCTATATAGTTAACTTGCCCTGCTAATAATTTTATCTTTATTACTTACTCCCCTTTGAAAATTTATCATAATTATTGATATTATATTTACTATAAATTCCGTCAAAACAAAAGATAACCATATACCAGTCATTTTTAACAAAGCACTTAATATAAGTACTAATGGAACAATTATTACGCATCCTCTACCTACTGATACTATAAAGGAATCCCTAGCCTTCTCTGTAGCACTTAAATACATAGACATACATATATTTATACCTGCAAAGAAAAATCCTATAAAATAAATTCTCAGACCTTTTTTTGCAATCTGTGCTATTTCCCTATTCTTTTCACTGTTAAAAATTCCAACTATGATATCTGTATTAAAGAATAATACTAAATAAATAAGAGTTGCTATCATAACGGAAGTTAGTATGGCATACTTCATTAGCTTTTTTATCACCAAGGAGTCTTTCAAACCATAAGCCTTACTTATTAGAGGTTGTATCCCCTGTGCTATGCCAGTAAATACTGACACAGCTACAAGGGCAATATTAGCAACAATTCCGTAGGAAGCCACTCCTAGGTTACCTTCTAGCCTTAATATAACTAAATTGAAAGTTATAAGAGCCACTGCTGAGGAAATTTCAGTAATAAAGGATGACAAACCTAATCTTAAAATATCAAAACTGATAGATAAACTAAGCTTATTTTTAGTATATTTAAAATTATTTTTCCCTTTTAAATAATGAACAGTCAATATGCCTATGCTTATAATAGGAGCAAGACATGTAGCAAAAGCTGCACCGAACATCCCCATCTTTAGTAGATACATAAATATATAATCTAAAATAATATTACAAAAACTTCCTGTAAGCATCGCTATCATTGCTAAATTAGGATTATTATCATTACGTACAAAAGCAATAAGCACATTATTCATAATAAAAAATAGAGAAAAACACAATATGGTAGATAAATAGGTTTTAGTCATAGGTAAAGTTGAACTATCTGCACCTAGTAGCAAAGCCAAAGTTTCAGAACAGAATATACCAATTATGGCCAGCAATATTCCTAGAAATAGTCCTACTTTCAAACAAGTCGTATAAACTACATTGGCTTTTAGAGCTTTATTTTGAGATCTTAAAATACTGTATCTTGTGGCCCCACCTATACCTATCATCAAGCCTATGCCATGTATAAAGCTGTAAATAGAAATTGAGAAATTAAGGGCTGTAATACCTGTTGCTCCCAATGCCTTTGACACAAAAAATGTGTCTGCAAGAATGTAACAAGAAATTCCCAACATACCTAAGATATTCAAACTTACGTACTTAGCAAAATCTTTAATAATAGCTTTTCCCATGTAAATCCCCCTCTCAAAATAAAAAGGTGTCCCTAACATCCCTTCTAAGACCTAACGGAATGTTTCAGAACACCTTAAAAACTTTACCCGGTGGCAAAGCTTAAGTTTCTAAAATATATATAAAATTGTACTATGATAATCTTATTATAAGATTTCTTATATGTCAACTAATAATTTTCCTGCAAATTATCTGGGAATGTTTTTAATAAAATACAAACTCAACTTATTAATCCTATTGTCCATTTTCATTATCTATTTACAGTTTATAACATCATGTAACATAAAATTTTCTATTAGGAACCATTTTAACAAATTTTGAATAAAATAAAATATACCTTAATCAAAAGCCAAAATAAGTAAGGTTATGAGCGGACATCTTTTAAATAGAAATCTAACTAAATGTCTGTTTTATTAGTTATATAAAATCTATATAATTTAGTAATCAACTATATTAAAAATTACTTCAAGGGTGATAAAATATGAGTTCAGAAAAGGATAATAATTATTTATATGAAGATGATAATAGAGATACTTTCAATAACTTAGATAATAGTGATAATTGTAACAACTTAGATTACGATTTAGAAAATAATGACTGCAACAAAGAGCATGACTTAACCCCTCGTTGTGTAACTGTTTGCGGCTTACCTGGTCCTAGAGGTCCCCAAGGCCCTAAAGGTGAAAAGGGCGATCCTGGTCCTAGAGGTCCTAAAGGTGAAAAGGGTGATCCTGGTCCTAGAGGTCCTAAAGGTGAAAAAGGGGACCCTGGCTGTCCTGGTCCTAGAGGTCCTAAAGGCGAAAAAGGTGATCCTGGTCCTAGAGGTCCTAAAGGTGAAAAGGGTGACCCTGGAAAATCCTTTGACTGTATATGCATGGCACAAATCTCTAACGTTCTAAAACAGATAATATTAATGTTTCCAAATTCAAAACTGTTAGTTAATTATGAGCACGGTGGCTACGCTATAGGAACACCGGTTAATTTGTATCCAGAACATGGAGAAGCTTGTATCTTAAAATTAGATGACCCATGTAGAAATGTAACTACCAATATTAATATTTGCAAGATTGCTGCTATAACTCTTCTTGATAACTGTGAAAAGTCCTTCTTTGATAAAAGAGGAATTATCAGATTTAATTTTCTTAAACCTTGCGCAGAGATATTAGATAGTAAAGCTTACAAATGTGAATATGCTATAAGAAATTCACTAATTTCTGCAGCCTATGCTAATAAAACAGTGAGCATCGTAGCCGGTGGAACCGCCTTACCAGCAAATATAGTAACCGCTGCAGATTTCGGTATAGTTGTTCTAGGAAAAAACACTATCGTATCTACTTGTAAGATTGAAAGTATTTCTTATGTCAAATCCAATAAAGGTACTTGGTGCAAATTCTAAAAGCTTAATAAAAATATCTCGGTTCACAATAATTTTATGAACCGAGATATTTTTATTTCAATATTATCATAACAATTTTTAATTATATTTTTTTACACTTTTAAAGACAAAATAAGTATAAAAATTTTGCAAAGATGGTGTGATATGAGATTACATATAAAGCTAAAACAGCAAAAGCTCCAGTTAAAAATATTAAATCTATAATGCAGCATTAAAATTAATGATATTGCAAAGGCTTTTCATTTGGACTATTAAAGCTAGGTGGTTGAGGATTATCAGTATTAAAGTACTGACCTCCTGGAGTTGAAAGATTGAAATAAAGTTTTGAATCCTTTGTGATTCCCCAATCTTTTAGAGAACCTGTATCTTGTATCTTATTAAAAGCCTCTCTAAACATTGTGTTGTGAGCTTCTTCACGATTTAATAGGAACTCAATAGTATCTCTTACACCCTTATCATTTATTTGTCTATATAAATATTCATATACTACCTTAGCCCTTTGTTCTGCTGCTATATTTGATAAAATATCCGCTACCAAATCTCCTGTTTCATTTATGTAAGCAGCAGTCCACAAGTATCCAGAAGCATTGCTGAGCATAGGTGTAAGCCCTGTTAGTACATGGGCTTCAATATTGCCAATAGTAGCATTATTGGCATTAAGCTCATGTCCATTAAGCAAATTTATAGTTGTAGCTACCATTTCCATATGACTTAATTCCTCTGCAGCTATATCAAGAAATAAGTCTCTAATTTCCTTATCCTTTATACGAAAACTTTGCGAAAGATATTGAAGAGCTGCTTTTAATTCACCTTGAGGCCCTCCAAGTTGCTCTTGAAGCATAGCTGCATAATTAGGATTTACAGCATCCACCCGAACTTCATGCAGTAGCTTTTTTTCATGTTTAAACATTTCTATCCTCCTTTTAACATAATAAAATTACTTTATTAGCTTTACTCCATTTTTACTAAATATTCATTAGGCTATTAATTACTATATGAATGAATAAAATAATAAAAAAGGAAAACCTACTACGAATTAATCGCAGTAGGCTAATAATTTTATACCTTGGATTATTTAGTTTACACTGTATAAAAGTTCTGCATAGGTTGGTAAAGTCCAATACTTTTTAGCTACCAATGTTTCAAGCTCATCAACAATTAGTCTAAGTTCAGTCATTGCCATGAACACTGAATTTCTATAATACTTAGTTAATTCTAAGCTATCAGATATTGTCTTAACATTTAAAACAGTAGTTTCTAATTCTTCCAATTTAGTATACAAGGAGGCTGTTAAGCTTGAAAGTTTTCTAAGAATGGTTCCTTCTGGTTCGCTTTCAATACCACAAGCTTTTTTACCATTAACCAAACTTACAAGTTCATTCTGATATCCTAAAGACGCTGGCAATATTTCCTTTTTAACAAGATCAATCATTGTAAGAGCTTCAATATGAATAGTCTTCTGATAACTTTCAAGCATTATTTCATATCTTGAATGCATCTCTGCTTCAGTGAAAACCTTAAGCTGAGTAAACATTTCTACATTCTTAGGTGCAATAAATGTCGGAATTGCATCTGCAGTATTTTTTAAATTAAGAAGACCTCTTCTTTCTGCTTCTTTAACCCATTCATCTGAATAATTATTACCATTAAAAATAATTCGTTTATGATTCTTAATTGATTCTTTAATTAATGCATTAAGATCTTCTTTAAAATTACTGCTATTTTCAAGTCTATCTGCAAAATCACTTAACACCTTTGCTACTATAGAGTTTAAAACAATGTTTGGTCCTGCAATGGAGAAATTAGAACCTAGCATGCGGAATTCAAACTTGTTTCCTGTAAAAGCAAAAGGTGAAGTACGATTACGATCTGTAGTATCCTTTGAGAAGTGAGGAAGCACTGTAACTCCAATTTCCATTTGATTCTTTTCCTTACCTACATAAACAGAATCATTTTCAATAGCTTCTAATATTTCTGTAAGTTCATCCCCTAAGAATATAGATACAATTGCAGGTGGCGCTTCATTGGCACCTAGTCTATGATCATTTCCTGCACTTGCTACAGAAACACGAAGTAAATCCTGATAATCATCTACAGCTTTTATTACTGCTGTTAGGAATAGAAGAAATTGAGCATTTTCATAAGGTGTATCTCCTGGCTCAAGTAAATTTACTCCTGTATCTGTAGAGATAGACCAATTATTATGCTTACCACTTCCATTTACTCCTGCAAAAGGCTTCTCATGCAATAAACAAACTAATCCGTGCTTGTTAGCAATACTCTTCATTAATTCCATAACAAGCTGATTATGGTCCGTAGCAATATTACTTATTGAAAAAATAGGAGCCAACTCATGCTGCGCTGGAGCAACCTCATTATGCTTCGTTTTAGCCAAGATCCCAAGCTTCCATAACTCTTCTTCTAGCTCTTTCATAAATGCAGATACTCTAGGCTTTATACTTCCAAAATAATGATCTTCTAACTCCTGTCCCTTTGGTGGTCTTGCTCCAAATAAGGTTCGTCCACAATTTACAAGGTCCGGTCTCTTTAGGTAAAGTTCTTTATCTATTAAGAAATATTCCTGTTCTGGTCCTACAGTTGTAATTACACGCTTAGCAGTAGTATTTCCAAAAAGTCTTAAAATTCTTATAGCTTGTTTATCAAGAGCTTCCATTGAACGAAGTAATGGTGTCTTTTTATCAAGAGCTTCTCCACTATAGGAGCAAAAGGCAGTTGGTATACAAAGAGTTCCATCTTTGATGAAAGCATAAGAAGTTGTATCCCAAACAGTATATCCTCTTGCTTCAAAAGTTGCTCTTAGTCCTCCAGATGGGAAACTGGATGCATCCGGTTCACCTTTAACCAACTCTTTTCCAGAAAACTCCATTATAACTTTTCCATTACCTTCTGGTGATATAAAACTATCATGTTTTTCAGCAGTAACTCCAGTCATTGGCTGGAACCAGTGTGTGAAGTGTGTTGCTCCCTTTTCTACAGCCCAATCCTTCATGGCATTGGCAACTACATTTGCAACATCTAGTTCCAAATGGGTACCTTCTGCAATAGTTTTCTTAAGAGCCTTGTAAACATCCTTAGGCAATCTTTCCTTCATAACAGCATCATTAAAAACCTGACTACCAAATATCTCTGGTACATTTTTCATTACTAACTCCCCCTTATAATAATTCAATTCCTGTAGCCTTCTACCCCAATATCACTGATTTTCAATCTTTAAAATGCTTATAAACGGATTAGGGCCACTGGAAATTGATAATTTGCTCATATATAAGTCCATTCTTCTTTAACAAAAAGTAAAAAGGCGCTGCGGAACTAAATCCACAGCGCCTTTGCTGTTCATTGTATATATTTTATTATAACACATAACTAAATATTAGTCAAGCTCTTTTGTGTGAATTTACTATTCATAAACTTTTCTAACCAATAATTTATTTGAATTAAATAAGCAATTAACTGCGGCGCAGACATTAGCTGTCCAAACCAAGGCTTACCATAATCAGAAGGCGCCTTCAAAAAATTCTCCACCTTTTTCTTATCAATAATAAATTGAATAGGTGAATTTGAATTTTGGATAATCTTTCTTAAATGCTGAGATAAGAGATTTTCATAATTAGGATGATAGGTTTTGGGATAAGGGCTTTTTTTTCTATGAAGTATTTCACATGGTAGCAAATCCTTGCAGGCTTCTCGAAGTAGTGATTTTGCAACACCCTTCCTATACTTCATTTCCCAAGGTACATTAAAGACATATTCAATAATTCGATGATCCGCAAAAGGAACTCTTGCTTCAAGACCAGAATACATACTTGCTCGATCCATGCGATCAAGTAGAGTTTGCATGAACCACTTAATATTCAAGTATGTGATCTCTCTACACTTTTTATCAGCTGAAAATCCTTTATCTCCCTTTGGCATAGCTTTCAGTGAATCCATATATTTGTCATTAACATATTCTTCAAGCCTAAGCTCCTTTTTAAATTCTTCGGATAACAAAGCTGTTCTCATACTTATATCATGGGACCAAGGGAACCCCTTTACTTTCAATAGGTCTTCTCTATAAAACCAAGGGTATCCCCCAAATATTTCATCAGCACATTCTCCAGTTAATGCCACCTTGTTATGCTCAGATACTAATGAACAAAAGTACAAAAGTGAAGCATCTACATCTGCCATCCCAGGTAAATCTTTGGCATCTACTGATTTATATAGAAATTCAACTAACTTTTCTTCATCACATTCTAAATAAGTGTGATTAACAGGATAATGTTTTTTCATTAAATCTACGAAAGGTCTATCCCTTTCCGGTTGAAAGGCATTAGTACTAAAAAAAATTTCATTCTCCATAAAATCAAAAGAAAAGGTGTTTAATGTTGCTCCTCTATCTTGTAAATAATCTGAGGCCACAGCGGTTACTATACTAGAATCGATTCCTCCAGATAAAAAACTACATACTGGCACATCTGCTACCATCTGTCTTACAATGGCATCTCGTACCAAATAAGAAACTCTTTCTATGGTCTGCTTATAATCATCTTTGTGTTCCCTTATTTCTAGTTGCCAATACTTACATGCTCTCAATCCCTCTTTAGAAAATACTATAAAATATCCCGGTAATAACTCAAAAATATTTTTAAAAACTCCGCAACCTGGCGTTCTAGCTGGTCCTAGTCCAAAGATTTCCCTAAAGCTATTCATATTTATTTCTGGTCTAATTTGAGGGTGACAAAAGAGGGCCTTAAGTTCTGAAGCAAACACTAGCATATTATCCTTCACTGAATAAAACAAAGGCTTTACACCTAATCGATCTCGATACAAAAGTAGCTGTTTTTTTCCTCCATCCCAAATAGAAAAAGCAAATATGCCATTTAGCTTGCTTACAAATTCTACCCCATAGTGTATATAAGCTAATAAAATAACCTCTGTATCAGAAGTCGTCTCAAAGCTGTATCCTGCCATAATCAAATCTGGCTTTATTTCATCTACATTGTAGATTTCTCCATTGTATACAATAGCATATTCTACTTCTCCTATTTTTTTAATCATAGGTTGGGTTCCTAATGCCAAATCTCTTATTGATAAACGGGCATGACTAAAACCGCTATATTTACTTAAATATTCTCCAGTACTGTCCTTACCACGATGGGCTATGGACTTTCTCATATCTATCAATACCCTATTATATCTTTCCCTCTGCAATAAAAAATTCTCTTCAAAACTGCAAAAGCCTGCTAATCCACACACAACAATACCTCCCATTAATAAATAAAAGGCGCACATTCTCCTATGCCAATTAAAATTGGCACTTAAGAATGAACGCCTTTGTTCATAATATCAATATATGTAGGGAAGTATAAAATGATGAAAAGATTATCCTTTTAATCTTTCCATGGCTTTGATTACATTTTCCCTATTACCAAAAGCTGTTAATCGGAAGAAGCCCTCTCCCTTTGCTCCAAAACCTACTCCCGGTGTACCTACTATATTATATTTAGTCAAAAGTTCATCAAAGTACTCCCAGGAAGATAAACCCTTAGGACATTTTAACCAAATATATGGAGAATTTTTTCCTCCAGTAAACCATATATCTAGTTGTGATAAGGTATCTGCCATAATTCTTGCATTTTCTAGGTAATAGTTAACATTCTCCTTAATCTGCTTATACCCTTCATCGGTAAATACAGCTTCAGCTCCTCGTTGAACAATATAAGGAACTCCATTAAACTTTGTACATTGACGTCTTAGCCATAATTTATTTAAGGCCACATTGTTTCTAATAAGCTCCTTTGGTACTACGGTATATCCACAACGAGTGCCTGTGAAGCCTGCTGTTTTAGATAGAGAAGAAAATTCTATAGCACACTCCTTTGCACCCTCAATCTGATAAATGCTTGTAGGTAGACTATCATCTGTAACAAAAAACTCATAGGCACTATCAAATAAAATAACCGCATCCTTAGCTAATGCATAATCAACCCACTCTTTAAGTTGTTCTTTATTATAAACCGCTCCTGTAGGGTTATTAGGTGAACATAGATAAATAATATCAGCGTTCACATTTTTATCTGGCAAGGGTAAAAAGGAATTATTTTCATCCCCTTCTACAAATAATATTTTACGTCCAGCCATTATATTTGTATCAACATAAACTGGATAAACAGGATCTGGAATGAGAACAGTATTATCCACATCAAATATATCAAGTATATTTCCCAGATCACTTTTTGCACCATCACTTATGAAAACCTCATCTTCTGAAAGAGATACTCCTTTTTTCTTATAGTATCTGCATATTGCTTGACGCAAAAATGAATATCCCTGTTCTTCTCCATAACCCTTGAAGGTTTCTCTTTCTCCCATTTCCAAAACAGCTTTCTGCATTGCTGATATTACGGCAGGAACAAGAGGTAATGTAACATCCCCTATTCCTAATCTAATAATTTCCTTATCAGGATTTTCTACCTTATAATCATTTACCTTTTGTGCAATTCTAGAAAAGAGATAACTATCTTGAAGCTTTAAATAGTTTTCATTTATTTTCATAATCCCCCTCCTCATGTCTTGTCTTGTTTTTCCATTCCGTTATTTATTCCTATAACTTTTTTAGCAATCTTTATAGATTATTAATAAGCAAGGAAGATAGTTTACGAATAATCTTTTATTTATCCTTAAGTGCAGCTTTCACAAGTCCTACAAATAAGGGGTGTGGTTTATTTGGTCTGCTCTTAAATTCAGGATGGAACTGTACACCAATATAGAAAGGCTTATCAGTAAGCTCCACTGTTTCTACCAAAGTACCATCCGGTGAAACTCCGCTAATAACAAGACCTTTTTCTGTTAACAACTCACGGTACTCGTTATTAAATTCATATCTATGTCTATGTCTTTCAGATATTTGGTTTGCATTATACACTTCTTCCATTCGTGTTCCTGGAATTATCTTACAACCATAAGCTCCTAAACGCATTGTGCCACCCTTTTTAGTAATGCCAAGCTGTTCTTCCATAATATGAATTACAGGATGTGGTGTATTCTGTGAAAATTCAGCAGAATGAGCATTTTCTAATCCACATACATTTCTAGCATATTCAATAACAGCAATCTGCATACCAAGACAAATCCCTAGGAAAGGGATGTTATTTTCCCTTGCATATCGGCAAGCTTCAATTTTACCTTCTATACCACGGTCACCAAAGCCTCCCGGTATGATAATACCATCTATATCATTAAGTAATATACTTACGCTTTCCGGTGTAACATCCTCACTATCGATCCATTTTATCTTTACCACCGCTCCTAAATTAAAGCCTGCGTGGTTAAGACTTTCTATTATGGATAAATATGCATCATGTAATTTTACATACTTACCAACAATAGCAATAATCACTTCGGATTTTCTCTGCCTAATTTTTGATACTAGATCCTTCCACTCTGTTAAATCAGCAGGTTTAGTTTGAAGTGATAACTCACGGCATACTACTTCATCAAGACCATTTTCATGAAGCATTAATGGAGCTTCATAAAGATTGTTTAATGTAAGGTTTTCTATAACACAATCAGGCTTTACATTGCAAAATAAAGCTATTTTTTCCTTTATACTATTATCAATGGGTTCATCAGCACGGGCAATAATAATATTAGGTGAAATACCTAGTGCACGTAGCTCCTTTACTGAATGTTGGGTAGGCTTTGATTTATGCTCTCCTGAACCTTTTAAATAAGGTACTAAAGTAACATGAATAAATAGACAATTTGATATTCCTACCTCAAGAGATATTTGCCTTATTGCTTCCAAAAATGGCTGACTTTCAATATCACCGATAGTACCACCTATTTCTGTAATAAGCACATCTGCACCACTTAATTTTGCACTACTATAAATAAAATCTTTTATCTCATTAGTTATATGTGGTATAACCTGTACTGTTTGACCTAAATAAGCTCCGGTACGTTCTCGATTAAGCACATTGTAATATACTTTTCCAGAAGTGAGATTAGATAATTTAGTTAAGTTTTCATCAATAAAACGTTCATAATGTCCTAAATCCAAATCTGTTTCTGCTCCATCATCTGTTACAAAAACCTCTCCATGCTGGAAGGGACTCATGGTCCCTGGATCAACATTCATATAAGGGTCTAACTTTTGTGCAGCAATCTTTAATCCTCTTTGTTTAAGAAGTCTTCCAAGACTTGCAGCAGTTATACCCTTACCAAGACCTGAAACTACGCCACCTGTTACAAATATATACTTCGTCATTATATCTCCACCGTTCCTTCAAATACTTTTTTGCAATCACCTGTCATATATACAGCATCATCTGTGTAACGAATAGTAAGTTCACCACCAAGTAATTCAACTGTAATATCTGTATCTTTATCACAATATCCATTCAAAACAGCTGCCACCGCTGAAGCACAGGCCCCTGTACCACAAGCAAGGGTTTCCCCGCTTCCACGTTCCCATACACGCATTTTTAACCTATTTCTTTCTAGAACCTTAACAAATTCTGTATTAACTCTTTCAGGGAAAATTTCATTGTTTTCAAATAAAGGTCCTATTTCATCAATTTTAAAACTATCCAACTCTACCTCGTTGATTTCTTCATCGCAAAATACAACAGCATGAGGATTTCCCATAGAAACACAAGTAATAGCATACTCTTTATCATTTATACTCACTTTTCTGTTTATTATGCTGTCACCTTCTAAACTAACAGGAATATTTTCTGGTCTAAGTTCTGCTTTTCCCATGTTAACCTTAACTTTTGAAACTGCTCCGTTTTGTGTGAACAATTGTAATTCCTTTATACCGGATAAAGTTTCAATTGATATTTGCTCTTTTTTTACAATACCATTATCATATAGATACTTAGCTACACAACGTATAGCATTTCCGCACATCTTCCCTTCACTACCATCAAGGTTAAACATCCTCATTTTTGCATCTGCTACATTAGAAGGTAAGATTAAAACTATACCATCTCCACCTACACCAAAATGTCTATCAGATAAATATACTGATAAAGATTCTGGCGAATTTATTTCCATACCATCTGTAGCTGCATTTCCTATGCAATTTATATAAATATAGTCATTTCCGCAACCTTGCATTTTTGTAAAATTAATTTTCATACGTTCCCTCCTTAGATTATTTATATTTATAAGTTCTGTGTTAATTTCACTATATCCTGATAATAAACAATCTGCTAATGCATTTGCTGTGTCGATGGAGGTAAGACAAGGAATACCTAAAAGGCAAGCCTTTCTTCGAATCTTCACATCATCTGTTGCTGGATTTCTCCCCTTTGCTGATGTGGATATGATGTAACTGATTTTACCACTTTCAAGCAAAGTGACCGTATTGTTTTCTTCACATTCATGTATCTTGTTCACTACTTCAACATCAAAGCCCTTACTTGCAAGTACTTTTGCTGTTCCTCTAGTTGCATAAAGCTTAAATCCTAAATCATAAAACTTCTTTGCTATATCACGTATCTCGATCTTGTCGCTATCACGAACAGTTAAAAATACGCCACCGCTTTTGTGCATTTTGTATCCCGCTGCTATAAGACCTTTATATAAGGCTTCCTCTATATTTTTTCCAATTCCTAATACTTCTCCAGTGGACTTCATTTCTGGTCCTAAATGTGTATCTAAATCAGTAAGTTTCTCAAAAGAAAATACAGGTACCTTAACTGCTACATAGGGTGGTATTTTAGCTATACCTGAAGAATATCCTAAACTACTTAAACTTTCACCTACACTTACCCTTGTAGCAAGCTCACACATAGGAACACCGGTTACCTTACTTAAATAAGGAACAGTTCTAGAAGCACGTGGATTTACTTCTATTACATAAATGTCATTATCATAAAGCACATATTGGATATTCACAAGACCTTTCACATTTAAAGCCATGCAAAGTCTTTTTGTTTCTTCATATATCTTTTGAGCCAACTGGTCATCTACATTTGGTGCAGGATATACCGCTATACTGTCACCTGAATGTATACCTGTTCGCTCTATATGCTCCATAATACCTGGTATTAATACATCAACACCATCACTAATGGCATCAACTTCTATCTCCAAACCAGCCAAATACTTATCAATAAGCACTGGATTATCCTGCTTCTGACGTAGAATGATATCCATATACTCCTTAACGTCCTCCGGTGAGAAAGCAATAATCATGTTTTGACCACCAAGAACATAAGAAGGACGAAGCAATACTGGATAGCCTAATTTCTCTGCAGCATCAAGTGCTTCTTCTTTTGTTAATACACCATATCCTTTTGGTCTCTTAATACCTAAACCTTCAAGTAAATCATCGAAGCGCTTTCTGTCTTCGCATATATCAATGCTTTCTGCAGATGTACCTATAATATTCACCCCACGTTGATGCAATTTCTGTGCTAGCTTTATTGCTGTACCTCCACCGAAAGCTACAATTACACCTATTGGCTTTTCAATATCAACTACACTCATAACATCATCTATACAAAGAGGCTCAAAATAAAGACGATCTCCAGTATCAAAGTCAGTAGATACTGTTTCAGGATTGTTGTTAATTACTATTACCTCATAGCCCATTTTCTTAAGAGTCCAAACACAGTGAACGGAGGCATAATCAAATTCAATACCTTGTCCTATACGTATTGGACCACTTCCTAATACTAGTATACGTTCCTTTTTACTTCTTTCCACAAATGGCAGTGCCTCATTTTCAACACTATTTGATATGGAGTAAAAGTAAGGTGTCTTAGCTTCAAATTCACCACCACAGGTATCAACCATTTTATATGATAAGCTCTGTGTTTTAACCTTTCCCTCGGCTATGTTTTTAAGAGCATACAAAAACCATCGGTCTATTTTAGTTATTAAATGAATTTCATCTATAGTTTCCTTAACAGTACCTTTGCTCAATGCACGTAAAATTGCTTCATACACCAAAAACAAACGCTCATCTGTTACAGTAGAAAGTAATTCCATTATTTCACTGTCACTTTTATTTTTAAGTCTTTTTAAATCAAGGTTGTTAAGTCCAATTTCTGCACCTCGTACCGCTTTTAATAGAGCCTCCTCGAAGGTATCTGCAATAGCCATCACTTCACCGGTAGCTTTCATTTGAGTACCTAATTCCTTTTTTGCATAAACAAACTTATCAAAAGGCCACTTAGGTAACTTAACTGCCACATAATCAAGAGTAGGTTCAAAAGCAGCAAAAGTTGTTCCCGTAACATCATTTTTTATCTCATCTAAGGTATAACCAATAGCAATTTTAGTAGCAACCTTTGCAATAGGATAACCAGTAGCCTTTGATGCTAAAGCAGATGAACGAGATACTCTCGGATTTACCTCTATTACTGCATATTCAAAGCTGTGAGGATGTAGAGCAAACTGACAGTTACAACCACCTTCTACCTCAAGAGCCGTAATAATGTTCAATGCCGCACTTCTAAGCATTTGATATTCTTTATCTGCCAATGTAACAGCTGGAGCTATAACTATACTATCCCCGGTATGCACACCTACAGGATCGAAATTTTCCATTGAACATACCGTTATAACATTACCAGCTCTATCTCGCATCACTTCAAACTCGATTTCCTTCCATCCAGCAATAGATTTTTCTACAAGTATCTGATGAATTGGTGATAAAGATAAACCGTTTCTAGCAATTTCCAAAAGTTCATCCTTATTGTTAGCTATACCACCACCGCTTCCTCCTAGAGTGAAGGCAGGTCTAATTATAACAGGATATCCGTTTTCCTCAGCAAACTCTACTGCTGTACTAACATCCGTAGCTATAATAGATGGAATAACCGGCTCACCTATTTTCTCCATAGTCTCTTTGAAAAGTTGTCTATCCTCAGCCTTATCTATAGTTTCTGGAGAACTACCTAGTAACCTTACATTCATCTTATCTAGGAAGCCCTCCTTAGCTAACTGCATGCAAAGAGTAAGTCCTGTCTGGCCTCCAAGTCCTGACAAAATACTGTCTGGTCTTTCTTTCTCAATAATTCTCTTGATTGTTGTTAAAGTAAGAGGCTCAATATATATTTTGTCTGCAATATTTTTATCAGTCATGATAGTTGCTGGATTAGAGTTAACAAGCACAATTTCAATGCCCTCTTTACGAAGAACACGACAAGCCTGTGTTCCTGCATAATCAAATTCAGCAGCTTGCCCAATTACGATAGGGCCTGAACCTATGACCAAAACTTTTTTTATGTTTTTATCTAACGGCATATTCTTAACCTCCCATACTTTCTATAAATTTATCAAAGAGAAAGGCTGTATCATGCGGTCCTCCACAGGCTTCAGGATGGAATTGTACTGAAAAAATAGGAGAATTTTTATATATAACTCCCTCACAAGTTTTATCATTCACATTAACAAACCATTGATCGGCCACATCTTTATCAATGCTTTCCGAAGTAACTGCATATCCATGATTTTGACTTGAAATATATACTCTACCACTTATCAAGTCTTTTACTGGCTGGTTTGCTCCACGATGACCATATTTCAGCTTATGTGTTCTAAAGCCATGGGCAAGGGCTAAAATCTGATGACCAAGACATATGCCAAACATAGGTATATTTGTATTTATAATTTCTTTTACATTTTCTATAATAATGTAATTTTCAGAAGGGTCCCCAGGACCGTTTGATAACATAATACCGTCTGGATTAATACTTTTTATATCTTCTACAGTGCTATTATATGGGAATACCCATACATTACACCCACGTTTAGTAAGCTCCCGCACTATATTTCGCTTAAGCCCAAAATCAAGAAGTGCTACTTTATATTTAGGATTGACACATTTATATTCTATTACCTCTTTAACAGAAACACTTTCAACAGCATTTTTTATTTTATAATTTTTTATTTCCTCTAGATCTATATTCTCCGGTTTCTTATCTGTTATTTTACCGTTCATCACACCATATTCCCGTATTATCTTTGTTACAGCTCTAGTATCAATATGAGATAAACCGATAATATTTCTTTTCTTTAAAAATTCGTCAAGTTCACCTTCACTTCTAAAATTTGAAGGATTTTCGCAAGGATATTTTACAATATATGCACTTGCCCCAATAAACTCACTTTCAAAATCAGAGGGGATAATGCCGTAATTACCAATTAGCGGAAAGGTTTGGAGAACTATTTGACCATAGTAACTTTGATCTGTTAAAGTTTCCAAATATCCAGTCATTCCTGTGGTAAATACAATTTCACCTATTACTTCACCTACTGCACCCAATGTCTGCCCCTCAAAACATTGTCCATTCTCCAGTATTAAATATGCCTTTTTAGACATTACTCATCCCTCCTACATAAAAAATCCTTTAAGTGCATTTTTTGAGGAGTTTTACTAACTCTCATAGGTTCTCAATATACTTTCAGCAACAGCTCTTTTTGTCATTCTATTATTCATAGCCTGACGTTCGATATATTTATGTGCTTCTGCCTCAGTCATATTTAAATAAGATATAAGAATACATTTAGCCCGATCAACTATACGTATATCTTCGATTTTTTGGATCAGTTTAGAATTTTCCACTTGCATATTCTTTAATCGGTTATGTGATGCTTTTGCAATCTTTAATGCAGACCAGAAAAGATTTTTATTTATTGGTTTTGCAATAGTGATTACACCATAATCCTCAACCACGTTGGATACATCGTCATAATATTCACTTTTAACTACAAGGATTACTTGACTAATACCTTTTGTAGCAATATTCCTAGATAAGCTTTCTCCTGTTTCATCACGAAGAGGCGCATTAATGATAACCAAGTCAAAATCCTGTTCAAGCAATATGCGCCTGGCTTCCGAACAAGATTTTACGGTGACAATTCTGCTTACGGAAAATGCTTGCAAAACTTCAGTGAAAAAAACTATACTTTTTTCGGTAAGCGTGACAATTAAGGCAGTTTTCGTATAAATCGCCACCTTTCAAATTAAAATGTTGTAAATGAGCTACATAAACCTAAAATATTTCTCCTTGTAAAAGCTATCTTTATCTTCTGCTTCAGCATATAGTTTAGCTTCTTCCTTTTTTATTTCTATATATTTTCTAGCCATTTCCTCACCAATAACGCTTTTTACAAACTGGGAGTTTTCAGCCAATTCAATAGCTTTTTCAAGGCTATTTGGTAATAAAACCAAGTTCTTTGCAACGCTTTCATCTATCTTATACAAATCCAAGTCAACAGCTGGTGGCAACTTAAGGCCTTTCTCGATCCCCTCCAAACCTGCTCCTATAATAAGTGCAAATGCAAGATAAGGATTTATAGTAGGATCCGGTGATCTCAGTTCCATTCGCACCTTTTCTCCTATAGCTGCTGGTATTCTAATAAGCTGGGAACGATTTTGATGTGACCAAGACACATATTTAGGTGCCTCAAACTGTCCAAAACGCTCATATGAGTTTGCTATAGGATTAAGAAACAAGGTTATTTCAGGGGTTTTTTCAAGAATTCCAGCAATAAAGCTTTCTGCTACATGTGAATGTTCTCCCTGCTTATTCTTAAAAATATTAAAACCATTCTTAGAAAGAGATAAATTTATGTGAAGTCCGCTTCCACTTTTGTACTTTAAGGGTTTAGGCATGAAGGAAGCAAACAAACCGTTTCGTGCTGCAATAGCCTTTACTACCGACTTAAAGGTCATCATATTATCAGCACTACTTAGTGCGTCACTATATTTAAAATCAATTTCGTTTTGCCCTGGACCTCTCTCATGGTGTGAGGTTTCAGGTTCAAGGCCCATTTCTTCAAGACACAAGCAAATTTCACGCCTAATATTTTCTCCTTTATCTAAAGGTGCAATATCAAGATAATCTCCATAATCAAGGGTTTCTAAAGTAGGCTCTCCTTCTTCATTGATTTTAAATAAATAGAATTCGCACTCTACACCAATCATGCAAGTGTAACCCAAATTTCGGCAACGTTTTATCATTTCTTTGAGTATATATCTACTATCTTGAGTAAAAGGAGTTTTGTCAGGATTTTTTATATCACAGAAAAAACGTATAACCCTTCCTGGACCTGGACGCCAGGACAACACTGATAAAGTAGAAGGATCAGGAAATAATAGCAAATCTGACTTGGTTACATCCCTAAATCCTTTTATAGCGGAAGCATCAAAGTATATTCCCTCCTCAAAGGCCGATGGAAGTAATTCAGGCATAATTGATATATTTTTCTGTACGCCGAAAGGATCACAAAAGGCAAGTCTTACAAACTTCACATCATTTTCTCTTACAAACTCTAATACTTCACTCACTGTGTTTGTCATCTATTTACCTCCTGTCTCAATTTTATGTTCAATTTTTGATGTTCATTTTTATCATATAAATCTTCACCTTCAATATTCCTAAAACATGATTCTTTATAGTTCTAAATAGTCTTCCCTCTTTGGGCCTACTGATACATACTTAATAGGACAGCCTACCGCCTCTTCAATAAAACGTATATAATTAAGTGCAGCTTTAGGTAAATCCTCTGCTTTTCTGCATTTGCTTATATCAGTATGAAAACCTTCTAGATATTCATAAACAGGTTTTGCTCTAAGAAGTTTATCTGTGCTAGGGAAAACTGTTGTCCTTTCTCCATCTACCTCATAGGCTACACACACAGGAATTTTATTAAGATATGACAACACATCTAACTTTGTTAAAGCTAATTCATCTGCTCCTTGAACTTTCACACCATAAGCAGAAGCTACTACATCAAAGCCCCCTACTCTACGGGGTCTTCCAGTGGCAGCGCCGTATTCTCCACCGGCTTCTCTCAATTCTGAAGCTTCATTTCCAAAAAGTTCTGCCACAAAAGGCCCTTCCCCTACACAGGTTGAATATGCTTTCATTATACCAATAACTTTATCAAGTTTTTTTCCTGGTATACCTGCACCAATAGGTCCATAAGCTGCTATAGTAGATGAAGAGGAGGTGTAAGGATAAATCCCAAAATCTATATCACGTAATGCACCAAGCTGTGCTTCAAACATTATATCCTTGTTTTCCTTTATTGCAGCTAACAAGTATTCTGTTGTATCTGTTATAAAAGGCAAGAGAGCTTTGCCATACTCCTCCAGCCATTGCAAAATAGATTCTTTTAATATATTAGATTGTTTATAACCAGTTAACGCCATACTTTTCCATTCAACAATATTAGACACCTTTTCTTCCAGGGCATCTGAATTTAATAGTAAATCTCCCATTCTGATACCCTTTTTCATGTATTTATCACCATATACTGGTGCAATACCTCGTAAGGTTGATCCATATTTTTTATCTCCAAGTCTTTCTTCTTCAAGTCTGTCTTGTAACCTATGATAAGGCATACATACGATTGCTTTATCGCTTATTTTTAGGTTCTCTGGGGTAATTTTAATTCCTTTTTCTTGAAGGGTTTTTATCTCACCACATAAATGTTCAATATCAATAACCATACCGTTACCCATTACGTTAATAGTTGTGTCACGTAAAATTCCGGATGGTAATAGGTTCAGTATAAACTTACCTTTTTCATTAATAACAGTGTGTCCCGCATTATTTCCACCTTGATAACGACAGATGACATCATAATCAGAGGAAAGTAAGTCCACCATACGGCCTTTACCCTCATCCCCCCAATTGATACCTACTATTGCAGTTAGCATAGATCTACCTCCTAATAATTTATAAATAAAAATTGGATCAATAGTGTTTTTCTTATAAAAAAAGACGCTCATCACACAATGTAAAGTAGCACAAAAACTAATCGACTTATAGAGTCGATTTTTCACTACTTGTACATTATCTGATGAACGCCTTTGTTCACTTTAAGCTATTATACATTATGTTCATTAGTTAGTCAATGGAATTTAAGAAATTAGTTCTAATATATTAACTATAAAAAGGGACGGTTATATTTATAACTTTTTATGTATATTTATTAAAGTTTTTTTATTTATATATTGCATTTTAATATATATAGTGCTATAATTGCAAACACAAAATTGTATACGATAGCGTCAATTTACTGTAGGAAAAAATAATTATTATTCTCCCATAAATTATGAAGAAAGTTCAATTACTTATTTCAATCACTATTAGTTTAATATCATTTTTTGGTTCACTTAATAAACCATAAT
>Ga0209537_1000306_pt1 | contig 59672 bp, 38 predicted proteins | sample BioPla4DNA1_FD_187698 | JGI IMG/M metagenome (GOLD analysis project Ga0209537, IMG submission 187698) | Biogas fermentation microbial communities from Germany - Plant 4 DNA1 (SPAdes) (version 2) | ecosystem: Engineered > Bioreactor > Anaerobic > Digestate | place: Bielefeld, North... | reverse complement strand
TGGGTGGGTCTCCTTTCTGGGATTTGATGGTTCTTCCAAATCCATAATATCTCAGGGATACCCACCTTTTTCAATATCCGTTTTAAGTGATTAAACTTCTGTGATCTAGACTCTGGTCCTTCTAGAATCGCACCCAGGGATCTCCTTGACTGAGGGTTTGGCATAAGTTACAATAATCATGAAAAGAGAACCTCCTCCCCACCCTCAGAAAGCGGTTGATTCCCCTTTCTCAGGGTTTGGCGCAGGAGCTTTCCTGACCTTGTGAAGGGAAAGTTCAACGGACAGTTTTAAAAAGTTCGTGCGCGGGGCGGAGCGAAGGAGGAGGAAACCAATGTTTACAGCACAGCAGTTAATCGAGAGGAACAAGCAGAGCCAACCAGCAGATTTTATCGACCAAGCTCAACTGCAGTCTTTAGTGGATTCTGCAGCAGAACCTTCCGCTTCCCAGCTGGAGAAGCTAATGGCAAAAGCGGAAAAAGCAAAAGGCCTGAGCACGGAAGAGGTCGCATCCCTGTTAGCTGTGGAAGATCCAGACAAACTGGATCTGCTCTTCGCCACAGCTAGAAAGGTAAAGGAGAAAATTTACGGCAAACGGATCGTTCTCTTTGCTCCCCTTTACCTCAGCAATTACTGTGTGAACTCCTGTGCCTACTGCGCCTTTCACAGAGGAAACAAGAGGCTGCAGCGGAAAAGGCTGTCTTTGGATGAAGTAGCCCAGCAGGTCAAGATCTTGGAGCGCATGGGCCACAAACGTTTGGCTGTGGAGGCCGGCGAAGATCCGGAAAACTGTCCCTTGGATTATGTCCTGGACGTGATCCAGACCATCTACAGCACCACAGATGGCAACGGCAGCATTAGAAGGGTGAACGTCAACATCGCTGCTACTACTGTGGAAGAATACCGCAAGCTTCACGAAGCAGGAATCGGCACCTACATTCTCTTCCAGGAAACCTACCACAGGCCCACCTACGAAAGAGTACACCCAGCAGGCCCCAAGTCCCTCTACGACTGGCACACCACAGCCATGGATCGTGCCATGGAAGGCGGCTGCGATGATGTGGGCCTCGGCGTCTTGTTCGGCCTATACGATTACCGCTTTGAAGTGCTAGCCCTTCTGGCACATAACCAGCATCTGGAAGAAAAGTATGGCGTGGGCTGCCACACCATTTCCGTGCCGAGGATTAGGCCGGCTCAAAGCGTAGACTTGAGCCGAGTGGTTCGCTATCCTGTAAGTGAAGATGAGTTCAGGAAGATAGTGGCCATCTTGAGGCTTGCTGTGCCCTATACTGGACTCATCCTTTCCACAAGGGAGAGGCCAGCCTTGCGGGATGAGCTGTTGAGCTTGGGTATTTCGCAAGTCTCTGCAGCTTCATCCACAGGAGTAGGGGGCTATGAAGAGAAAAAGGAAGCAGAGTGCGAAACAGCCCAGTTTCTGCCAGACGATACAAGGAGTGTAGACCAGGTTCTGGCCAGCATCTGCAGTGAAGGCTACCTCCCCAGCTACTGCACAGCCTGCTACAGGCAGGGCAGAACAGGCGAACACTTCATGGATCTGGCAAAAGATGGAGAAATTCAAACTTTTTGTCAGCCTAATGCGATTTTAACTTTCAAAGAATATCTTCTGGATTACGCCCCTCCTTCCCTGGTGGAATTGGGAGAGGAAACCATTGCAAGACAGCTTGAAGGAATTCCCAATCAGCAGCTGAGGGAAGAGACCAAACGCAGGCTTTTGCAGCTGGAACAGGGAGAGCGTGATTTGTTCTTTTAAGGAGCAGGTAGATGTCGCTGTGGGAGAAATTTGCACCCAAAGAGAATAACAAAGCCCTTTTGATCTGTTCTTCAACTCACCACCTTTTGTTGGCAGAAAGACTTCTGTCTGACCACGGGATCCAAAGCAAAGTGGTTCCTGTTCCCCAGGGGATAGTTACCCACTGCACGAGCGGCATAGAATTCGCCAGCGCCAAGGAAGCAGAGGTAAAGGAACTCCTGGAAGAGCACGAAATTGCCCATGAAGGAATTTACAGGCTTTAGGGCTGGGAAACCGGCCCTTTTTCTTGTGTAAGGAAGGACTTAGGGCGAAGAAGGCGAATAATAATTAGAGGTGGAAACATTGATATATTTGGATCACGCTGCCACAAGTTGGCCCAAAGCGCCTCCAGTGTTTGAGGCGATGAAAGAGGCCTGCTGTCAGGTGGGGGGAAACCCTGGCAGGGGCGGCCACGAAATGGGCCTTGAGGCAGGCAGAAGGATCCTGGCAGCAAGACAGCAGGTGGCAGAGCTGCTGGGAGTTGGGGCTACTAGGATTGTCTTTACTAAAAACACCACAGAAGCCCTTAACCTGGCCCTCTTCGGTATCTTAAAACCAGGAGACAGAGTGGTCACCAGCAGCGTGGAGCACAACTCGATCCTCAGGCCCCTTGCGGCGCTGGAAAAGCGCGGCGTTGAGGTGGAGGTTCTCCCTGCCCCAGGCGGAAGGCTGGACCTGGATGCTTTAGCGCAGGCTTTAAAAAAGGAAACGAGGCTGGTCGTCCTCTCCCACGCGTCCAACGTCACTGGCGACATCATACCTTTAGCTGAAGTGGCAGAGCTTGTCCGAAGCTCAGGTGCCCTCTTTTTAGCAGATATAGCCCAGAGCCTTGGCTACCTGCCGGTGAAGCTGGGAGAGCTGCCGGTGGATCTGGCAGCCTTTCCGGGACATAAGGGCTTGCTGGGGCCTTTGGGCACAGGCGGATTATACATCCGCTCCGGCATCGTTCTCGAGCCATTGATCTACGGCGGCACAGGCAGCTACTCTGATTCCGTGGAACAGCCTGAGATCTTGCCGGACCGTTACGAAAGCGGGACGCCAAACCTCCCCGGAATACTCGGGTTGGGCGCTGCCGCAGAATTTGTCCGGAACCACGGCAGCGAGATCGCAGAAAAGTCCCTGGCCTTAGCCCAGGAGTTTCGCCAGCGGCTTTCTGAGCTGGAAAAGGTGAAAATCTACGGCCCTGAGAAGCTGGCGGTGCCTTTGATATCTGTAAACTTTGGCCAGGAAGCCTCAGAAGAAGTGGCGAGAGTGCTCAGCGAGTTTTTCCAAATCGCAGTCCGCGGCGGCCTGCACTGCGCCCCCCTGGCCCACAGGACAATAGGCACTGAAACTCAGGGGACAGTGCGGTTCAGCTTTGGTTATGGTAACACCCAAGAGGATGTTGAAGCAGCTTATAAGGCAGCAGTGCAGATTTGTCTGCAGCTTTGATGGGCGGAGGAAAACTGATGGAGATGTTAGTCTGGTTAGAAGAACAGTTGGCTTTGGTTACTTTGGGCATTATTGGGCTATTGCTTCTGGCTTTAATTATCTTTATCGTCAACAATATAAAACTGCAGCGGCTGATGAGCCGCTACAGGATCTTGATGAAGGGCACAGACGGCAAAAACCTGGAAGAATTAATCGAACAATCCCTGCAGGAACTGGAAGAGGTTAAGGGCGAGCAGCGGCAAATTAATGAGATCCTGAACACCTTAACCTCTTGGGGTCAGTCCTCCCTGCAGAGCGTGGGGATGGTTCGCTTCGATGCTTTCAGCAACACAGGCGGAGAGCAGAGTTTTTCTCTGGCTGTCGCCGACAGGCTGGGCAACGGCTTTATCCTGACAAACCTCCACGGCAGGGACGAAGCTTACTTCTACGCCAAGCCACTAGAAAGATGGCTGTCCCGTTACGCACTGTCTGCAGAAGAGGAAGAAGCCCTGAAAATCGCCTGGGAAAAGATAGAAAACCCTGGGAAAGAGCGGAGCAGAAAATAATATAAAGGGCAGGTATACTTTTTAAAATCGGTACATATAATATGATGATGAGACATTAAGGGAGTGTTTTGTTTGTTTGGTGGACGAGTTAGGCTTGACAACATCAAGCCTCGCTTCAGGTTAGACAAAGTCAAGTCTCACTTAAGAAATAGCATTACCCTCCTGTTCGTCCCCTCCCGTGGCGGCGTTGCCAGGCTCAGGCTTCCTGTCTATGTTTGCTACTTGCTGCTCATCTGTTTCATTGCAGCTGGCGGCTTTTGTTACAAATTCTATGCCAACTATCAGCAGCTGGCGCAGGAAGCAAAAGAAAAGGAAGAAATTATCCAGATCAGCAACCAAGAAAAGCGTGCTTTGGAAGAAGAAAACAGGCAGGTCAAAGAGTTGGCCAAACAAGCTGAAGAGGTCCAGAACCGTCTGGACCAGCTGGCAGCTTTAAGCGAAAAGGTTCAGGAAAAGGCTTTTGACAACAAACTCCTGCCCGAGAAAGAACTGGCCAAACTCGGCTGGAAGCGTTCCAATATTTCTTCCAGATCCCGCGGCTCCAGCCGGCAGTCTCGAGGCATCACCCAGATCAAAGAAAGCAATCTCAGCGAGCAGCTGGACCTCCTTGCAAGGGACATCTCTGAAATGGAGGTAGAATTAAGGCAGCTCCTGCAGCAGTTAGATCGGTATGAGTGGTTGGTAGAGCGCTACCCTTCCCTGTGGCCTGTTCGGGGCAGAATTACAAGCCGCTTCGGCTATCGAGTTCATCCCATTCGCAGGCGTCGGCTTTTCCACTCCGGGATTGACATTGCAGTTTCCCCGGGGACAAGCGTCAAAGCTGCAGCGTGCGGCAGGGTGGTTTATGCCGGATGGCGGAGCGGATATGGAAAAACCATTATTATCGACCACGGACAAGGGATAAGAACGCTCTATGCCCATAATTCAAGGTTGCACGTGAAAGTTGGCCAGTGGGTGAACAAGGGTCAGGTTATCTGTGCTTCAGGCAATACTGGAACCAGCACAGGACCGCACCTCCACTTCGAGGTCCTGCTGAACGGGCAGCCGAAAAACCCGCTCGACTACTTATCATAGGAGGTGGGGTCATGCTGAGGAAAAAAGCTGCAGGCCAAGACTCTGGAGATACCATTATCGGCAAAGGCACCTTTATCCAAGGGGAGCTGAAAGGCACAGGCCTAATCCGGGTTGACGGCAAGGTTGTAGGTACCATTGAAACCACAGGGGATGTAGTGGTGGGAAGCGGCGGCGAAGTACAGGCAGAGATCAGAGCCGAAAACGTGGTTGCAGCAGGTCAGGTTCGGGGCACAGTTACAGCTGCAGGCCGCCTTGAGATCAGCAGAACTGGAAAACTATATGCAGACGCCACAGTGGGGGCGCTGGTAATCGAAGACGGCGCCCTCTTCCAAGGGCAGTGCAAGATGATAGAAGAAGCTCCAAAGAGCAGAGAAGACCTTTTTGCTGATTTGAAAGCAGTTGACGAAAACGAGCCAGAGTAAACGGCTCGTTTTTTTATGCCTTTTTCCAAGCTGCAGCTGCCCGCATCAATTTTTGTGGAAGCTCTGCTCCTATATGCAGCCCCGGAATGGATGAAACATCTGCCTAAGCAGGCAAATCCCTAAAATCCAGGCAAAGCTAAAGGTGTATAAAAAGCCCTCTTTCGGGCAAAGACTAGTATCACCAGGAGGTTCTAGAAAGGAGAGAAAGTCTTTGCGCAGAAGAATTGGGCTTTTTATTTTTATGTTGCTTCTAGCAGGTGGAATCTGGTTTCTGACAAGACCAGATGAGCCAACTGTGGATGCTCAAAACAGCTATACTCTGCTGGCACGGCTCATCAATGGCGAAGCCAGAGGCGAGCCCTTTGTGGGCCAGGTGGCTGTGGGAGCTGTGATCCTGAACCGCGTGCAGCATCCCCGCTTCCCCAACACTGTCGCTGGAGTGGCATATCAGCCAGGGGCTTTTGAGGCTGTTTCTCGAGGACAAATCTGGGCTCCAGTGCGCAGAACGAGCTACAGGGCAGCCCAGGCAGCCCTCAGTGGTTGGGATCCAACAGGCGGTGCCATTTATTTTTGGAATCCATACAAGCCTGTGAGCCGCTGGATCTGGACCAGGAGAATCATCACCCAAATCGGCAAACACGTATTTGCTCGCTAAGGAGGGAATAAGGTGCGCAGATGGACTAGCTGGATTTTTGGAGGCTTGGCACTTGTCTTTGCAGTTTGGGGAATCACACAATACATGGCCAAAGAGAGATTGAGCACCCTGGTCGAAAACGGCTATCAGCGAGCATTTTATGAATTAACCTATAATATCGAGAGCTTGGAAACCCTCTTAGCCCAAGCCTCAGCCTCAAACGATCCCAAACAGCAAATGAATTACTTCTCAGACACCTGGCGGCAGGCAAGCGCAGCTCAGGCGAATTTGGGCCAGCTGCCTCTAAGCAACCTTGAGTTAGCCAATACAGAGAAATTTATCAGCCAGCTGGAAGCGTTCAGCTTCAGCACTTTCCGCCGGATTGGCGAAGGGCAGACCCTTGACGAAAAAGCCTGGAACAGCCTGCAGGGGTTTTTCAGGCAGGCAAAGCACATTAGAGAGAGCCTAGATAAAATGCAGCCCCACTTTCAAAAGGGTCCAGACTGGCAGGGCGTGCAGCGGGCCACCATGGCTCAGGTTGTGAGGGCCCAAGACAGCAAAAAAAGGCCCAGCGAAGAGGGGGCTCTCGAGAGCAATCCCATCGTCAAAAGCTTCATGATGATGGAAGACGGGCTCAAACGATATCCAGATCCCGATTTCGAGGGCAACATGCTCAACTTCAGAGCGCGGCCCCGGGGCTTTACAGGACCTCAAATCAGCCGCCAGCAGGCAGTAAATATAGCCCGTAAATTCATGGCTCCCAACAAACGAAACCAGACAGCAAGGGTTGTGGGCACTGAAAAAGGCGATGTCCCCGCCTTCCACGTGGAGATAGTCCCCACTAGACAGGAAAACCGCAGAGGAGCAAAAGCCTGGCGGACCATGATGTCCATCAGTCAAAAAGGCGGCCACCTCATCTGGATGCTCACAGAACGAAACATCGGCAAGCCGACTATTTCCGTCACCCAGGCAAGGGCCCGCGGCCTAAAGTACCTAAAAGACCTCGGCTATGAGGGCATGGAGTCTTTGGCAGCAGATCCCTTCGACGGCGTTGTCAACTGCTCCTATGTCCGAAAAATAGGCGATGTTTGGATTTACCCGGAAGAGATTAAACTTCAGATTGCCCTGGACAACGGCGAAATTCTCGGCTTTGAGGCCATGAACTTCCTCACCTTCAAAGGAGCGGCAAGCGCCCCCGCCTATCCTTTAACCGAAGCCCAGGCAAGGGCCAGGGTGAACAAGCGGTTGAAAATCGAAAGGGTGCGCAAGGCAGTGATTTTGGACGACAGGTTCAGGATGGTGGCCACCTACGAGTTCAAAGCCAGCTTGAATAAAGAGAAGTTCCTGGTTTATATCAATGCTGCAACAGGAGATGAAGTGAAACTAATCCGCGAAGTACCCGGACAAACTGAAATAATTTAACCGACAAGCGCCGGACGCCGGCGCTTTTTTAATTTAGAGAGGAAATGGGAGAAATTTTGAATTATTTCGAGCTAAATGCAGAAGAAAACCAAAAATACCATTAATTGCCTGTTGCAACCTTTTCGGTAATGGCTCTATAATTTAATTAAGGTCAGGAAAGGTCAAAGTCAGAACTGGTCAGGAGGAGGTGAGCCCATGGGAGGGAGCATGGCAGATTTAATTGAGGCGTATTTAAAAGAATTATTACGGGATAATCCCCACGGCATCATCGAAATCAGGCGCAGGGAGCTGGCAGATCAGTTCCGCTGTGTGCCTTCGCAGATTAACTATGTCCTGGAAACCCGCTTCCCCTTTGAAAAGGGGTACCTTGTGGAGAGCAGGCGGGGAGGAGGCGGCTACATTCGCATTATGCGCCTCCAGTGGCGTACAGAACGGGATTTGTTTGCGGAAATTGCAGAGCTTATTTCCGATGCCATCTCAGCCCAGAGGGCTGAGGAACTTCTGATTAGGCTGGTGGAAGCTAGGATCTTGGAAGAGCGGGAGGCTATTATGCTCAGGGGGCTGGTGGAACAGAGCATCACCAGCATCGAACCTGAAATGCAGGATAGGCTGCGGGCAACCCTCTTGCGGAATCTGCTTATTGTTACTTTACGGAGGTGAAAACCATGTTGTGTGAGGAATGCAAGAAGAGACCGGCAAATGTTCACTTGACAAAAATCATCGGGGATCAGAAGACTGAAATGCACCTGTGCCAGCAGTGTGCTGCAGAACGAGGAGAACTCGGCTTTTTGGGGAATGTGCAGATTAACTTTCCCAACATTCTCTCTGGTTTCTTTGATTTAGATCAGGACTTTCAAGTAGGGGACAGCTGGCAGAAAGATTTGGACCGCTGCCCAAGCTGCGATTTGAGCTATCGCGATTTCCGGGAATTGGGGCAGCTCGGCTGCAGTCACTGTTACGAAACCTTCGGCCAGCAAATGGAACCCATTCTGCGGCGCATCCACGGCCATACGCGCCATACAGGGAAAGTCCCTTCCAAACATGAAGGGCAGCTTAAACTGCAGCGGCAGATAGAAGAGCTGCGCAGTCAGTTGAAAGAGGTAATCAGCCGCGAAGAATACGAAAAAGCTGCGGAAATACGCGATAAAATCCGTGATTTGGAGAGCCAGCTAGGGGGTGATCTCAGTGGCTGAACTGACCAGCAGATGGCTCACAGAGAAAGGACCAGAGCAGGAGATTGTCCTCTCCAGCAGAATCCGCCTGGCAAGAAACCTCTCAACCTTGCCCTTCCCTCAGGTTGCAGACGACAAGCAGCTGGCGGAGGTAGCCAGAAAGGTGAAAGAGGCATCTGAAGTCAAGGGCAGCTGGGGGCGCCTGCAGTTTCGGGCTTTGTCTGAAATAGATCCTTTGGAACAGCAGCTGCTTTTGGCAAAGCACCTCATCAGCCCGCAACTAGTTCAAAAAAGTGCAAACAGGGCAGTGATCCTCAGCGACAGAGAAGACATTTCTGTGATGGTAAACGAGGAAGACCACCTGAGGATGCAGGTCCTGCTGCCAGGCCTTGACCTGGAGGAAGGCTGGAAGCTCATTGACGAGCTGGATGACCGCTTAGAAGAGCGGCTTGATTTTGCCTTTTCCCAGGAGCACGGTTATCTGACAGCCTGTCCAACCAACGTGGGCACTGGAATTCGCGCTTCTGTAATGGTGCACCTGCCGGCACTGTCCATGGTCAACCAGGTTCAGCAATTGTTTAAAGGCGTTACACAGGTAGGGCTGGCTGTCAGGGGGCTATACGGCGAAGGGACGGAAGCCAGCGGCCATATCTACCAGCTGTCCAACCAGGTGACTTTAGGCAGAACAGAGCAGGAGATCATTGAAAACATCAACTCTGTAACCAAGCAAATCATTCAGCAGGAACAGCAGGCCAGAGAGGTGCTGAGCTCAAATGCCAAAGCCCAAATCGAAGACCGGGTATACAGAGCTTACGGAATCCTCACCCAGGCGCGGCTCCTCTCTACCCAGGAAGCCATGAACCTCCTTTCGGATCTGCGCTTAGGCATAGGGCTAGGCTTGCTTTCCGAGGTTTCATTGACCAAATTGAATCAGCTTACAGTCCTTGCGCAGCCGCAGGCAGTACAGGGAATCATGAAGCAGCAGCTCCCCGCCCAGCAGCGGGACTACTACCGTGCTGCGCTGCTGCGGGAAAACTTAAAGGATAAATAAGGGGAAAAACTTGAAAAATAAACTAGAGAGGTGAGAGCGAATGTACAGCAGGTTTACCGAAAGAGCAGAAAAGGTATTAATGCTTGCTCAGGAAGAAGCAAGGCGTTTAGGTCATAATGTTGTAGGCACGGAGCACCTGCTTTTGGGCCTGGTGCACGAGGGAGAAGGAGTAGCTGCCAAGGCCTTAAAGAATTTAGGCGTAGATCTGGGCAGGCTTCGCAGCGAAACCTTGAAGCTGGTGGGCAAGGGAGAGGGAGCCAATATTTTCAAGCTGGCCTTTACGCCCAGAGCAAAACGGGTATTGGAACTTGCCTGGGACGAAGCCAGGCAAATGGGAGTCAATTACATCGGCACAGAGCACATCCTCCTCGGCCTGATCAGAGAAGGAGAGGGAGTGGCTGCCCAGGTTCTGCGGGCCATGAACGTTGATGCAGGCAAAGTGCGGCAGCAGGTCTTCGCTTTACTCGGTGGCGCAAAAGCTGCAGGCCCAAAAGGCCCTGCCCGGACCCCAACCAACACTCCAACGTTAAATCAGTTCGGCAGGGATCTGACGCAGCTGGCCAGAGAAGACAAGCTGGATCCGGTAATCGGCAGAAGTCAGGAAATCGAGCGGGTGATCCAGGTTCTCAGCCGCAGGACCAAAAACAATCCAGCTCTCTTGGGCGAGCCGGGAGTGGGGAAAACCGCTATCGCAGAAGGATTGGCCTTGAAAATCGTCAAAGGCGATGTGCCAGATGTTCTGGCAGACAAAAGGGTTGTTTCCCTGGACTTAGGAGGCCTTGTGGCTGGGACAAAGTTCCGGGGCGAATTTGAGGACCGGCTCAAAAAAGTGATGGACGAAGTGCAGCAGGCGGGGAATGTAATCCTCTTTCTGGATGAAATGCACACCATCATCGGCGCAGGAGCTGCAGAAGGCGCAATTGATGCTGCCAACATCCTCAAGCCCGCTTTGGCCCGGGGAGAGCTGCAGTGCATCGGCGCCACGACCATCGATGAATACAGAAAGTACATCGAAAAGGATGCAGCCTTGGAGCGGCGCTTCCAGCCCATCATGGTAGGCGAGCCCTCTGTGGAGGACGCACTGGAAATTCTCCGAGGCCTGAGGGACCGCTACGAAGCCCATCACAGGGTCAAAATTACAGACGAAGCACTGGAAGCTGCAGTGAAGCTTTCAGACCGTTATATAAACGACCGCTACCTGCCTGACAAGGCCATAGACTTGATCGACGAGGCAGGCTCGAGGGTGCGGCTGCGGAACCTGGAAGTGCCAGAGGACATCAAAGAGCTCGAAGCGCAATTAGGCGAGATTCGCAAAGAGAAAGAAGCAGCCATCAGTAGCGAGGAATTCGAAAAAGCAGCCCAGCTCAGGGACAAAGAACAAGAACTTGAAAAGCAGATTAAGGAACGTCAGGAAGAGCTGACCAAAGAGAGGGGCAAACAAGAAGGAGTAGTTACGCCTGAAGACATCAGCGAAATCGTTTCAATGTGGACAGGTATTCCAGTGGCGAAGCTGGCAGAAGAAGAAGCTGAGCGTCTGCTGAAGCTGGAGAAAGTTCTGCACGAGCGCGTGGTTGGACAGGAAGAGGCAGTTGTTGCTGTTTCCAAGGCTGTCCGCCGTGCCAGAGCAGGCCTGAAAGATCCCTCAAGGCCCGTTGGTTCTTTCATCTTCCTTGGCCCAACTGGGGTAGGGAAGACAGAACTTGCCAGAGCCCTAGCTGAAGCCCTCTTCGGCGATGAAGATGCCATGATTAGGCTGGACATGTCCGAGTACATGGAAAGGCACACAGTCTCCCGCCTCATCGGCTCACCTCCAGGCTATGTTGGCTACGATGAGGGAGGACAGCTGACAGAGCGGGTAAGGCAGAAGCCCTATTCCGTGATTCTCCTGGACGAAATAGAAAAAGCACACCCAGACGTGTTCAACACCCTGCTGCAGGTCCTGGACGACGGCAGGCTCACAGACGGCAAAGGACGGACTGTAGACTTCCGCAACACTGTGATCATCATGACCTCCAACCTCGGTGCACAGCACCTGAGGTCCACTGGCAGCTTTGGCTTTACTGCTGCAGAGAACGAAGAGGAGTCCTACGAGAAGATGAAGGAAAGAGTGCTGGACGAAATGAAAAAGGCCTTCCGGCCTGAATTCATTAACCGCCTCGACGAGATCATCGTCTTCAGACCTCTTAACAAAGACGAGCTCTACCAGATAGTGAGCCTTCTGATCAACAGGGTGCGGAAAACCCTGCGCGAGCACGAAGTGGACATTGAGCTCACAGAGGCAGCCAAAGAGGTTATAGCCAAGGAAGGCTACGACCCCGCTTTTGGCGCCAGACCTCTCCGCAGGGCCATTCAGCGGCTGGTTGAAGATCAGCTGTCTGAAGAAATGCTCAAAGGAACCTTCAAGAAAGGCGAGGTTGTCCTCATCGATGCTGAAGACGGCAAACTGACCTTTACCTCTAAAGGGAAGATGGCAGCGGTAACCAATTAAAGTAAAAAAGAGGCTATCCCCAAAGTGACGTCACTTTGGGGATAGCCTCTCAAAGGTAAGGAGATCAACAGACTATTTCATATTTTACTTTAAGCTCGTTAAATCTGTTGTAAGGCACGTAGTTTTCTTTCTGAAGACGTCCTACAACAACTCCAGGAGCAATTCCTATTTTTGATGCAAAATCAGTAATACAATTTTTAGAAAAACAATTTGCTTCAATAAAGGCTTCATATTCCTCAGGAGGAATAAGGGTATCTCTAGCAAAAGCATCTGCTTCCTCTTCTTCTTGTTCACTAGTTCCTCCTGGTTTACCGATATGACCGCGAATAATATGACACATTTCATGGAATAAGCTAAACCAAAATTGGTCTGCGTATCTACCGCGAACAGTTAGGCCCATAACAATGTGGTTGCCATCATAAAATGATGCTCCATGCAGAAAGGAGCCCCCAATGTGAGGCAAGAAGATCAAAGCAATACCACATTCAGAAAATAAATCTATTAGTTTGCCACAAAATTCTTGTGGACTCTTAACAGTCATCGCACGAACTTCAGGTATTGTTTGTTCAAACTGGCTGATAGAGATTGGAGCAGTTTTATACTTCCTAGCTTCTATTCTTGCTTTTTGTGCCCACGCCGCAAGGCTATAATCACTTGTTTCACTTGTACCTTTTTTTCGGCATGCGATACCAGGAACTTCTAACTCGCGAAGACAATCAAGGCTCGCTACTTCAAAAAACTTCCTTAAATTTATTACTTTTTCTTTTGCTTTACGGGTAGGTTTAACCCAGCCCAAAGCAGCCATCTTTGAATAAGGAAATTTAGCCGCAATTTCTGCGTCTTTTTCCAATTGGTTCTCTGCATTCACTCGTGCCAACTGTTCACGATATAGGACCTCAAGATTATTCCAAAAGCTTGCCGGCAAACCAAGTACAGATTCAAGCCTCAGAGCAACATCCTTAGTAAGCTCTACCTGTCCGTTTATTAATCTGCTAATGTGTTTTTCAGATAATCCCATTCTAAGCGCGAATTCTTTTTGCTTCATGCCACGGTTCTCAAGCTGTTCTCGTATTGTCGCGCCAGGTGGGATAGCAATGACGCTTTTACTAAACCTCATAAGTTTCCCCCCTTTTTTGAAGATAAAAGATTAGTGGTAGTCTTCAATTTTAATAATACGTACGACTTGGATATTTGTTTTATTATGTTCAAATATTAAACGGTACGGATGGACTAAATCCATGGCATATTGGCCTTTTCTCTTTCCTTTAAGTGGATGACATCTCCCAACTGAAAATTGCACAAGCATTTCGACAGATGCTGCTGCTTTCAACTGATTAATACGTTGGTGTATGAGTTGGGCCATTTCCTCTCCGTATTCCTTCTTTGCTACATCATAATTTGTGCATATACGCTCCAATTTATTTGACTTATAAATAATTTGAAGCAATATATCACCTCTTTACCTGTGAGGTAAATTTATTATAACACTGACAATTCATTTTGTCAAGAATTAATTTACCCGTAAGGTAAACCTAAGGTAAATTTTTTTAAAAATACCTTTCTATCCTGGGAGGTTTATGCTGTGTATGATTTAATATCGAATTAATCGAACTATGAGGAAGGGGTGGTTTAAAAGCTTCATGAATTTTCTTCGGAAAATTATCTAGATGATACATTGCTTCACTTCTACTTCGGAAACTTTATAGAATACAAGGAGGTTTTTCTATGAAAAGCTACCGGAAAGAGCTTGTTTTTCAGACTAAAAACCGCAGGGAATTCATTAATATCACACCACAGGTCCAGGCTGCTTTAGAGGAAAGTCAAATCAAAGAAGGCCTGCTCCTCTGTTCTGCCATGCACATCACAGCCAGCGTTTTCATCAACGATGACGAGTCAGGGCTGCACCAGGATCTGGAAGCCTGGCTTGAGGAACTGGCACCGGAAAAACCCCACTCCCGCTATAAGCACAATACCTTTGAAGACAATGCAGACGCCCACCTCAAGCGTTCAATCATGGGCAGAGAGGTTGTGGTGGCAGTTACAGACGGCAAGCTGGATTTCGGTCCCTGGGAGCAAATCTTCTACGGCGAATTCGACGGCAAGCGGCCTAAACGGGTCCTGATCAAAATTATCGGCGAATAAAAATTATCAGCCTGCTCATTGATCAGACAGGAATTAACTTATAAAAGCTGAATATTAGAGTAAGGCTATAATAATGGTCAGGATTGAGCTATTTCCTGCAGCCAGCTGGTGCGGAAAACCGAGCTTTGACCTTCGGTTTTCCAGCTGCTGTTGCCCGTCAGCCTGAATCCTGATTTATGATGAATATAAGCATTCAGCTGAGGAGGAAGAAATGCTTTATCCATTAAAGTTTGAACCAGTATATAAAGACTACCTTTGGGGCGGAAGGAACCTCGAGAAATTAGGAAAAACCCTGCCTGAGGGGAAGGTTGCCGAAAGCTGGGAGGTTTCTGCTCATCCAGATGGCACAAGCATTATCGCCAACGGAGAATACAAAGGCCTCACTCTTGCCGAGTTCCTGGAGAAATTCGGAGAGCGGGCCATAGGCTCTGCCCTTTCCGCTGACTACAGCACTGAGTTTCCCCTTTTGGTTAAATTTATCGACGCCAACGACAAGCTCTCAGTGCAGGTGCATCCCACAGACGAATACGTCCAAGCTCATGAGGGCGGGTACGGTAAAAATGAAATGTGGTACGTTATCGAAGCCGAGCCTGGGGCCAAATTAATCTACGGCCTGAAAGCTGGTGTAGACAAAGAGCAGTTTGCCCAAGCGATCAAGGATGGCACTATAAGCAGCCTCCTGCAGACTGTGGAAGTTAACCCAGGTGATGTCTTTGACATTCCAGCAGGGCTTGTCCATGGGATCGGCGAGGGAATCCTGCTTGCCGAGATCCAGCAGAGCTCTAATTTAACGTACAGAATCTACGATTACGACCGGGTAGATGCCCAAGGCAACAAAAGGCCGCTGCATGTGGACAAGGCTTTAGAGGTGATCGATTTCAGCGCCAAAGCTTCTGGGAAGTTAAGGCCAGAGCTTCAGGATGTTGCTCCAGGCGTTGAGAAAGCCACCCTTGTGGCCAAAAAGTATTTTGTGGTTGAGCTTTACAAGCTAACGGAAAGCCTCCTTGAGGAGGCCCGAGACCGCTTCTTTATCTATACTTTCCTCAAAGGAGAAGGAACCATCACGTATTCAGGCGGAAAGCTGGATGTCCAGGGAGGAGAGTCTGTTTTCATTCCTGCAGCCCTCGGGCAGTATAGACTTGAAGGGGAGCTGGAGGTTCTCAAAACACACCTTCCTTCATGAAGGTTCTGGCTAGAATAGGCAATAGAGGCAGTTTTTAACCTTGCGTTACGTCTCCTTTCTATGTTAAGTTGACCTTATAGCCAAAAGAATACTCTTCTTTTGGGGCCAACTTAATATAGAAGGAGTGTAATGGGTGAGACGAGCAGGGTTTCTAGTCTGGTTGTTGATATTCTTGCTTCTCCTTGAGGCTTCCCTGGTTTCAGCTGCTCAAGTTCACTACGTGAGCAACAAAGACAGCCTCTATAAGATTTCAGAATGGTATGGGGTGGATGTGCCGTCCATAGCCCGGACCAATAACCTCGAAGCTCCCTATACCATTTATCCAGGACAGGTTGTAATCGTGCCTGATCCTGTTGCCAGGCCAGGAGAGATCATTTACAGGGTTAAGGCAGGCGATTCCCTCTACAGCATTGCCAAAGCCCACGGTCTGAGCAAAGACGAATTGATGAGCTACAACAAGCTGGCAAGCGAACTTATCTATTCAGGTCAGGCGCTGAGGATCCCCACCAAACCTCAGCCCAGTGCAGTCCGGACACTGGCGGCAGCATACTCAGCCTCCACCTACTACTACAACATCCCTGATTTGATGAAGGCCTACCCCGCCAGGATCTTTTTGCGGGGCCAAGCTCAGGACAAAGTGGTTGCCTTAACCTTCGACGACGGACCAGATCCGGTTTTTACTCCCCAGATTTTAGACGTACTAGCTTATCACGGCGTGCCAGCCACTTTCTTTGTGCGGGGCGATCGGGTGGCCCAATATCCACAGGTGGTGCAGAGAATGATCCAGGAAGGACATGTGGTCGGCGGACACTCCTGGTCCCATCCCAATTTGCGCAGCCTATCTGCTGACAGGATCCGCTGGCAAGTCGAGAACACTGCAAAAGAGATCAAAAAGTGGACAGGCCTCGAGCCCAAGCTGATGCGCCCTCCGTATGGGGAGATGTCAGAGGAGGGAATGGCGGAGCTTGCTTCCATGGACAACTACCTGATTAACTGGTCAGCAGACTCCAACGATTGGCAGGCAAAAGGCAGGGATGATGTGCTGATAGGCGCTATTCCCGGCTCGAAACCTGGGGCTATTGTGCTCATGCACAGCGCAGGGGGAGTTGGGCAGAGCCTGCAGCCGACCATCGACGCGCTGCCGTATTTCATCTACACCTTACGGGTACAAGGGTATAAGTTTGTCACTGTAGACAAACTATTGGGCACTCCTGCTTACAAATCATGACGCAAAAATTGCAGAACCCCTTTATGAGGTTCTGCAATTTTTACATATAACCCATTAAGGCAGACAGATGATCTGTCCCACCCTCAGACTATTTGGATCTAAAGAAGGATTAATGCGTAAGATGGCATCAACTGTAGTGCCGCGCGCTCTTGCAAGCTGGAAAAGGGTGTCGCCGGGCCTGATTGTGTAGTGGGTGGCACCAGCGGGACAGGGAGTTGGCAGGGGCACAGGCCGATCGGTTCTCGGCACGCAAATCAGCTGCCCTACCTGCAGGCTGTTGGGGTTGATCCCTGGGTTGTTCCGCTCCAGCTCCGCCACAGTGGTGCCTCTCCGCTGGGCAATTGAGAACAAAGTGTCCCCAGCTCTAATGGCGTATCTTTCCCAATTTCGCGGGCAAGGTCCGGGCCTTGGGGGTCCACCTCTGGGTACGCAGATGAGCTGAGCTACCCGCAGGCTGTTAGGGTCTATGCCTGGATTATTGTTGATCAGTTCTTGGACAGTGGTGCCTGTTCTTTGGGCAATGGCGAAAAGGGTATCCCCTGGCCTGATGGCATAACGCACCCAATTGCGTGGACAGGGACCTGGCCCAGGATCTCTTCTGCCAGGAATGCAGATAACCTGCCCCACTCGCAACCGATTGGGGTCAATGCCAGGGTTGAGACTGGTGATGGCGCTAACGGTGGTGCCGAACCGCTGCGCAAGGCTGAAAAGCGTGTCGCCAGCTGCAATGGTGTACCGGCGCGAGCCAGGGGGGCATCCGTTAGGCATATGATCAGCTCCTTTCTTTATTTACTATATGCGAGCTGATGAGAGGGGGTGTTTCAGCCAAAGAAAGGGTGCATTTGTCATTAGATGGGACATACTATAGGTAAAGAAAAGGGGGTTTTATGAATGGCGGAATTCAAACATCTCTTTAGCCCAGGGAAAATCGGGAACTTGGAACTGAAGAATCGGTTGATAATGCCTGCCATGGGATCAGGCATGCAGGCAGCAGACGGTTCTGTCACAGACAAGCTTTATCATTATCACAGAGTGCGGGCTGCCGGCGGTACTGCCATGCTCACAGTGGAAATTGCAGCGGTTCACCCAACAAGCAAAGGTTCTGGGCTCTCCATTTATGACGACAAATACATACCCGGCCTCAAGCGCTTAGCAGACGTGATCCACCAGGAAGGGGCTTTAGCCTGTATACAGCTGTGGCATGCAGGACGGCAGCTTAACTCCAGCATTACAGGCATGCCGATTGTAGCTCCGTCTCCTATCCCCTGTCCTCTTTGCCAGGAAGAACCCAAAGAACTCACTAAAGAAGAAATACATGAGCTGGTTGAAGCATACGGAGATGCTGCCCGCAGAGCGAAAGAAGCAGGTTTCGACTGCATCGAACTTCACGGCGCCCACGGCTATCTAATCGCTCAATTTATGTCGCCATACTCTAACAAACGCACTGATGAATACGGCGGCAGCTTGGAAAACCGGGCTCGCTTTGCCCTGGAGATCATCGCCAACATCCGCTCTAAAGTTGGATCAGACTATCCAATTTTATACCGCTTCAGTGGTGAGGAAAAGGTCGCAGGGGGCCTCACAATCGAGGACAACAAGAAAATCGCTCCCATGCTGGTAGAGCAGGGGGTAGATTGCCTGCACGTTTCCGTGGGAGTTTATGAAAGCCTTCGCTACACTGTCCCGCCGATGGATCTGGATCGCGGCTTTAACGTTTGGGCAGCTCGAGAGATTAAGAAAGTGGTATCAGTGCCTGTGGTTGCTGTAGGCAGAATCAACGATCCTTACCTTGCAGAGGAGATCTTGGCCCGAGGCGATGCAGACTTTATCGCCATCGGACGCAGTCTGCTTACAGATCCCGCCTGGCCGAAAAAGGTCCAGGAAGGCAAATATGAGGAGATGCGGTACTGTATCGCCTGCAATCAAGGCTGTGTGGACAGGCTGCTCCTGGAAGGAAAACACGCAACCTGCATTCTCAATCCTGCCTGCGGCAGGGAGGAGGAGTTCACCTACTCGCCTGTTGCAGAGCCGAAGAAGGTGGTTGTTGTAGGCGGAGGTCCTGCCGGGATGGAAGCGGCCAGGGTTGCGCGGGAAAGAGGCTGTGAGGTTGTCCTCTTTGAGAAGAGTTCGAAGCTAGGCGGCCAGTGGCGTCTAGCCGCGATTCCGCAGAAGAAGGAAGAAATCCACGGTGATGTCCAGTGGCTGATTAAAAGCCTCTCCCGGACTGGTGTGGATGTGAGATTGAACACGCCAGCCACAGTGGAGAACGTCAAGGCAGAGAATCCAGATCTCATTATCTTGGCAACTGGGGCCAAGCCCAGCATGCCAGATGTATCAGGAGTGGACCTGCCTCACGTTGTTCTAGCGCCTGAGGCTTTAGAGAATCCAGACTCCATAGGACAGAATGTCGTGGTTGTAGGCGGCGGGGCTACAGGCCTTGAGACTGCAGAGTACCTAGCAGGCCAGGGCAGGAAGGTGACTGTAATCGAGATCTTAGAGGACGTAGGCCGCACAATCGGGCCCGCCCGCAAGCATTTCCTGATGGAAAGGCTTGAGGAGCTTGGCGTTGACCTGCGGGTTCATACTCGCCTGAAAGAGATCACCCCCGATGGGGTTGAGATTTGCTGCGAGGAAGACGAATTCATACCAGCAGATAACGTTGTTATCGCAACAGGCGTCCAAAGCATTCGAGATCTGGAAGGACCTCTTTCCTCTATAGCGAAGGTAGAGGTAATTGGCGATGCAAAAGAGCCGCGCCAGGCTACTGAAGCATTTTACGAAGCGCATGTGGTAGCAAGATCCATATAGGAAAAGGGCAGGTCGCAGACCTGCCCTTTAGCGATTTCTTGTTTTTCTCCCACGCTGGCTGTACCTATTGCGCTCTTTGCTCCTAGAACTTTTTTTAGGCAGCTGATCAGAGAGCAAAGTTGGTTTTTCCACAGGCTCTTTGGTTAGCATTTTTAGGGCAGCAGCAAGCAAGGTCACAGAATCTGTCTGCTCCAAAAGCTCCTGGGCTATCCCTTTATATTGGTCGTACTCTTCTTCAGCCACAACTTGCAGTAAGCGCTCTACAGTCAAACGTTGTTGCCCTCGGAAAGCTTCCAAGAGAGTAGGTGTAGGGAGCCGTTTGATCTTTCTTTTGATGACGTTCTCGATATTGCGCAGCTGGTTAAACTCTCGGGGCGTCACAAAGGTAAATGCCAGGCCGCTTTTCCCAGCTCTGCCTGTTCTGCCGATGCGGTGGACATAGCTTTCCGGATCTTGAGGAATATCGAAATTGAACACATGGGAGATGCCGCTGATGTCTAAACCCCTGGCTGCCACATCTGTTGCCACAAGAAGCTCAATAGTGCCTTCCCTGAATTTCTTCATTACCGCATCTCGTCTAGCCTGTGTTAGATCCCCATGAATGCTTTCAGCAGCATAACCACGTTTGGCTAAAGCCTCGCCTAACTCGTCTACCCTGCGTTTAGTTCTGGCAAAGATAATGGCTAGCTCTGGAGAGTTCAGATCTAGGAGCCTGGAGAGAATATCTAGTTTATCCCTTTCGTGGACTTCTAGATATACTTGTTCTGTAAGGGGAACTGTTACTTCCTTAGCTTGCGTGCGGACGATCTCGGGCTTTTTCATAAAGCGATTTGCTAGTTCTTCAATAGATTTAGGTATGGTTGCTGAAAACAACATCGTTTGCCTTTGAATCGGGATTTCGCCTAATATGCTCTCGATGTCTTCCACAAAGCCCATATTCAGCATTTCATCAGCTTCGTCAAGGACGCAAAACTGTACATTATTTAAGCGAATGGTCCTGCGGCGCATGTGATCTAGCAATCTCCCTGGAGTGGCTACAATAATTTGCGGTTTCTTTTTCAAAGCCTTAATTTGCCTGTTGATATCCTGACCGCCGTAAATAGGAAGTGCACGAGTCTTCTTGAATTGGCCAATTCTGTTTAATTCCTCAGCAACTTGCATAGCAAGCTCTCGAGTTGGCGTGAGCACAACTGCTTGGATAAAGTCTTCATCAAGTGAAATTTTTTCGATTATGGGAATCCCATAGGCAGCTGTTTTACCTGTCCCTGTTTGTGCTTGACCAATTAGATCTTTGCCTTCTAAAGCAATAGGAATTGTGCTCTTTTGAATGGGGGTAAGCTCTTCAAATCCCATCTCACTAATAGCTTGGAGTACGTATTGGCTAAGTCCTAGTTCATTGAAACTTTTCAAATGTATCTAGCCTCTTTCATTTTAAGATTAGCTAATGCTATTCTTTTTTATTTTAAACAATTAAGGGAACAATATTATTAGAAAAAAGAAACGGCACTGCAAAACCTGCAGTACCGTGTTTGTGGGGACAACAGATTTGGTCTTTTGGCCAGCTCTTCGTACTATATCAAAGCTCTTTGCAAAGGAGGTCCAAGCCTAATTTCACTTATGGATACTGAATAAAGGTAGAATTATTTTAGACAAGAAACCCCCCTAGCTTCAAAGGGGGGTGCTTTTAGGTTAGGCACTAATTCTTTTGGCACTAGTTTTAACATCGTTTTTTCTGTATTTAAGATCTTGTTTAAATGTTGATATATCAAAGGAAAATCGTTGGAGCCGACGACCGGATTCGAACCGGTGACCTGCGCATTACGAGTGCGCTGCTCTACCAGCTGAGCCACGTCGGCTAAATAAAAAATGGAGCGGATGACGGGGCTCGAACCCGCGGCCCTCAGCTTGGGAAGCTGATGCTCTACCAACTGAGCTACATCCGCTCTTTGTATTTAAAATATATCACATCTAATGTCAAAAAGCAAGATCTCCGTTTGTTTAAATGGCCCTAAAAGCGGTAGAGAACGCTGCAGCTGAGAAAGGAACCGCCTGTTAAAACAGGAGCCAGATAACCATCTATCTGCTTGAGGGCAATTGGTTCGCCAGCGAAAGTGTAGTTGAATTTATCGATTTTTTTCTGGCTAATAAAGGAATAAGCTAGATTAATCCCGAGTTTGCCGATTTCAAAATCCAACCCGCTTTCCATGGCAGGAACTAATCCCAGAAAGCTAACGTTTACAAAATCTCCTTTGCCTGGCAGACCTTCTGCAGACGCTGCTGATGGTGCTTCCTTCACCTCTGCACGGTAACCACCGCCTGCTAAAACACCGCCTAAATTTAGATACAAGGAACCCCAATTTGTGGTCAGACGGGGGCCAAAACCCAAGTAAAGACCGTGTAGCGAAGGTGTATTGAGGGAATATCTGGCGATGCCGTCGATTAACGCACCCTGCCAGGGGATAGTGTTTCTAACATATAAGACAATGCTTTGAGGATTTTCCTTTGCCTGTTGGGTTAGAGTTAAAAGGTATCCAGATTGATCCTGAATTGTCCAGTAGCTGACCGCGTCCTGCGAGCTCAGCCAAGCCCTTTTGTGCATACCAATGCCGAAAAACCAGCTGCCGCTGGCTGCGCATAATGGAACAAACAGAATGAAGATGATAAGCAGAGCAGGTATTTTTTTTTGCATTTGTATTCACCTATTTGCTCAATTCGCTAAGAGGCAGTGAAGTTCCTGCTCAAAACAGAACATTATTTTCCTCGAAGCTGCTATTTGCAGGAACTGGCACCTTTTTGCAGAATTTCTATGGTAAAAGAACCAATTTTCAAACACAAGAAATGTGCAATTTGTAAAGGTTATGGTGAACAAAATGGAAATTACAGGTAAATTTGATGAACTAACTGGCCTAGGGCTCGGATTTGTATATAGTTTGGGGCTCGTGTGGTTTCATAATAGCGGTAAAATGGACCATACTCTGTTGCTTTCAATAATGGTGCTCATTAACTGCATCGCAGGTTTTTTTATTGGCAAGATGGTGAAACAAATTCGTTTTTACGGGCTGACGGATCCCTTAACGAAGATCTGCAACCGCCGTTGCTTCATGGACAAACTCGCAAAAGTCATCAAAAGCGCCAGGGAGAAACAACAGGAACTGGCAATAGTAATGGTTGATCTTGATAACTTCAAAAAGTGCAACGATGAGCTTGGACATGATGTGGGCGATAGAGTCCTTTTCCTCACAGCACAGACCATTGCGGGGAACCTGCCTGAGGAAGCTTTTGTAGGGAGATTAGGCGGAGACGAATTTAGTATTGTCTTTACTGATACCACAAAGACTGAAGCTGCTTTTTTGGTGGAACAGATCTCCAAGAAAGTTGACGAAGTGCTGAGAGAATACAATGTGAGCATTTCCTATGGTATAGCAAGCTTCCCCAATGATTCCAGTGATTTTAGAAAAGTATTCAAACTAGCTGATGAAGCAATGTACAGCATGAAAGAGGCAAAACGCACACGCACAAGAGAAAACAGCTGAGGCGGTTTACAAAATCTTAAAAAAGCAGTATACTGGAAACCGAGGAGTGAGATAAATGCTAGGACAGAGAATTCGGCAGGCGAGAATCGCAGCTGGGCTTACTCTCAGAGAGCTAGCCCAGCAGATCGGGCTTTCCCATACAGCCATTGCCAAGTACGAAAGCGGTAAGATCTGCCCGAGGCCCTCTGTCTTAGTACAGATAGCACGGACTCTGAACGTAAAAATGGAGTTCTTTCTGCAGGAGCAATCCATCTGCCTGACCCCAGCCGACTTCAGCTGGACTGCTAAAATATCTAAAGCCAAACGGGAAGCTATTGAAGCTCAAATTAAATATATCCTGGAGAAATATCTGGAACTGGAGAGTTTGCTGCCCCCAGAAAGACAGGTCTCTTTTGAGGGACCTAGGTTTGCTGTGAAGCACATTGAGGAAGTGGAAGAGATCGCAGAAGAACTGCGAAACCGCTGGGAGCTCGGCCACAGGCCCATCCATAACATGGCCTCAGCCTTAGAAGAGCGCGGGATTAAAGTTTTAATGTTGTCCCGATTAGTGGACAAAGTTCTCGGCTACTGCTGTTGGGCAAACGAAACGATTCCCGTGGCTGTTTGCCGAGAAAACTTGCCTGGAGATCTGCAGCGGCAGATTTTAGGCCATCAGCTGGCTCATCTGATTTTGGAAATAGACAGAGAGCTAAACCCGGAAGAGATTGCTACGAGATTTGCCATGGCATTTCTTGCCCCCCGCACAGGTTTGCTGAACAAAATCGGTACAAAGCGAAAAAACCTTGATTTTGATGAGCTCTGCCTCTTAAAGCAGGAATACAAGATCAGCTTAAATGCTTTAGCTCGCCGGGCCTTGGATCTAGGCATAGTTTCCCGGGATAAATATCACTGCCTCTGCAGGGACTTCCAAAAGCTTAGTTGGCAGGGGCAAGAGCCAGGCGATGAGGTGGAACCCGAAAGGCCGCTTCGCTTCCACCTGCTCATCCGCCAAGCGTTAGCCGAAGGCTTGATTTCTGAAGAAAAAGCAATGGCCCTCTTAAACGAGAGAAGGAGTAGAGAGATCGATATCTGCTGTGATTATATGAGGCGGGTTGCTGCAGCTTTTGCCCGAGAATATTTGGAGGATGACGAGCTGACAGTCTTCACAAAATTAAACAACGAGGATTTCTACGCCTATGAGTAAGGGAGAGAGAGGAGAAATCTGGCTGGTAGATCTGGACCCAACTCAAGGCTTCGAGATGCAAAAGCGCAGACCGTGCGTTGTGATCAGTGCAGATTACCTCACCAGCTTGCCACTGCGCGTAGTTGTGCCCATCACCGCCTGGAAGCCTAGTTTTGAAGGCAAGCCTTGGTTTGTTCGCTTGCAGCCAGATGTTCAGAACAATTTGGACAAGCTGTCTGCAGTAGATGGCCTGCAGATCAGATGTCTAGATGAATCGCGGCTTATGGCCAAAATCGGCAACGTTTCCCAACAGGCTTTGGACGACATAATAGCCGCAGTCTGCATTGTGATTGGAGCAGTTTAACAGATGATACCCTGCACTTTGCGGGGTTTTTATTTTACCCAAAACAGGTAGCATCTTCTTTTACAGGAAGCGGTAGAGGAGGATATCTGTGAAACAGAGCGAAACTAGAATATAAAAACTGTATTAGAAGCAGTTTAACTCAAAGGAGCATCTTATGAGAAAAGTTGTTTTACCCCGCAAAGGAAAACTTCTTCCTGCAATATTTCAGGAGAGGCCTAATAGATTCCTGGCGCGAGTCTTAATCGATGGAAAAGAAACCTCAGCTCACGTTTCGGACCCAGGCCGGCTTAAGGAGCTGCTACTTCCAGGAACAGAAGTCTATTTAAGACCAGCTGAGGGAGCAAGAAAGACTAAATTTGATCTTGTGCTGGTTAAACACAAAGGACTCCTTGTGTCCCTGGAGAGCACCCTTCCTAACAAATTGGTAGAGCTTGCACTAAAAGAAAGGTTTTTTGATGAGCTGGCCCATTATCAACAAATCCAAAGAGAAGTTAAATATAACGACAGCCGTTTGGACTTTTGCCTCTCAAATGACGATGACAAGTGTTTTATTGAAGTTAAATCTGTAACTTTGGTGGAAGATGGCCTAGCTCTCTTCCCTGATGCACCTACACTAAGAGGGACAAGACATCTGAAGGAACTGATTAAAATCAAAGAAGAAGGCATGCGGGCAATCTCTTTATTCATAATCCAAAGGGAGGATGCAACTTCTTTCTCACCCCACGAGACCATGGATCCGCTTTTTGCCTCCACCCTCAAAGAAGCACAAGACGCCCAGGTGGAGGTCTGGGCGTATAAATGCAGAAATACTCTAGATGCCGTATTTTTGGAGGAGCAGGTGGCAGTAGAGCTATAGCTATGCTATAAAGCACGCTTAGCAATTACCTGCTTGTCAGGGCAGAGCCGTTTCAGCGGCCTCAATCATTTGGACAGAGTACGGGTGATTTGTGGCTTGTAAAAGACAAAAGTTGAAAGATGAAGCAATTTGAATACGAAAAAACCTATAGCCTGAAATTGGCTTTTTGTACATAAAGGACAGTGGGTCGCCGCTGTTTTCTAATGGTACCTACTTAGCATATACTACTCACTGTTAAACTAGCTAGCTATTTTTTTCAGGACATCTAAGAGACGATCGACTTCTTGTTTTTCATTGAAATAGCTAAAACTTACCCGCACTGTACCGTTGGGTATAGTTCCTAAAGTTTCATGAGCTAGGGGAGAGCAGTGTAAGCCGCTTCTAACACAGAACCCCTCTTCATCAAGAACTTTGTTAACTTCTTGGGGAGTCAAGCCTAGCAAATTAAACGATACTATTCCGATGTTACCAATTTTAGAATGATGTCCTAAAATCTGAGCATTTAAGCTCGAGAGTCCTTCTAGTAAATGATGGGTAAGGGATGATATTTTTTCTTTGATTGTTTGCAAACCAATTTTGTTTAGCCAGTTAATGCCAGCATTCATTGATATTATTGCAGGCAAAGGTTGTGTGCCTGCTTCATACTTTTCCGGTAATGTTGCTGGCATTTCCGTCTCTTCAGATTTAAAACCTGTTCCACCAAATACAAAAGGTTTTAAGTCCGGCGTATTTTCCTTGATGACTAAAACGCCGGCTCCGGGTATCCCATATAACCCTTTATGACTTGAGAATGCCAAATAATCATAATCTTCGATTTCAGGCGTATATAAACCAGCGGTTTGAGCAGCATCAACAAGCACCTTGCCACCAAAACTATGAGCTGTTTGTATAATTTCTTTTATGGGCAGTATGTCACCCGTTACATTGCTTGCGTGTGTTACTATAACAAGCTTAGGAGGGTATGAAGCAAACAAGGAAAATACTTCGTCTAGATTTAGTTCAAAGTTTTTATCAAGCGGTAGTTTTTTTACATTGATGCCTGTTGTTTTTCTTATGAATTCGACACATCGTACAACGGCGTTATGTTCAAACGGCGAAATATAAACAGTATCATCAAGCGACAAAGGGAAACCCTGTATAACTAGATTGATGCCATGCGTAGCTGAAGGAACGAAGATTACTTGTTTGGCTGAATTTAATTTCAAATTTTCTGCAAGCAAATTTCTTGTTTGCTCTAATTGAAAATTTGCTTTTCCAACAAGAGTATTATATCCCCGATGCGGATTAAAAGCAAAGTTTGATATGCAGTCGTTAACAGCATCGATAACGTATGCTGGCTTAGGGAATGTTGTAGCCGCATTATCTAGATAAATTAGCGACATCTTATCACCTTCACATATTGATAAGCAAATTGAGTAGAATTTGTTTCTTTTCTGCTGTCGAAATTGCATCACCAAAATCATCTAGGGAAGCTTTTAGATGGGATTGCAGTATTTCGCCCAAGGGAGAGACTTCACAATGTGGAAAAGGGATTTTCTCTGAAGTGCTAGAGATAACTATTTCATATTCAGGCTTTTCTTCGCTAGAGGTAGCAACCTGTTCGAGGTTATTATGGAGCTCTTTAAGCAGCCTATCGAGCTCAGTGTATGTTTCATCTAACCAATCTTCTAAAAGTACCCCTGTCAACTGATGTGCAAGACCACAGGAAAAGGCTTGCTCATCATCTCCTGAAAAGGTCTTAATATAGTTGAACATGCTGTCTAACTCAGGATTGAAATTGCTACTCAGGCCAATGGAGTCGCACATATTTCTAGCTAAACTCACTAATGTTCCTTCAGGACCTCCGTGCGCTTCAAAAAAAGCTCTAAAACGGTTAAAGACACGTTTTTTCAAGCTATGGATGCTTTGTTCAATTTCATTTTTGTAATCTTTAATGCACGTTATTATCTCATCTACATCTGATACTTCAAAATGTTTATATCCTAATGCCTCAGGCAGTTGCTCGGTAATTATTTCTTTAGGATTACGAATGATCTGTTTTGCAAAGCTGCGGAAGGCACGGGCCTTTTCGCTGATTTGATTTGTCTCCCGGCAATATCTCGGTAGAGAAGTAAACCAGTTAAAAATCTCTTTTCCTAGTTCTCCAAATTTGTTTGAAAAAAAGATATCGTCTTTAGCAGGGAGCTCAAATATTTCAGCGATTTTTTTGCAGAGTTCCGCATGGGCTTCATTCCACCGACTTAATACAATCTGGTAATCTTTAGGATTCTCCACAATTTGCTCTATTAGAGAAGCATCTATAAAGCAGTCTACCCCTGTTGTATCGCGTATTGTAACAACATTTTTGTATTTCAAGATGCACACTGTAAGTAATACTGGGATAACTCCTTTTCTCACACCATATGGCGGTGAAATAAGGATTAAAATAAGTTCTTCAAAACTTCTTTCTGTTTCTCTAGCTCCTAGGAAAAAATTTTCAATTTCTTTTATGACAGGTTCTATTGAAAGTGGGATAAATGCTCTTTCTGAATGGTTAAATATATTGGATTTAACAAAAAGGGTATCATACATAAATTTTTCTTGGTAGGATTTCAGGTTTTCTCTTATATTAGCAAGATCTTTACCTAGGAGCAGGTAATCTATAACGGTATTCCTTGCTCTCATAGAAATTCTAGTAGGGGAATTTTTGTTTATGAGTTCATTATTAAACTTAGGAGCATAGGAATAGATTTCTTTCATACATTCTGATACAAACCGGGTGAGCGCTCGTTCACTAGTGATTTTTCTTTGTCTCTCTCCACGCCAGTAATAGCTTACTTTAGATGAGGGGGTTGTAACCTCGTTTAAGAGATTAACCACTTCTTGTTTTATATCATCTATGTACAATTTTATTAACGTTTTAACCTTAGGGTCTGATGCGGCATCTGATTTTATAAGATCATATAATGCAGATAGTTGTAAAAGCGAGTTCTGAATTTTAGTTGGTTCATTGGGAATAACAAAAAATACTTGCTGCTCTTCACATCTAGTTGCGATTTTTTCCAATTCCAGTTTTTCATCGTTGTTTTCAGGGAAAAGATAGCAAATAATCCCATCTAAACCATTGAACTCTGGCAGCAAACGACCATCGTTGATAAGAGCTGAAATATTATTGATGTTTCCATAAAATGGAGTTAAAAAACGGGTGATCTTGTTTTCATAATTGTAACCGTAAGGAATTATGTATTTTGAGCAATTTAACCTGTCAATAATAGAAAATGGATTTTCGATAGCTTTTTGAGTAATTAAGCTGTTGATCTTTCGTTCAACGTCAAAATCTACTGGTTCAATGATATCTATTTCCCGGGTCGATCTTCGTACATAGATGAGCTTTTTTTCCAATAAGGACCTAAAGGCATTTGAAAATGAATCTAGACTAAATTCAACCATCTCACGCGTACAGGGCACATTAGCAATTTTAAAGATGCCTACTGTTTTTAGAAAAGCCTGCTCGTTATCTGCATCTTTAGGCAGCGTATTAATTGCAGTAGTTACATTTTTCCAAATTGTTTTAGATCCTTTATCTTGAGCTTCAGATAGTTGTGGTTCAAAATAGTCATATACGTGCCAGGGCATAATGTATTTAAAGTTTTCAATACTAGCATCTAAAGCAGAATTGATTGGGCTGTCATCTTTTCCTGCTAGAAAAGTAAAAAGGGTTCGTGCGTTTTGGGCTAGTCTTGCGGAAATTCTAGGTAGAATAAAAGCAGTGGCAGGATGAAGAGGGAAGCATCCCTTGAGAATGATTTCTTGTATATCGTTATATTCCATTTCGTCAAATAAGATTTTCAACTGACTGTTTCGGCTTACAGCTTGCACAGTAGGATTACTGTTCTGAGCTATTTCGAAAAAATCATCTCTCTTTTTTTGCAGGACTCTACCGATTAATTCGTAGTCTTCCCAGGGCTGACTAGACACATCAAATATCTTGAAACGCCCTTCAATTTTCCGCCATTCGTCTTCCTTTGTGCTGGAAGTTTGAGCTATATATTGCCCAATCGTCCTATGGGATATGAGAACTATATTTAGTCTATTGTCATCAGCGGAACGTGCAGCTAATTCCGCCAAATCCTGCAAAGTTTTTAACGTACTGTTATCGTCAAAGGAAGAGTCGAGGACTTTGTTAAATTCATCAAATATTAAAAATAAACCCCTATAACCATAATCGCTTAATTGAGAACAAACATTTTTATAAATTTCTGCAACATCACTGTCAAAGTGATCAAATTTGGCTCCTGAGGTAAGTTGAGGATAAATATTTATAAACAAAGCCAAAGCGGTAGAGTCGAAATTATTAAGCCGCTCTATAAAGCTGTCTACGCTGCCCTTATTTAGTCGCTGTATTTCGCTACTAAACAGTTCATAGGTTTGGGGATAACTTGTTTTCCAAGTCTCTATGCTATCTAAAGCCGCTTTAAAACTAGAACTTATTTGAATGTCTATTTTGTTTTCTTCAAGTGCTCGCTTTATAGCATATTTCAACTGATCATCCAGGGAAAAGCTAGAGCCTCCTGACAACGTAACTACTAAGTATGGTTTGGTTGTGTCAAGTTCTTTTTCAAAAACTTGTTTTACATCTTTGTCTTTAATCTTTTCGATAATGGGAAGAAAATATTTACTGTCAACACATTTTCCCAATAGGCTTCCTAGAACAGTAGCTAAATGTGATTTCCCAGTACCATAACTTCCAGTCAACATAGAGGCACATTCGTTAGAGGAGCCTCTAGCAGCTGTTAGAATGCTTAAAAAAACTTCTTCAGCTTTCTGAGTTGGAATATAGCTGGATACTTTCTCTGGCCGTTTCAGATCGTATTTAATGTTTACTGATCGGTTAAATCCTGGAGATATTGATATGTAGTCCCTCAATTTCATCTAAAAATCCACCTCTTGGTTAAGTGACTGGTAGGCTCCTTCGATTATGTCCCAATCATCGTCCTTTTTGTTTAATATTATAGAATCTAAACCAGCAGTTCGCGAGAAACTCAACCATCCTTTTTCTTCTAAACGATCTAGGTAGTAGTAGATTTCGTCTATAGATAAATTGAACACTTTGCCAATATTATTATCATCTTCGAGAAGGTTAGAAACGTTTGTGCGAACACTTGAATTATGCTTTATGACAAAGTAGACAACTTCGAGCGGGATTGTCGTTTGGGGACTTGTTTTTTTTATGAAACCTTCGTTAATACGGGATAATAACTTAAACTTTGAAAGCGGACAGACAATATTATCTTCAGGCGTGCCGTTACTATTTGAATCTATGTACGTAGATAGAATGCAATCGTAATCTTTTCGGTAAGATGATAACGAAACAGCATTGTTAGAATATCTAGCAAGTGCCTCTACGAATGTAATGCGATCAAATTCCTTTTTGGGATATTTGTTAAATAAAAAATACCAAGCAGTTGCCTCGTTCTCATCATTAACAATATGATAATGAACTAGCCACCAGGTAAAATCTAATTCAAAATAAGGATCGTAATCCTTCACAATAGAGCCAAACCTCGATAGCCGCATATTTTTATTCGGCGAATTTTTCTCGACTAACCCAGCTGCTCTTACCCAAAACCTTAGAGAACTAACCATATTTTTTCCTATACCTAGTTCAATTGCAGCATCTTTTTTTGAGAATATACTAGTGTCCTTCTCTAATGCAAAGATAGCTTTTGTCAACCATCCAGCTCGCAAATAAAAAGTTTGATGTCGTGCAAAACTCATTTCAAATTTTCTCCCTTTTTTGTACCTAAAACTTTGCTAACTAAGCAGCCAGTGTTGAAGTGAGTAATACATTTCAGACAGTTAGTGCACTTGTTTTCATCGATATAATATTTATCAGCTCTATAGGATATAGCACCTGACGGACAACAAGAGGGACATCCGCTGCATAAGATGCAAGCTTGATATTTCCGAAGTTGACACTCGATTCTCTGCAGTAGCAGTGTCGGATTATTCGATTCGATAACTTTGACTCTTAAATCATGAGCCCCCTCTTTCCCTTGGAGAACGAAAATAGGGGCTTTCGATTGTTTGTCTAAGACGAAAACTTCACCAAGAAAGGACCGGCCGCCAAACTCTAATTGACCAAAGGGCTTAAAGTACTCGTACAAATCTGGTGCAATAGGTCTGGTTAAAGAATAATTTCTAGCATCAGGATCATCTCCACAGGGCCTAGATGCTACTATACCTTTGTATGCTGTTTTAAGTCCCTTCCCCCCTTGGCGTGCTTTCCAGTTACCAGAATCAACATATTCTTCAGGATCGGGTTTGCCTAGATTTATGGCTACTTTGACTAAATATTCACGCCAAGCCTCTGATAATTCAGGGTAATAGATACGTGTTAGAAACCAAGACCAGGAGCTATTACTTGGGCAAGCCCAGCAACCCACCCTAGAGAAACCAAGTTCGTAAGCGTTGTTGAAAAGAAGCCCCGTAGATAAGATGTACAGCCAGATGTCGGCGTCTGTCCATGAAATTATAGGTGATACAACTACCTGCTGGCTTATTTTAGGAGATACGGTTATTGCTTTATAATTTGACCGTCTGCTTGATTCTGCATGTCTTATTCCATAGAAAGTTAACATTTTTTTATTTTTACCAATACCATCAAACGTTTTGCCGATAGGGCCGGTTTTGAAAACAGTGCAACACCATCTCATTACACGGCTGGGAGGGCCGATTTTATCACAAAGATCCCTAAAGTCGTGGTCTGACTGACTTACCAAAAAAGGAGTCCTTGGGTTCGTTTTTTTGAAGTCAGATATATATTGAAGGGTATCAGGCAACTCTAAAGTGGTGTCTCCAAAAACATGAACTATCGATTGATTGTTAAAAGCTCTTCGAACAAGGTCCGAAACAACAGTTGAGTCTTTTCCGCCGCTGAAAGAAACAATAGGAAGATAGTGCTCTCTACCTTGATAGGCCAATTTGATTATATCAAAAGCTTCACGTTCTTTATTTTTTAGGTGCAGAGCGTTAGAAGCAGCAAATGATTCCACTGTTTTTAAAAAGAAATAGCGTTCATCGTCAGATATGGTTGTAGGTAATTTTTCAGCTATCTTTCTAGGGTTTTGTTTTGAAAGCTCGGCCTTTTTTATGGAGAGGGGTTTACCATCGACTATCAGTTTATTGGTTTTTGTGTCCCACATAGAAGATTCGCTGAAATATCCTTCTGGGTAATCAAGCAGTATTTCCCAAAGGCGTTTTTCTTTAGGAAAAATAGGTCGCACATCAGAAGCTATTTTATGACCAGAACTGCGGCAAAAATCGCACTTTGACGATAGCAGGGGAGAATTGCAATGCTGGCACCAGTATATGCCCTCCATATATGTACACCTCAAAATTATGTATTCACCATTAATGGCCTAGATCCTTTTTGTGGAGATCAAGGTTTTGTTTTTATAATTATAACATACCAGAAATTAAAGCAACTGACAGCGAAAAAGCGAAATTCAAGTCCAAAAACTGTGGTAGTTTTATCGTAAGTTGATTTTGAACAGAGAACAAAACAGAGAAATCCATATTGTATAAACGATTTCTTGCCTTTAAGGTTGCTTTATAGTATATTGTAATTGTAAACTATTTTTAACAAATTTGCTAACAAATTTGCTTTGGCCTTTTTGTCAGTCGCAAATGTTAGTTTTGTGTTATTATTAAATAAACGGTATTAATTTTTAAAAATGGGTGAGGTGTATGAGCAGCAGAAATAACAATGTTGGTATGAATCTTCCGGGAAATCAGGGTCTTGATGGTCTTACAGGAGGACGAACTAGTTTATTCCGACATGAGCAGCAGGCGATTGATGAGATAAACTATTTTATCACCAAGTACAATATAGGGAAATCAGCATCTAATATAAACATATACAATAGTTCAACACGCGGCTACCTTGAGTGCGATCTCATTATAACCACTCATTCCCGAATATATATTGTTGAGCTTAAGCATTGGTCTGGTCGGATTGAAATAATACGAGATGCTCAAGAACGATGGATAATAAATAGAACAAACTATGTAGATTCACCTCACAAGGTAAACAATGATAAATGTAAGATCCTAAAAAGCATTTATCAAAACGAGTTCCGAACCTATCCAACTCTGTGGGTTACTTCTATAGTTGTTTTGACAAATCCAGATAGCGTTGTGATAGGTGCAGATTCTCCAAATCCCGAAAAGGGAAAGCGTGCTCATACATTTACATTTGCCTCTATTTCTGACTTTTTAGCTTTTTTAAAGAAACAAGAAAAAGAAGCAGAAAAGATTTTGACAGATGTCCAAGTCGAAGCTATTGCTAAATACATTAACAGCATCGGTAGGCCTAAAAGAGGGCTAGAGTATACCGTCCAAGGTTATAAAACTTTGGAATATCTTTATCAGACACCTGAACACATAGAGTTAATAGCAAGGTCTATTGTCAGCCATGTTCGCGGCCTTAGTCGTTTTAGAATTTTCCGACCACCTTTAGACTCCACAAAAGAAGAAAAAGAGCGTTTTGTTAAGAAGGCTCTTAATACATTGTCTGCTGTGGCTAAAATCGGCGATCATCCGAATATCCATAAAGTATATCTGATCCCAAATGATTACGGCGACATTATTGAAATGTCCGATTGGTCTGAGACAGGTACTTTGCACGATTTCATGCAGCAGCATGGGGCTATAAAAAAGGAAACAGCTTTCAAAATTTGCAAAGATATAGCTACAGCGCTTCGGACTGCTCACAAAGAGGGTGTCATTCATCGCGCGGTAAAACCGGACAACGTGCTGATGATGAATGGGATCCCTAAATTAACTAATTTTGATCTATCTTATCAATTAGAAGATAACCGATTAACTGTTATAGCCGATGTTTCTCAGCTGAAAGATGATGGTTATATAGCACCAGAGATTCTTGCAGGTGAGGATATAGACGAAGGCACAGATTTTTTCAGTTTAGGAGTTATTGCGTACCAACTTCTTGTTGGGAGCAAACCGTTTGCGTCTACAAGACAATTAATTGCTAAGGGCGGTAAGTTAGAGAAAAGGCATGTAGAAACATTAGAAGAAAAGGGAGTTCCTCAAAACATAATTAATACTATTTACCAAATGATATTAGCTGATCGTACAGCACGATTGAAAGATGTAGAAGAAATAATTGCAGCATTTAGTCCAGACACGTTGAAGACAGGCGATGAATATACAGTTAGTCACAACGCTAGACTCAATACAGGCGATAAACATGATATTTACGAAATACTAGAATTTATTGGCGAAGGCAAAGTAGGCCAAGTATATAAAGCTGGGACTCGTAAACAGCCGAATGTAGCTATAAAGATTTTTAACAAAGAAGTGCCGCTAGAGAGAGCAGAAACAGAATATGAAATTGCTTCTTCAATCGAATCATCTTACGTAGCTCGAGCTACGAGATACGGGTATTGGGCAGATGGTCGATTTTGTATAGAGTTTGAGTTCATAGACGGCGAATCACTGAGAGAATTGATTGAACGTAACGAAAGGCCTGATCGTGATACTTTTAGGACAATAACGCTTTGCCTGCTAGAAGCGGTAAAAGCTTTTCATCAGCATAAAGATGAAAACGGTGAGCTAGACGTTTTGCTCCATAGTGATATTAAGCCGGAGAATGTAATAGTCAGGGGAGACAACAAAGCAGTACTTATCGATTGTGGAATAGCCGGAAGGCCTAGGGTGAGTAGTTTTGAAGCGACCCCGGGCTATGTGCCTCCAGATTGTATAATGGGAACCGACATGCAATTTTCTGAAAGCGGGGATCTGTTTGCGTTAGGGGTTACTTTATGGGAATGGTTATTTGGAGTTAAGCCTTATCATAATCCAGCTGTTGGCGATAAGCCAGAGCTCCCAGAAAAAATAAGTGAAGAATTTAAAGATTATCTACCATGGCTGCAAAAGGCAGTTGCTACAGAAGCCCAGACAAGGTTTAATGACATCCAAGATATGTATGATAGTTTCTTGCACTGTGACAAGGGTGTAACAGAAAAAGCATTACAGCTTGACGCTGTCGAGTCGGAGGACAAAGAACAAGCACAAGCTGACGTGGACACAGAAAAGGGTGTAGTTGCATTAATGAATATAGTAAATCCTTTTGTGAAATACCTTAATACCCTTACTAATACATCCGCAGGAAACGAAAATGCAAATGCGGAAGCGCAGCTTGGCAATGAATTTTTCGAGCGAATCTACGTTAAAAATCCTATTGCTGATTATATCTACAATGAGCTTATTAATCAGCAGAGAAACGTCATTCTAACCGGCAATGCTGGAGACGGTAAAACAGCTATTGCTGCAGAGGTTATTGCTAAGATAACAGGTAGATTTCCGTCCCTATTACAGGACAGAGAAGAGCTCCCTGATTCAAATGTTGTGGTTATTAAAGATATGAGTGAGCTCTCATCGGAAAAGCAACTAGAACTTCTCGGGGACATTTTTCTCAATACAAATAAGCGTTATCTGCTTGTCTCAAATACAGGGCGCTTGTTAGAGGGTATGGCCCAAGTAAAGTCTAGCGGCCTTTATAACGCTGATGAGAGAGAACTGTTAGAAGCTTTGGATGCTGATGAGCCTAAAAATATTTATGACAATAAATTCTTGCTGATCAATATAGGGAGAATGGATAGCATTGATACGGCTTGCAAAGTTTTCCAAAAAATGATAGCCCCTAATAATTGGGAAGATTGTAAGCGGTGTCAAAAGAGCGAAGAATGTACTATCAGAAAGAATGTATTAATTTTGCAAAACAATGAAGAGCTGGTCACTGAGCGTGTAAGGCTGGTATATCGGAGACTTTATGAATATGATGAAAGGCTTACTATGCGTCAGATGACAGGTCATTTGGCGTACGCTATTACTTCTGGACTAGACTGCACTGACATAGCTAGCTTTTCACGAACAAAGCTGCAGGCAGATTTATTCAAAGGAATGTTTTTCAACCGATTTTTCGGAGACGATGGAAATAAGTTTATGCATGAAGCTTCTAAGCTAAGACCTGTGAATGTGATTAGGGAGGCTAAATTCGGTACTTTTTTGGATCCTAGTTTTGAGAGAGAAATTTGGATAAAAAACCAGTTTCCACCTTTGAAAGAAGATGCACAAGAAATATATATCAAGCTTCAAGATTCAGTAACTGAAAACCAACATGCAATCCGGCAACAAGTTAGGCGAATAGTTTTCTTTTTTGGGATGTTGGAAGGAAAAGAGAGGGAAGAATATATTTGCAATTTTTTGCGTTCCCCTTCGCTTTTGGATTTTTTGAGCTTGGCACGTGGTTATACCGACAGCATAATGTGGTCTAATTACAAGCATCATATTTTACATGTATTAAAGGAACATTTTCTTGGTATTCGGTTGCCTGAAATTAATAGAGACGAACGTTTGTTTATAACCCTGAAGCGAAGTGGAAATGGCGTAAGAACACAGATGGTGCTCAAAACTTTAATGGGAGATCAATTTAAGCTTAAACGTAAACCTCGATTCCAATTAGGAGATTCAAAAAGCTTTATCCTTTGCTTAGAGTATAACAATGGCGCTGCAAATCTAAACCTAGATCTACCTTTTCTTGATTATGTAGCTCGAAGGTTTGAAGGAGAAATTGCGGAAGAGTTGTCTGCAAATTATGTTAATAGGCTTGACCTATTTAAAGTTGAGTTGCTTAATGCGAATGCTGAAGCCCAAGATATAACGGAAAATACTGATTGCCTGACTTTGTTAAGAATAGAGAGGGACAATAAATTTAATACCATTCCAATAAAGATAGCCGATGATAACTTGGTGGTGATTTAATGGCTTTACCGGAATATTTTCCTAAAGCACTGAGGGCAGAATATGCTAATCCTGCGATCAGACTTTTTGGCTCTCGTTTCATCAAAGATCAGACTATTTTGGAATACTTATCAGAACTACTTTCTGTTATGTTTTCCGAGAAATGGATTACGGAGGAGGAGATTATCGAGACTCCGTTTCCGAGTTTTCATGATTTAAAAAAATGGTCTTCGGATGCTAGGTCTCTGAGGTATAAACCAGAGATCAAATTAAACCTTAAACTTTTAGCTTTTTTGAGTTCATCTCCTGTCAGCAAACGTCATGATATACATATAGAGCATCATGCAAAATTAGTTGACCATCTTGAAGCAGGCATCAAATCTAATAATATAGAAGCAGAAGAGGTTAGAGAAGCGATTGAGGTTTTTTTACAGGGATTTCATGGCGCAGGGCATACAAGAACATGGTGTGCTCAAACATTTTATCCAATTTCAGCTAGCCTTTTGACACAAGAAACAATATTCAATGAGTCTAAAGCAAAGCGGAAAGATCTACAAACCTGGGACGACTCCATACAAAATTTTAGGGAATTCTACAGCAACAAAAGAGACTTTTTAGCTCGCGGGGGAGAACTGCTTTATTTACAGTTATGCAACGCTTTATCAATGCCGCAGGAAGATATAGTCAGTTTTTTGGAAGATTTAGGTGTTGATTTTGATGAAGAGGAAATGGATCTAGGTCAACTACATTCTTCGCTGCAAAATGGATTAATAAAATTAAAAGGGCTGTACACTGCTCCTCTAGATAATTTGGTTTCGTATATCGAAAAATTAGATGCAAAAACTTATGAATTAGTGAATAAATCTAACCCCCTAGTATGTGAATGGTGTCCTAGGGATAGCTGGCCTGAAGGATATCTCTTTGCTGTAGAACTAAACAGGCTTATGTCGGCTGCAATAGATCCAGTTGATAGACTAGAACTGATGATGGTTGGTTGTGCCTTGCAAGTCTTGAGAAGTATCTGCGCTCAAAGTGTTAGATATCAGAATACCTCAGAACGAGCAGGAAAAGGCGGCGGATTAGGGTATGCGTGGATAATGTCAGCTCCATCTACTTCGGCACCAAGGCAGCAACGGCTTGCTTCACAAAGAAATTTGCAGGTTGTTCAGAGGTTAATTCAAAGAGCTCTGAGGAATGATGAGCTTGAAAAATATGTTAAGAAAATTAACGGAAGCGACGCTAATAAAGTAAAGAAGAGCTACAAAGATGCGGATGACAAATACGGGCATAAGCTGCTTGTGTCATTAGGGAAAAGGTTGGGTATTATTATTCCTAGAACAGGGGCACATGCTAGGTTTATAATGACAGACAAGGTGTTGCGCTATTTTGTATTGACTCTATTAAAACCTGGTGAACGGCAGACAGATGACGAATTTCGCAAACGTTTGTATAAGCATTATGGCATTGCTGTTGAGGGAGAACAGCTTGAAGATGCACTGCGCTGGAGCGATTTATCTGTAAGCGATACGGTAAAGTCTGCTGGCAAGCCATCATGGTTATCTGAAATGCTGCGGGCAGGAGGATTTTTAACAGAACTCTCTGACTCTCACTCTATTGTTTTTAATCCATTTGATAACAATCAAAATTAGTTTATAGGGAGTAAGGGAAAATGCGTTATATGACCGATACGATAGTTAAGTATATATTAGAAAATGTTAATCAGACAACCGGAGTCTTTAGATATGTATTCCCCTCTTACCCTCCGGAGTTATTGTTTGAAATAGGTCGTAAACTTGATGAAGGATTTCGCAGGATTAAAAATTTCAAAGTTGGAATGAGATATGGAATAGCTTATCGCCTCGGTCAAGAATGGAAAGACGGTGATGATAAGCAAAGGGTATATTTTGATAAAATTCGTCAAAAAGGCTGGTATAATGAGACAGATAATCTCACAAGTCTCCGCAACATTATTAAACCGCAAGAATATGATTCTTTAGTTATTTTGCTAGCGGGTTATGAGCATATCAGCGATCAAGGAAGCTTGCAGGACTTTTTCCACCTTGATCAACAAACTATATGGAGGATATGCTTAGGAAGTTCATTCAAAAATTGGGTTAGGCAAAGTCTGAAGAACCATATTAATTCTGATGATGAAGGAGATTTCGAAGTAATATCAGATGTTTTAAAAGCTCTTTACGAGCAGGGATTAGCTAGCATACTAGAGATCAGCAGTTTTTTAGAACATCAAGACTTTTCTTCAGCGCTAACCAGAAATGATGCTCTGAAAATCGTTCTTAATAATATGCCTTTTTTCAAACTACCCCCTATGTCTTATCTATTAAAACGCCCGTTTAGAGCAAAAAATTTTGAGAGATATATTGCACCGGCTCTTGAATTTTTTAATTACAGTATGTTTTTAGAGGAAAGAAAGAGAAATGATGCTCGAGAAGCTATAAAGAGGTTTAGTCAGAAGCTAGATGATGTGCAGCCGGATCCGGAAGTGTTAGGTCCTTTTGCAGATAAACCACTAGATCAATTGTTAACCACACTTGAAGAGTATATCGCTGAAGGTTCGCTTTCTGCCAGAGAAAAACTCAAAAATGTAGATTTCGTTTATATTTTTGAAGATATTCTCAAGAATAAAGCTCCCATAGATATAGTAAGAAGAAAAACTAGCACTAAAAAGCTGATAGGTTTCCCGCCTGAAGTATTCCTGCGTGCAATATGGATTACTTTGGGTGATTTTATTAATAAGGAAAAAATTCGTTTTTTGTCAGAGGGTATCAGCAAAATAACTTTGGAAAGCACAGGGTTCAGACATGATTTTGAGTCAGATGACGGAGAGGATTCGGAATTAGCAGAGCTGTTTCTACGGCGGCTTTTGGGCGGCATTGACGCTTTGTTTGAGTCACATATTCAGATCAAGCACAACGAAAATAGCCCTCTAATAAAGGTAGAATCTCACCTCCTATCAAATGCTACTAAAAACAAAGGATTTTATAGAAAACAAAGTACTGCGGAGCCGCAGCTTCAGTTCAGAGTCTCTATATTTAACGCTGATTCAACGAAGCCATTTACAAAAGATTTTGCCTGGGCTTTGCCGCAAAACCATCAGAGTCGCTTTTTGATAAGTCTCTATGAAAGGTTTAATTCTGCATGCAAGCATGAGAAATATCTGCCTGTATTAGCAGTTCCATTTTTAAAAGAACTTTTTTTAGCCCGTGACGAGGAGTCTGTTAACTGGATTTTTGGAAAGGTTTTAGGAAAAGAATGTGTCTTTGTAGATTTAGTAAAAAGAAATTTTCTTTTTGAATCCTGTTCACTAGAAGAAAGGGATTCATTAATTAAGTTATCAAATACTTATCAAACATTTGTTAGAGAAGTTATGGAGAGCGGATTTTTTAGCGCACTTGCCTCTCAATACGATCAGCTGCGTCGTGCTTATGAGGGAATAACCAGAACATATTTAGAAAATAGCGATAAAAGCAGTATCGGACCGTTGCTGATGAAAGCCTTTATGGTTGTATCTAAACACATCATCAAGGAAGATGGTTGGGAATGGGATGAGTATTTGGAAGGAGGGGTAGTGACCCCATTACACCCTGCGCTATTAGATATGATTCGCAATCAATGCACTTATTTGTGTGAAAGTTTTTGTTATTATGTTTCAAAAAACCTAGAAGCGCTCGGCAAAAGCAAGTTTGCTGAGAGAAGTTGGGACAATGTCGTAGAATTAGCCAACCTCAAATGGCCGATTTTTGGAATAATAAGAAATGCTAACAAGGACCTTGATACTCATGTTAGCAGTTATAATTATTTGCATCTTGTTGGCAGATGTGAAGATGAATCTTCTTTTGGTTCTGGATTGTTGCTGCAGGATGAGGTTTTGGAAGAAGATGAGGAAATAACAGATACAGATTTATTCAAGGAAACGCAATCGTCTCAGTTAATCAAAAGGACGCTTTTGGACTATCGTAAATTGCACAAACATGCAGATGACGGACTGTGTCTAGGAGCGTATTGTGGCGGAGATATACAGCAAATAATTGCAGGCATAGATTCATACCTTGCAGAAATTTTCAAAGATCGAGAGGACAGACCATACTCCTTAAAACTGATAATCTTTTCTGATACCGGACATGATTTGGTGGTTTTACGATGGATAAATGCATGGAAGGAGCGGTGGCAGCAATCAGAGTTTTCCAGCTCATTGCAGCGATATCAAAATTGTGATATATCGATATCATATCGTGTAATATCTGCAAATAAACGCCAAGACGAATTACAGAAACTCTTAGAGAAATCTTCGTGCGATATAATGTTTTTCTTCAACTTTATCGAATCGAATGTTGCCTCTTTTGAGCAGATTAATGAAGACGATAGATACCCATCTGAAATCGAGTATAGAAAATTTCCTGTGTTGGAAAAGATTTTTTGTCGAGTCGAAGGTGCCGGTAAAGATAGCGAGCGCAAAAGAATAATAAGTAATTCGCGCTTTAAGCTTGCAACTCTGCATTCTGAAGTTATGTATCGCATCAAAGTATCACGTCAAGCTACAGATCAAAAACATGTAATCGTTAATACTAGTGCTTTTCGGCCTTGGATAAAGGTGATGGATATTGCTCATCAATACAGCAGTTGGGTAGTTTGCATTGACCCTTCTGTTGATGAACAGTTATTGAAAAAACCTCACGAAGAAAACGTGAAATCTCGCGAAATTGTTGGTTTTGGTACAGGTGTAGGACAGCATGGTGAATGTAATTTTACTATCTCCACAGAGCACTTTTCTTTGGTCGATATTTCAAAGAAAATTGGCTCGCAAATATATCAGTTATTCGGACCGATAGAAGCAAAAGATGCGGAAAAAATTGCTGAAACCTTACTCGATGAAGCAAAAGATATGGCTGGCCTTTCGATAGTAAAAGCAACAGGCCCTTCACATTACGTTAGGGATTATGTAGCCTATGCTTTGATTAGAAAGCTGCTTCCGAGAAACCAAGCGGCATTCTGTGACGAAGTGTTTTCCTTAGATGCTTTTTTGCACTGGTTCGATGAAGGAAGTCAGAATAGACGGCCTGATCTTTTGAGATTGCAAGCTGAAGTGATTAATGGCTACTTCAAGATAAAGGCGCAAGTAATCGAGTGCAAAATAGCTAAGCAATCAGAGTCACCCATAGAACAAGCTCGTCAGCAGATAGAAGAAGGTCTTAAGCAACTCATCGACCGCTTTCGACCTCGTGAAGAAAAGAATTTCGAGTTCAACACAAGACCTGATCAGCGATTTTGGTGGATGCAATTACATCGCTTAATTGCCGGCAAGGGCAAGGTGAGCTCGGCTGATCGTGACGAAATTTTGCTTGCCTTAGAACGTTTAAGCGATGGGTATTTTGATATTTCATGGCAAGCTGCAGCAGTTGCTTTTTGGACAGACGTTGAAAGTGACGAGCTGAAAAGTAGACCGGAATGGAATTTTGAATTTGAAGGGCAACAGATCAATATTTCAGTTGCTACGGCAGGTAAACATTTCATTTCAAAGGCTTGTCTCGAAAACGAAAGAGGAAATTTGTTTAGCGATGATTCATACATCGCCTATCAGTTCCCTCGGTACGTGATAGAAGATAGCATAACTGCAAAAGAAACTCTTGAACAATATTACACCGATGATGTGCACGCAGAGATAAAGACAGACGTTTCGGAATCTGGCGGCATCGAAGTTGCAGTTGCAGTTTCAGAGATGTCAAATGAAGATTCTGGGATTAAAGATGAACCAAGTGCCCATGTCCCAGAACGGATTTTGCTTGGAAGTGGACCTACTGGTGGCAGAGAGATTTTTTGGGAATTTGGCCATCCTGACCTGCCTAATAGGCATATGATTGTTTTTGGGGCATCGGGAACTGGTAAAACTTATACGATACAGGCTTTGCTGCTCGAACTTGCTAAAGCTGGACAAAACAGTTTGATCATAGACTATACAAACGGATTTACTACCGAGCAATTGGAATCAATATTTGTAAAGAAGCTCAACCCAAAGCAGCACATAGTAAGGAAAGAACCACTACCTGTTAATCCTTTTCTGCGGCAACGCAATTATATTGATAACGAGCCGATACTAGAGAGATCAGTAGAGGTAGCAAGAAGAGTAAGCGATTTGTTTGCGAGCGTTTATGAATTAGGCGATCAACAAAAAGCCGTCCTTTATACTATCATCAAAGAAGGTATAGAAAAAGAGGGAGATAAATTCGATTTATCTAGACTGATAGAACGATTGGAAGAGTTGCAATATCAACAAGGAGATCCGCAATCTAAATCAGCAATCACGCTTCTGAGTAAGGTTCGGCCGTTTGTCGATATGGAGCCGTTTGGTGAAGTAGATAGAGACAGCTGGGAAAAGTTATTCACAGATGTCAACTCAAGATGTCATATCATACAATTAGCCGGGTTTCATAAGGACAGTGTCCGGTTAATCACGGAGTTTTCGCTATTCGATTTTTATTGGTATTATAAAGCAAAAGGGAATAAGGATCAGCCGAGGGTGGTGGTGCTTGATGAAATACAAAACCTTGATCATTCCCTAGACAGTCCATTAGGTCAGATGCTGACTGAAGGACGAAAGTTTGGGATCTCTCTTATTTTGGCGACCCAAACTATGAGCAATCTAAGTAAAGACGAAAGGGATCGTCTTTTCCAAGCTAGCCATAAACTCTTTTTCAAACCATCCGATACAGAAGTTAGATCCTTTGCGCAAATACTTTCAGATTCCACGAATAGGCCTATAAATGAATGGGTAGAAAGACTTTCATCATTAAAGCGCGGCGAATGTTATTCGCTAGGCCCTGCATATTACGACCAAGCAAACAAATTGGAAGTTAATAGGGATTTTAAAATACGCATCAAAACATTAACAGAAAGATTATAGGGGGAAATTATTGATTGTTACCGATTAATTTTCACAGAACATTCATACCTGAAAGGCGCTATGTGTCAGCTCTTTTGAAGTTTGCAGCTCTAGGGAAACAAGGAAGTTTGTCAGAGATAGCGGAGCAAACCTCTATCCCTATGGGTGAATCGTCGGGGAAAACACCTGCTATATTAGATTATGCTAGAGGTATGGGGCTGGTAGAGGTTACACCAAAATCATCAATTAAAAAGCCGGTGCTTACACCTTTGGGGGAAATCGTATATGCTGAAGATAAGTTTTTAGGGGAAAAGGTGACGCAGTGGCTTGTTCATATGAATTTATGTTGTTCGCGTGTTGGGGCAAAAGCTTGGCACGAGGTATTCGCAAAAAGCAGAATTACTTTAGGAACTAGGTTTACAGAAGCTCAGCTGGAAGACTATTTGATTAAACTTTTCGGGCCGGTTAAGAAAAGAACTAGGACTGGCCCGCTTGTCCTAACTTATTTTGAGGATGAAGCTTTAGCTAGATCTAGTGTACTTGCTAAAGAAGGCGAATTTCTGGTTAGAACAAAAGCTCCTTTACTAGATGTATATGCTATTCCTTATTCTGCATATATACTTTTTCTATTGGAGGAGTTTTTTCCAGGTCAGAATCAGGTTACTTTAACGGACTTTAATAATGAAACATCGTGGTTCGATATTTGTCTTTGGAGTCAATTTGATGTTGAATATATTCTTTCTGTTATCGAGCGTAAAGGTTTTATTTCTGTTGATCGTCAAATGAAACCTTGGATAATTGAGAAAAAAGCGGATGCTAGGGATGTCTGGCCACTTATTTATTCTGAGTTTGTATGAAGAGGAGTGCGCTGAGATGAAGTTAGCGGATATTGTAAAATTTAGAAAGGACTTGTTGTTTGATGGTGCTGTCCAATTAGGTTGGTTCGAAAACAACCAAGAGTTAGCAGTTAGGGCTGCCGAACATTTTGTTTTTCACGGTCCACAATATCATGGTGTAAGAGAGGACGACCTAGACAGTAGCAGCTATTCCCTAGTAGACACAGCTACCTTTGCACTAGATATATTTAAGCGAATCACCGGTGAAAATCCTGATGAACCTTTTACAATGGCTATCGCAGGATACGGGACAGGTAAGTCTCATTTAGCGCTTACTTTAGCTTGCTTATTGAGCGATCCTGCCTCTCATGTGTCAGAAAAAATTCTTGCTAATCTAACTATGGCTGATGAGGAGATTGGCAAACAAGCAAAGGAGCTTCTCCAATCATCGAATCAACCGTATATAGTAGTTGCACTCAATGGGATGGCAGATTTTGATTTGGGTGCTGAGATAATTCGTCAAATATTACAGCTTTTAAATCGAAAGGGAATAGACACTTCAGCACTAGAGAATTTACGCCCGCGTTTTAAGCAAGCAATTAATTTTACAAAGTCCTTTTATGATACCTTAGCGAATGAGTATGCTGAAGAATTTGGAACGACTTGTGATGTAGAAACAATTGTTGAGGAGCTTAAGTGCCAGAACGAAGAGGTCTTTCGCAAAGTAAGTAGGATATATGAAAAGAAGATGGGGTCTCCCATTCAGGCTGTAGGCCAGGAATCACTTCATGATTTTATTCAAGTTGTAAAACAAACTTACTGCGGACCCGGTAAACCTTTTGCTGGTGTAGTGATCCTATTTGATGAGTTTGGGCGTTATCTGGAGTTTTCTGTTCAAAAACCACATGTTGCTGGATCAGGTGCCCTACAACAGCTGTTCGAATGTGTACAAGCTAATAGTGATGGTGTATTTTTGCTTTGCTTTATCCAATACGAACTTAAAGCTTACATATCCCGCGTTGCACCAGAATTACGCGAGGATTTGAGTCGTTATGTAACGCGATATGATTCATTGCGCAAGGTTAGGCTTTCAACCAACCTAGAAACATTGATCGCAAATCTGTTTGAGAAAAAAGACAAAGTTGTTTTAGAAAAACAACTTGAAAACACAGGATTTGAGTCGAATCTAGTTCAAACATTAATGAGGAAATGGTTTCCCGATCTAGAAAATCATGCGTTATGGGTGGATGAAGACAGATTCAACCGAACAATCCTTGAAGGATGCTGGCCACTTCATCCCTGCTCAACATGGGCTCTTTACAAATTAACCTCGGTCGGTAGGTCTTTGCAGCAGCGCTCGTCATTATCCCTTCTAGCTGAAATATTTCAAGAAGTTGAGAACAAAGAAATTGCCCTCGGCTATACCATATTTCCTGTTGATTTATGCAATCAAACTTTAATTAATGAATTTTTAGCCTCAGAATATTATGGCCAACAAGGGGCCACAGCAAATAGCTATGAGAGTGTTCTGCAAAAATACCAGTATGAGCTAACAGATGAAGAGAAATTAGTATTAAAAGCAGTATTATTATCAGCTAAAATTGGACTTAAAGCAGAATCTAAGCAAAGTTATTTCCAAGCGATAGCTGTTTTTTGTGGTCGGGAAATTGAAAAGATCGAAATTGCTGTTGACTCGTTAGAAAATGAATATGCGGTACTAGAGTGGAATGATCTCCTTAATCAATATGAAATTGTAGATGATGCAGTCCCAAAGAGAAAATTTCTTGCTCAGCTTGCCGCAAAAGCAGATGAATATGATTTGGCTACACGGGCTGAAATCTTTGCGCAAAAAAGCATGCCTTGGGAAATTATTCCACAAATATATAATACTGACTTCGGACCTGAAAATATGATTTCTACCAAAGAATGGAATTATAGGATCCATACTTGCCATTTTGACATTTTAGAAGTGCAAATAGAATATGCAGTGCGAACTTGGCTTGATTCGATAGAAGTAGATAAAGAAAAGGGGCAACTAATATATTGCTATGTTGGCAGTGAAAGCAATCTAGAAGTAGTGAAGGATAATGCATTTGAGAAATTGCAGTCAATCATGCAAAAAAACAACCTAGATTTAGCAATTGGCGCTCCTATAGCCGTGCTCTTCCTTCATGATGTAGACGGCACATTTGGACAGCGACTTGCTGAATATGCTGTTTTAGATGAACTCATGAATGATGCTGAATATGACCGCTATAAAAATTTTATGAACGATAGAAAAAACAATTTAGAACAAGAAATAAGGAATCAGGTAACAGATCTTCAAAGAGCCATGCAAATAATTTTTGCAACAGATAAGGAGGTTTCTGGCTCAAAGCTCAAACAAAAGTTGACTAATTTATTTGACATTGTTTATCCTTTGAGGGTACCTTTCCCGTTTGACGGGTTTCATACATCTAGAGGAAATGCAGCAAAAGATTGTCAATTATTTACCATAGATTTATTTAAAGGGAATGTAGATCATGAATGGATAACTGCACGGCCTCCTCAACAAAGAAATCGAGCAAACTCAGTCCTAGTTGATGCATGGCGAATTATAGGTAAAGACGGCTTGATAAGACAAATACCGGGGAACCAAGAGGTAAGGGGGATTATAGAGCTTCTTGACAGTAAGCTAGATACGGAAGATGGCGAGAGCAGTCAACCCCTTAATATGGGAGAAGTTTTAAAGTTATTATGTAGTCCTCCCTATGGGTGCAATATTGCTTCTGCCGGACTTTTGCTGGCTTACTTTGTGGGAAGCAAAAAGGATGTTCAATTGCTTCAAGATAATCAAAGTATAAACATCGATAGATGGCTGCAAAACGCCATGGTTGGTAATTTCTTATCGCCCCCAGTTCTTGAATCTACTGAGATTATTAAAATTTCAGGAGAAAGTATTTCTGAGTGGCAAAAGTTTCTTGATGAGTGGGATTTGGAGACCACATTAATTGGGAAGCAGAAATATTATCTAGAAGAAGAGGAACTAAGAAACCGGATACCAGTACCATTGGAATTGTTTTGGAAACTAGAAATAAATAGAAAAGAAACAATGGAAGCACTAGAGGAGCTAAACGAATTTTATAAAGAATTTAATGATGCCTTAGAAAAAGTTCAAAATGGAATCGAAAAAGATAGTTTTCCGCAAATATCTTGGGGAGCTGCACAGTTAGCTGAGCTGTATCGAAAAATGGAGGAAGAGCCGGAAAAATGGTCAGATAAACAGATGGAAGAAGTTGCCGAGAAATTGGCAGAGGCACGCAGTGAAACGAAGCTTAGATTTGACGACTGGCTACCTTCACAAAAGGTTTATCATATAAGGCAGCTCGAAAAATTTAAGGATAAAATGCGTTATCAAATAGGTGAGAACCTCAAAAAATTAGGTTTTGATGAGGAAAGAGAAAAACTCGAAAAACATGTGGAATTGGTTGAGCAGAACGTTGAATTTTTAGCAGAACTTGAAAGGGCAATTTCTGATGTTGATGCCATGATCAGCGCAAACGCCATAACTGATATGACCAAGATTTCAGCACTGCACGATTGGTTGAAGCAAGCGGAAAAGTTAAATGAACGTCTTAAAAAGGCAAGAATGCATAGAAGGTTGGCTCAAGATGACATTAATAACGCAGTTAAAAGGTTGGAAGATTTCATTTTAGCATGTGAAAAACAGCTAGAGTCATACCAAGATAGAGCAGCTGAAATATATAATGTGAGGGAAATTAATTCATTAAGCGATATTGCTAACTGGCGAAATGAAGTGGCGAATTTGATACAGATTTTTGAAGGTCAAGACAGAGACGTTGAAGATTTAATGTCAGTACAAAAGCAGCTCGAATTGATTGAGTATCATTATAAACTTCTTGACAATACTTCTTTAGGGTCGGAAGAATTTGAAAGGCTCTGCGGGCAACTTAGGGACGAAAATGATTTAGCGTTTGTTGACGATAGTCCACCTTTAGACAATGAATTTATCTATCAAAGCATCAAGGAGTCTATTAGCATCAAAAGAAAACAAATAGCTGATGAGTGGATGAAAAATACCGTTCCTAAACTTGAAGCTATAGAAAAGTTTGACGCATCAACCGCTCATTCATATATGACGAGGCTTAATAGTATGCCTCCTGTATTGTCGGAGCATCAGCGGGGGATTGCGCAACAAGCAATTGAGGCCTGCGAAAAACGATTAGAGCTGCTTGAAGTTGAAGGCGCTTTGGCGCTTTTTGAAAGACTATCTAAAGAGAACAAGATGCTATTCTTAAAGAGAATTATCAATGAGATAAAAGATTTTTATGTGAATTACGCGAAATCTTCTTAGTGAGTTTAATGAAAGCAACACCTTTTCAAAGGGTGTTGCTTTCATAATAAGGTTTACTTTACGCAGTTAAACAAGCGTTTTTGTGTATTTGATTGAAAAATGATAAATTCCGGTATAACCCTAATTTTATAGGAAAAATCATGTTCGAGTTTCGGCACCGAATCAATACAGAATAAGAGTATAGCAAGGAGTTTTAGAGCTTAAAAAACAGTTATGGCACTAAGAGAATGCTGGTGGGGAGGATTCTCATGTTGAAATACCTGAACCCGTACCCCAGAAATCTGAAGCTAGGGAAGCCCATGCCGTCATTTCAATCAGTCAAACTGGTTCACAGCAGAGATGAAGGCATCACGACCGAAGCATACCGCCTTGCTTCCGAATTGAGAGAGCTGGCAGGCATAAAACTGCAGAAGGGACACGAAGAAGCAGTTAATTTAATACTACAGCTCGAGAACGGTCTGCCCCAAGAAGGATACAGGCTCTCAATCAAACAGGATGGAATTACCATAACAGCATCAGACCTGCCCGGCCTCTACTACGGAGGCCAGACGCTCCTCCAAATACTGCTCCTCGGAAAAGAGCTCAGGGAAATGGAGATCGAAGATTCGCCTCATTATAAAGTAAGAGAAGTAATGTTGGATCTGGGCAGAGCCCCATACTCCACAAAAATGCTGAAGCGGGTCGTCAGAATAATGAGCAGGCTCAAGCTAAACAGCCTCCATCTCCACCTGTATGACGATCACCTAAATTCCCTGAAATTCGAAAACCTGCCCTTAGGCCACGAAAACCACTGGGCCCTTACCACCGAAGAACTTCGGGAGCTCATAGCCTATGCCAGAGAATACCACGTAAGCGTGGTGCCGGAACTTGAGGCATGGGGCCATGCAGGCTCTATCATCTACCACTACCCTGATCTCTACGGTGCTCCCGGCATGTGGGAAGGCTCTTCTTTTGGCATCGGAGAGGAGCTGTACGAACTCCTTGCAAAGATGTTCAGGGAGGTAATTCCTGTCCTGGAAAAGGAGAGCGCGGTTCATTTAGGGCTGGATGAGGCGAAATGGGCAACCCTGCCATCTGTGCAGAAAGAAGATATAGAGCAGTATACACCCAGTCAGCACTGCCTGCGCCTCTACAACCTCCTGCAGGAAATAGGAGAAGAATATGGCCGCAAACTTCAGATGAGGATCTGGGCAGACCACGGCGGCAGGCCTCTGCCCCGGGAGATCGAGGACAAGGTAATAGTTGAGCCCTGGCAGTATTGGGAATGCCAAGGAGAAGACATAAAAAAGAAATGCGCCCAATATGGAAAGGCAGGCAAGCCTTTCATGATGGGCGCTGGCATGAGCAGCATGCACCTTCAGGGCACCTATGGAGCCACAAGGCTCTGGTGCCAGGAAGGAAAGAGCTTTTCTAACGTTTTAGGCGTTGATATCTGCCTTTGGGAAAGCAACCTGTTTCCAGAACAGCTGGTAGGAGTTTATGCAGGAGCGGACTACGCTTGGGGATACAGCAAAAAAATTCCAGAGAAAGAAGACCTGTATCGTGAAAGACTCCACGGTTTTGTTATGGAGCAGCTGCTCAACTGGCAGCTGAAATTCCCAGATGCAAATAGCGATGCCCTCCAGCAGGACAGGGGATCTGCAGTGCGGCGGGGATATTATTTGAATGGGCCCCTTGCAGGGCAAGCCGTTGCCCCTACAGCAGAAAAGGTTGAAAACAGGAAAGAAGACACCCTGCTGTATTAAAATTAGATAGCTAAAAGGAGGATCAAAAGCCGCAGATAAGAGGCCAGACAAACCTTTAGAGAAAGCCAAGCTAACAAATTCCGTTTTGAATCCTGCTCCTACTTTTTTCAAAGAAAAGATCATTGGGTTTTGCAGGCAACTGCAAAATAAGTGTAATATCATCTCTTAATATGTTCTTAAGACAGTGCAAACAAACCATGCCTTCAATAAGTCAGTTTTAAGAATGTCCAGGTTTTCAGCTGAGTATTAAATCATCACAAACAAATCAGCGGGCACATCTTTGAAAAACCGGGAAAAAGGCCTGCCTCCACAAAGAGTCAGAGTCTTTTTGCTCCTTGTCATGGCAACGTAGAGCAGGCGCCTTAAATATTGTTCTTTCTCTACAGGCAATTCAGAGTCGCTGCGCTGAAAAAAGAATTCGGGCATAGTCCTGTCCTCTAGGCTCAGCAAAACAATATGCTCAAACTCAAGTCCTTTGAGCTGGTGATACGTGGTAACTAAAACGCCTGAGAAGAAATGTTTGAAATCTTCCCTTTTTGCCAGCATTGCGTTAGCACCTATACTTCTAAGGCGCTGGACGATCTCGGAAAGGCGTTTGTTGAAGAAATCAGCCACCACCACTCTTTCCCCTGGGTACTGCCGGGACAATTTTGCTGCAAATCTCAAGGCAGCATCCTGGGCATCCCACCACGTCTCCCGCTCTATTTTTATCACTTTCGGGCCAGAGCGTTCCGGCAAGGTGGGAGGGATATAATCTTCGTTGCTCTGCAGGTCATAGTTGGTGGCAACGTGGAGAGCCACCTGCATGATCTGTTTTGTGGTTCTGTGAGAGCCCACTAATTTATGGGAGCGGGCAGCTGGAATCTCCAGCCCTGCCTCTTTCCAAGTGAAGTTGCGCCTGTAGATGCGCTGGGCGAGATCGCCTGCGAGTGTCAGGCTTACCTTGGGAATGGGACTGAGGCACATCAGCCAGGAGAGATTAAAATCCTGCACCTCGTCTATAAAGACATGGTCGTACTGCTGTTCAGGGAGAAAGCCGCCCCTCTCTCTTACAGTCCGCAGAACCTGCCACGCTGGATCGTCTAGATCTACGAGATTTTCCTGCAGGAGATAATTCCGATATTGTTTGAAAACTTCCCAAACGAAAGCTCGGTCTTCTCCACGCACTTGAACTGCAGTTCCCCTTCCTGTGCGGGGTTTCTTCATATACTCTTCAAACGTTTCAATAGCTTGTCCAAAGATCCAATTGATCTCTTCCAGCCAAAAGTCCAGCGGCTGGTTGTAAAGATGGTTCTTAGACCACTGCGGAGCAAGCTTACCCAAAAACTCGCCGATTTTTTCTTCCTTTTTCTTCTCTTTAATATGCATGCCCACAGGACCGCCAAGTTCATCGACAAATTTGCGGGCCCATTCGTGGAAGGTGAGGATGTCGATTTCACCTGCCAAGCCGAACCTTGCCATCAGCATGGTCACATATCCCACCAGACTCCTGTTATACGTGATGAAAAGCATTCTGCCGTCCCGGTTTATCTCCTTTATTCTGCCTGCCCGTGCAGCCAAAACTGTGGTTTTGCCGCTTCCAGCCTCGCTGCGGATGAGCAGATTCCCCTGAGGCACAAACTCAACCAGGCGCTGCTGTTCCTTGGTTAGAGCGATTGCAGCCATCTTGGAGCCTCCTTATTTAAGTTTATTGCCAACTTCTTTATGAAAAGCCGATAGAAAGCCCGTTTTATCCATGGTAATGTAAGGCGACTGCTCTTCTGCTGCAAGCAAAGCTTCATCTATGGGCAATTCCGCTTCTGCTTGATATTGTCCCGGATAGAAAATAGTCTCGCAATCAAAACTTCCCTTTTCAGACAGCTCAGAAAACAGCCTGCTGCCTGCCTCCCCTGTCACCAGCACTTTTTCTTGGGCACGGGTAAGGCCAACGTAAAGCAGTCTTCTTTCTTCCTCGAAATCAGCAGATGCCTTAGGAGGGAAGAACCCATTTACCAGGTGAAGCACGATCACGCGTCTGAACTCCTCGCCTTTTGCCCTGTGGATGGTCTTCAGATTCACGCCTTTTTCAGTCTCCACCCCAAACTGCTCCAGCTCGCTGAATGCTGCTTCGAGATCCTCTGCCAACTCGCCGACAGTCGAGATCCCCCGGCTCAGAGCATCTAATAACAAAGCCTGCATTTGCGGCAATTTTAACTCGTGGTCATCCAGATCCAGCAGCCTGCGTTCCGGGGTGGTCTGAGCAAGCTGCTGAACTATCTGCAAAAACCTGGCAGGATTTGTCTGCCGGGCCACAGCTATCCCCTTCATTTGAAAATCAGAGGCCAGATCCTGCAAAGGGTTTCTAAGCCGGGAAAGGACAGCTATCTCAGAGGGTGCGATCCCATCGGAAATCCACCCGGCAACCGCGGACAGCACAAATTGCAGGGCAGCGTCTGAATGAGGCACCTCCACCAACGTTACAGGTGCATTTATTTGCCGGTATTCAGCAAGCTCTCGAGATCCCGATACAGAGGAAGGGTAAATTTTTTTATTCAGTCGCCGCCTGTTTTGAGCGATGAATCTCGAGGCAACTTTCAAGATGCGGGGCGTGGAGCGGAAATTCTCCTCAAGGTTAACTATGTTTGTCTGCCGGTTTGGCCAAAGCTTTTGATTTCTCTCCTTGAACTCCAAGATATTGCTGACATCGGACCCATTGAAGGTGTAGATGGTCTGATCGCTGTCGCCAACCACAGTAAGGCCGGTGTTCTCTCCAACTAACAAGCGCATTATTTCCTCCTGGGCGCGGGAGGTGTCCTGGTATTCGTCCACAAGCAGATGGCTGATTTTCGATTGGAGCCGCTGGCGCAAGTCCTCGTTGTGGCGCAGCAGATGAAGCACCTCAGAGACCATCCCTGCATAGTCTGTGAGCTGGTGCTTTTCAAGTAATTTGAAGTAAGCGCTGAAGACGCGCTTTACAGCTTCAGTTGGCAGGCTGCAGCCGTCCTGATTGGGCACGAAAAGCATATCTGGCGCTTCATCAAGCTCCTGGGGCCTTGTAACAGGTGCCCTCAATTGGGGATGGCCGTTGCGGATCGCATTGAGAATAGATTCATAGTCTTCAATTTTTTTTGCAGGGTCCCTTCTTCTGATCCCCGCTGCAGGCTCAGAGGCCAAAAGGTCTGAATAATAATCAATTAGCAGGCTGTTATAACGCTGATCTCTGTCCTCTGGCTGGCGGAGCAAATCTTTGGGCAGGCGTTTGGCCTTACCCATTTTCATTTGTCCATGGGTTCTTTTCAGCAAGCTGCAGCAGAAGGAATGGAATGTCTGCACTCTAACCCGGACCAGTTCGAAATCTTCTGCCAACTTTTGCACCCTGCTGCCGATGGCACGGGCTCCGGCGCGGCTGAAGCTGAGGCAGAGAATTCTCTCTGGCTCTATCCCGTCAATTGCCTGCAGGTAGAGAATACGCCTGGCGAGAACATGGGTTTTTCCCGTCCCTGCTGCAGCGTTGATGAGCAGCGGCTCTGTTGCCGATGCAACCACTGCTTCCCTCTGCTGAGAGGTGAGCCCTTCCAGGATTTTGCTTTCCAAGTCCAGCAGCCTACGCCTATAACCCTTCTCGAAGTAATCGCGCAAAAACTCCCACACATCTTCGCCAGCGCGCTTTTTGGAGAACAAGGCCTCAAGGGCAGCATGCTGCAGGCTAACAGTCTGCCGGCGCTGGTAGAGTTTGAGGCCGGTCAATTTATTTTTGTCCTCTTCCTGAGGAACAAGAAAGCGGATCTGATAGCTGGAATTGGACACAGCAGGCCTAAGGGATAAAATGCCTCGCGCGGCCAAGTCTTCAAGAATGGTTTCGTTGTCTTCAAGCCACTTTTGAGGGGGCAGTTTGCGGTGCTGCCAGTTTTCTTCAAGCTGCGCCAGAACGCTGACGCGTGCATCCAGCTGCAACTCGATCTTTTTGCGGAACTCCAAAGGATGAATGCATTTTAATTTCAGCTGGAAGAGGCTGTCCTTTGCCACAGCCAAGAGATTGTTTGCGCGCCACCGGTTGAGAATGAACTCCAGCTGGGCAAAGGTTTCACCTTCCTCCAGCAGAGCTAGTTGGTCTGCAACGTTTAACGAAACATAGCGGCCTGTGGCATCCGCAAAAAGCTCGGCGAGCTTTTCAGCTAATTTTGCCTCAAAGGCAGACCAGTTTTCAAGGGCAACAAGCCGCGCTTCCCTGTTTCCAAGCAAAGGCTGCACTTGAGGTCCTTGCTGGTAGGAGAGGTGGTTTTCCCCGATCAAAAGCCACACAGTTCTTTCTAGCTCGTCTACAGTTAAATCCGGGTCCAACTCTTCGGCTTTCTCTTTTAAGGAAGACAGATCAAGCTCTCCCTGCCCGCCCTGCTCTTTGACTTCATCTAAAATCAGCTGTTCGAGAGGGGTAAAATCCTTAGGTTCAGATTTGCCGAGGCAAACCTGGATTTTGTCCGTACCTCTGCCTTCGATGGCAAGAATGCCAACGTCCTCAAGCTCGAAGACAGCCACCCGGACTGTAGTTTCATCAAGGTCTAATTTTGCCGCCAAAGATTGGGGAGAGGGCATGACGAAAGAGCCGGCATGAGTGTAGAGCCGCAGCGCAGCAAGCACCCTGTAAACGTCTTCTTCGCCGATGGGCTTGTTCATGCGCTTGCGCCTGTAAAGATCCACAGGACCTGCCATGGCCAAGGTCTCGGCTGTAAGCTTTGGGTCCCTTGCAGCGCGGCCGATCTCTTGAGCGTACGCTTCAACTGAACCTGGGGCGTCGTAGTGGACGATCCAGCTGATATCCCCTCTATCTATTCCCATCCCAAAGGCAGTGGTGGCAACAACGATGAGGGTTGAGCCAGTCTGGAGGAACCTCTCTTCCCGCTGTGCCCTGTCCGATACTCCAGCATGGATGAAGTCAATAGATTCAGGAGGAAAACCTGGAAGGTTTAACGTTTTCAGCTTCTGTGCAACTTTTTCCGTGCCCTTGCGGGTTGTGACATAGATGATCCCGCGTTTGCCCGGGTATTTTTGGAGAAACTCTTTAATTTTTGCAAACCGTTCCTGTTCGTTTTCATCACTAAGAGGCTGGATGGCAGGGATGATATTGGCCCGCCTCACCCCATAATCAACCTCTGCCTTTATTCCCAAGTATTCTTTTATTTCAGCCTTCACCTTTGTGGTCGCTGTGGCTGTAAATGCAGCGATTTGCGCTGGCTTCTCTCCCCGTTCTTTTGCCACCTTGGCCAGAAACTGTGAAATTTTGCGGTATTCAGGCCGGAAATCGTGACCCCACTGGCTTAAGCAATGGGCCTCATCAACTACCAACAGCCGGATCCCGCGCTCGGTGAGCACATCTGCAACTTGTTTGTTTAGAAGTTGTTCAGGGGCCAGGTAAAGGATTGTAGTCCAGCCTGAGCGTACATCCCGCAAAATGCGGCTGCGCTTTGCCCGACCCAATTCTGAATTTAGATAGGCAGCGTTGTAAATACCTTTTTCGCGCAGACTCTGCACCTGATCCCGCATCAGCGCCAAAAGGGGAGAAATAACAACAGTAAGCTCACCTGCCAGCTCGCCGATAATGAGGGCCGGAATCTGAAAGCAGGCAGATTTGCCAAAACCTGTAGGCAGAACAGCCAACAAATTATCTCCGGCAAGGATTTTCTTCACAATGGCTTCCTGGTTTTCCCTCCACTGCGCATTTGGACCGTAAAGGCGCCGCAAAACAGGTTTAGGGTCGACGTGGTTAAAGGTGTTTTCTTTGAGGTTAAGCTCATCGAGTCCAGCGTCGATGGCTTTCTGCACCTTTGCCAGATTTTCAGGTTCTTCTTCTGATGGCGCCACTGCCTTCAGTTTGCCTACAACCTTTTCAATTTCCTTGCGATAAGGATGGGTTAGAGCTCTGCGATCCATCAAGATTGGTTCCACACCTCCTGCCTGTAGGCTAGCGACAGTAGAAGCCAACTGCTGCAGCATTTGAGGGAGAATCACTTCGCCGAATGCATCAACGTCAGGCGGAAGGGACTCAAGTGCAGACAAAACAACGGGATTTTCCAAACTTGGGAACGGGAGGCGGGTTAGTAAAACCCTCCTCACAAAAGGCGGTAGCGGTAAAGGCCTTTGATCTGCAATAAAGACCCCTTGCGGGTTTTGAGCTAACCTCGCCACAGTGCGTTGCCTGCTGCCGAAGCGGTCAGCTGCATGGGCTAAAACGCTCCCTTGCCTGAGGGCAGAGGCCAGGATTTGCTGCAGAGGTGGTGCGCAGCCCAACAAGGAAGGGGCCAGCTCAGGCTGCTGTTGCCAGGAACTGAGAATTTGCTTTGCTGCAACTTGCAGGGTTCTGGGAAGGCCGAGGGCGCTGCCCAGCGTTCCGCCTTCAAGGACCTCTAGTCCCCTTTGCTGTGAGGTGCGGCTCAGATCTTGCCCGCGGCCCAGATAGGAAGGAAGCCAATTAGCCAAAAAACCTGTGGGACCGGTGGCAATCAGCGTCTCCGGCCTTAAAGATCCCAGCCTCGCCTTGAGCCAGTTTATGGGGTCTTTGGTGAAAAAGCTGACGGTCACCTGGGTTAGTTCATCTTTTTTGCAGTTTGCTGTAAGCTGGACGTTCCCTTCCCCAGCCTTGCGTAATAATAAGGCGGCTCCTTTGCCGTTTGGCTCGGTTTCAAAAGCTGCAATTAACCTGGGAAAATGGGGATCAGCAGTGTCCTCTGCTGTGATGCGGACGCTTGTTCTTTCGCTAAAAAAATCAAAGCCAGCCAAAGTGCGCTCTTCAATAAAACCGCGAACCACCCTCCCCAGCTTTCTGCCAGGATTTTCTAAAGTCTTTTTCTCCCCAGTTGCAGAAGGAACTGCATCCAGGAGCCTCTCGGCATCTAAAACCAGATCTGCTTTTCCCCCACAGAGCCAGGCTGCATGATCCAAAATCAAACAGGCAGGCACCTCGTCAGGGGAAGAGAAGAAAGCGTCTTCACCTGCTTTTTCCACCCATTCGGCTGCCAGGGGATGAAGCTCATGTTTGAATCTGCCCCCAGCCAAAAGCCAGCGCACCAGAAAGCTTGCAGTCTCTCCTGCAAGCTGCGTTTGCAGCCGGGATAGAACAAGCTTTTTGTTTACCACCTCGTCATCCCATGCCCAAGTGTCCGGAGCTTTTAGGGTACCTTGTTCTCTTAGCAGGTTGCGGTAGCCTGTCAGCGTCGATTTAGGCACTGCTATCGGCCTGCCCCACTTCAAAAGTCCTGGGACGTGGTGAGGAGTTGTTGGTGATGGGAGGAGCTGAATTTCGCTTGTGTTTTTAATCTGGGCAAGGAGCTCAAGACCCGGGCCGGGATCTAGCTTGATAGCTGCGTTTTGTCCGTTAGAGGAAAGATGCTCAATTGGCACTAGCCTTGGACTGTCAATCCCCCGCCGGAGGGCGACCCACCTAAGATAGCGGCCGGTGCCGCTTTGGGGAGGATGCCACCTCTGATGCCAGGCCAGCTCTTCTTCAGGCACTTCCAGCCAGAGTGCATCGATTTTCTTGAAATATTCCAGGTTCACCTTAACGTCTTCTTCTGCAATATGAGGGCCGGAAAGCGCGTGGTGGGAAGAGAGAGGCCAGGTGATCAGGGACAATTGGAGGGTGTCGAGGACAGGAAGATCAGGAAGTTTCACTCCCAGCTTGGCGAGCTCGGGTAAGTCAAAGGCGATAAGGTTATGCCCCACAAGCCATGCGCCTCGAGGTAAAGCCTGGAAAAGCTCCTGGATTTCTTCAGGACCCAACCCTTTGCCTGCTTGGGCCTTCATGGCCCGCACTTCTTCCGCCAATATACAGCTGCGGCTGACAAGCAGCGCTGCCTCGTGAACCTTTCCTGTGTAAGTAGAGATTTCCAGATCGAGAAAGGCAAGGGTGGGCAACAAATCCTGTGGTATCCAGTCTGCTAACCTTGTTTCGAGCAGAGCCTGCAAAAGGGCAGTTGAACTTTTCCACCCTTTTTCAGCAATATGCCTGCGCAGGGCTGTCTGAAAGCGCTCAGGCCCTTGCGCCAAAAGCCTGTAGATCAGGCCAGAGATTTGGGTCTTTAAGTTCTTTTGGACAGCTTGGAAAAGCTGCTCCAGCAGCCAGTCAGCAGCTGCTTCTCGCAAACGGTGAGATAGCTCTTTCATTATCTTCTCCTGAGACAGGATCAACTGCTAGAATTTTGTTTCAAATATAATATTTAGGGCTTGCTGAATAACTAGTAAACTTATTCAATCCATCATATAGCGATTTTAATGGTATCTTAACCAGCGATTATATCTTATGAAGAGACTTTAGGTAAAGATAATATCAATCTTTTTCAACACGGCGATTTTTTATCTGCAAGGTTTTCTGATGATTTCACCAAATGGCCTTGCACATATTCCGTGCTTTTGAGAATAAAACACCTGAATAACGGATTATTTTTACGTTTTCAGCAAGCCCTATTTAATTCTGCACATTTGCAGAAGTTCCTTTGAAAACACAGGATTATTTTGAACGAATTTAAAACGGCGCATTCCCCACCCAATACGGAGTATGGGTGGGGTTAGCCGTTTTGTTGTCCTTGTTGTTCGATGTATTTCTTAATTACTTCAAGTGGCGCTCCGCCGGTTGTAAATAACATATAACTTCTGCTCCAAAAGAAGGGTTTCCAGTAGTACCGGCTTAGATGATCGGCAAACTCTTTTCGGATGTACCGCGACGAAACGGTTTTAAAGTTGTTC
>Ga0209537_1000305_pt1 | contig 59861 bp, 69 predicted proteins | sample BioPla4DNA1_FD_187698 | JGI IMG/M metagenome (GOLD analysis project Ga0209537, IMG submission 187698) | Biogas fermentation microbial communities from Germany - Plant 4 DNA1 (SPAdes) (version 2) | ecosystem: Engineered > Bioreactor > Anaerobic > Digestate | place: Bielefeld, North... | reverse complement strand
AAACCAGAACGCATATATCTTCCTCCTTCTGCAGTGTTTATTGCAGATTACGGTTACTAAGGATAACACAATAATCATGATATGGTCAAAGGTAATTGCTTACCTGAATGGACATTGTTGGATATTGCACCAGATTTAAATATGTGATATATTTAACATATAGCATTAACCAATTGATGCCAATATCGTTGGCTATTTTTTAAATAAATTTGTGTCAAAAATCACAAACGTGGAGGGATGAAAAATAGTTAAGTTGGAAACTACTGCAAGAAACTTTCATCTATTAGCCGATCCGATTAGGCTCAAAATCTTATGCTTACTAAAGAAACAGGAAATGTGTGTAGCAGATTTGTGCAAGGAGTTGGATTTGAGTCAGCCGAAAGTGTCCTACCACTTAAAAATTCTACTGGATGCGGAATTAATTGAGCGGCGGGTTGCAGGTACCTGGTCTTATTATCGCTTGTGTACCGATTTAGAAGGCTGGTTGAAAAAGGAATGCAAAGAACTGTTGAAAGAAGCTACTATTAACTAGATTAATAGTAGCTTCTTTCATATTTAATTGCGGTTATGGGTTAGCCTCGCTTCATATTCAGACTTTTTACCACTCGCAAAGCGGTGAATATATGAGAGATAGCCAGTAACACGCCGAACGCGGTTTATTTCGGTGCTGCCGCAGTTTGGACAAGTTTCTCCAATGATACCATGAAATGCGCAGTCTTCACATTCATCGATAGGGAAGTTGACACCCGCATAACCCATGTCTGCTTCAGCCATCATCCGGTGCATTTGCTCCAAGGCTTGAGGGTTATCCGCTAATGGAGAGTCAACCTCGATATATGAGATATGTCCAGCATCATGATATTTGTGGAATGGCCCCTCTAATTTAATCTTTTCTCTGATTGAAATCGGATAATAAACTGGTATATGAAATGAGTTCGTATAAAAATTACGATCAGTAACTCCAGCAATTTCGCCGAAACGAGTCCGGTCAAGGGCAACAAATCTTCCGGACAGTCCTTCAGCGGGGGTGGCATAAAAGGTGACGTTGAGATTATGGCGATTCCCCATATCTTCACAGAACCGACGTAGGTATTCAGCGATTTCTAATCCCAGCTGGTAGGTTGTTTCATCTTCGCCGTGGTGCTTTCCGGTAAGAGCTTTTAGACATTCCGCTAAGCCTATATAGCCAATGGAAAGGGTGCCGTGTTTAATTGCTTCAGCAATGCTGTCATTGGAGCCTAGGTTTTCAGACCCCATATATAGGCCCTGACCCATAGTGAAAGGCAGGTCTTTAACCCGCAGTTTGCATAAGATTTCAAATCGATGCATTAACTGTTCTTCAGCCAGAGCTAAAATGCTGTCAAGCCTAGACCAAAAACTGCGCAGATCCTTGCGATACATATTACCGTCAGATTCAATTGCTATCCGGACTAGGTTTATGCTTACTGGTGCAAGGTTACCTCGGCCTTCAGGTACAGCTTGTCCATGTTTATTAGCAATAACGCGAGAACGACAGCCCATGTATGAGACCAAATCGCCATAGGGCGCATTGAACGATGCATCCATAAATGAAAATGTGGGGTTCATGCGGCGGCTGGCAACCCTGAGAGCCAATTGATAAAGATCGTAGTATGGATCCCCTGGATTGAAGTTTACTCCAGCTTTTAAGCGAAAGACAAGGTTAGGGAAGATAGGGGTTTCTCCTCGGCCTAATCCGGCATTAAAAGCTAAGAGAAGCTGAGTGTCTAGCATATATTCCCGGTAATTTCGCGGACAGCCTAAATTTAATGTCGAAAATGGAACCTGTGACCCGGCACGGGAATGCATAGTATTTAAGTTGTGGACAAGTGCTTCACACGCCTGATAAGTTTCCTTTTCGATGGCAGTTTTGGCCGCATACTGTTCTGGAGTAAGCTCGGATTCAGGGATTGCAGCTAGGGTTTCGTATTCTTCTGGAATGAATCTGGCAGCGTCTTCAAACCGAGGGTCAGATTGGCCGCCAAACATATCATTCTGATTGGACTGGAGGATAATTGCTTCCTGAGCCAAAGCAGAGCTGATCCGCTTCGGTCGACGCAGCCAACCATATCCTGTACTGAATCCTTCACGCTCCCAAATTTTCCCGAATGGAATTTGCAGGCAGTTAATGGTTGTCCCATAGCTGTCCAAATCATGAATGTGGATATAGCCATCGCGGTGAGCATCAGCTATATGTTCGGGAATAACCGCATCTAAATAAAACTCTTTAAAAGCCTCACTCGCTCCAAGCAGCAGTTTTGCGGAAAAATTGGAACCAACATTGGCGTTGGCCTCAACCCCGCGGTTAAGGTTCCACACAATTTTTTCTAATTTTTTGTGCAGTCCTGAAGTGGCTCTCCGGACACGGCTCCGTTTTTGGCGATACTTGACATATGCTTCACTTAGTTCCTGGTATCCCAGCTCTTTAATAGCCATCACTACCAAGTCTTGGATGTTTTCCACATGCGGTTTAATTTCTCTAAACTTTTTTTCCAGCTGTGCTTCAACCAGCTTGGTTACAGCGTCTGCGACAGCCGGATCATGACCGGTTTGCTCAGCTGCTTTGGCTACAGCATTCCGGATCTTGCTGGGGTTATATGGTACCGTCCGCCCGTCCCGTTTAATAATCTCTTTGATTTGTATACCTTCGGTCACTAACGTTGAATTCACCCATGATTCCTCCCATAAATACTTCTTTTTCTACTATATGGCAGATGGCAGTTAATGTCAAAGCTTATATCTTGGGTTTAACTAGCGATAATGTACTAGATGTTGTGTTTTCTCTTGGATTTGGCTTTATAGATAAAATTTATTCTTTGCAGGGAATGCTACCAACTAGAGGTGAGTTTAATGGTTGATTTATCGATGATTAAATCAGCTGCTGCTGTGATTCGACCAGTGGTTAAGAAAACCCCATTAGATTACGCATCATATTTAAGCGAGCGGTGGGGCCGCACTATCTTTTTAAAGCTGGAAAACAGACAGAAGACCGGTTCTTTTAAAATTCGGGGAGCGTACTATAAGCTGAAATGCCTGATGGAGCAAGAGGCAGTAAAATCTGTGGTGGCTGCTTCTGCTGGTAATCATGGACAGGGAGTAGCGTTAGCTGCAAATCTCTTAAATTTGCCCAGTACCATTGTTATGCCGCAAAATGCAGCAATTGCAAAAATAAACGCAGTCAAGGCATTTGGAGGTCAGGTTATCTTAAAAGGCAGTACGATGGACGACTGCTTTGCAGAAGCATTCACCCTGCATATTGAACATGACCAACACTTAATCCACGCATTTGATGATGCCGACATCATCGCTGGCCAAGGCACTGTTGGACTGGAGTTAATAGATGAGTTGGATTCAATCGCTTGTGTGGTGGTGCCAGTAGGAGGGGGCGGATTAATTGCTGGAATTGCTGCCGCTGTCAAAGAATTGATTCCTACGGTTAAAGTAATTGGTGTGCAGGCTGCAGGAGCTGCCTCCATGGTGAATGCAGTCAATTCTGGTCGAATCGAAAAATTGCCGATTGTTAGTACCATCGCTGATGGGATAGCGATTCAACAACCCGGTGAACTCACCTATGCTTTGGTACGCAAGTATGTGGATGAACTAGTAACCGTAAGTGATGAGGAAATTGCCAGCGCCATTCTCTTTGCTCTCGAACAAAGCAAGTTGGTGGTTGAGGGAGCCGGTGCAGTAACCCTTGCAGCGCTCCTCCACAATCATTTAGATCTGCCCCAGGGAAATTCTGTGTTAATTTTGAGCGGCGGCAACATCGATATTAATCAGCTGGCTAGGATTATTGAACGAGGCTTGGTGAAATCTCACCGCCGCATGAGACTGCGCACAGTAATTCCTGATCTTCCTGGAGCGCTGACCGAGCTGATACAGATTATTGCCCAATCCCAGGCTAATATAGTTGAAATTTATCATAATCGATTAGCTCTTGATGTATTATTAAATGACACCGAAGTTGTGCTCAATGTGGAGATTCGTGATCAAGCACATGCCAGCCAAGTTCTTGCTGCTCTAAAGCGGGCTGGCTATCAACCAGTGCTCATTTAGGAGAAATAAAATACAGTGGACATACACATGCTGAATCTTCTGATCATATTATGTATAGTCGTGATTTTGCGGTGCATCTTTGATCAGGAGGTGACAGGGATGCTTACAACATTAGCGGCACTAGCTTTTGGATGGGTGTTCGAAGGCATTGGTCTGCTCGTTTCGTACATTGCAAATACTAATGTGTTTCCCAAACCTCTAAGTCCAAAGGAGGAAAAAGTGCTGCTGGAAAAAATGAGGTCCGGAAGCCTAGAGGCACGAAATACGTTAGTGGAGCGGAACCTCAGACTTGTTGCTCATATTGTTAAGAAATTCGATAAAAAGGGTGAGGATTTAGAAGACCTAATCTCAATCGGTACCATCGGACTAATTAAGGCCATAAATACTTATGATCCGGATAAACAGACTAGACTAGCAACTTATGCTGCCCGCTGCATTGAAAATGAAGTTTTAATGCATCTGCGCTCTACGAAAAAATTGAGAAGAGAAGTTATGCTGTATGATCCTATAGGGTCGGATCGGGAAGGCAACGAACTTAATTTGATCGATATTTTTGGAACAGATACCGATAATGTTTTTGATCAGGTTGAACTGCAGGTTGATCAGGAGTCTCTTCGTGACAAACTTAAATATCTAAGCAGCCGCGAAAAACAAGTGTTGATTCTGCGTTACGGTTTGGGAGAGACAGAGCGCAAAACCCAACGCGAAATTAGTAAAAAAATGGGGATATCTCGATCTTACGTTTCGCGCATCGAAAAACGAGCTTTATCTAAACTTCAGGAAAAAATGTGTATAGATTAGCAGATAGGGGCGATTGCCCCTTTTTCAGTTTGACCACAGTTATGGTATAATAAGGAAAAATGTTTTGATAAGGAGTTGCCATGAAGCTGTTACTGCCAAATCAAGTCTACAACCGAGTAACTGATATAGATTTGGATCATTTGAGTTCCCTTGGGATTTCGGGACTGCTGCTTGATTTAGATAATACCCTGGTTAAATTTGATAGCGATCAACTAGATAATGAATTTAAGGCATGGATTGAACAGGTCAAAGCAAAAGGATTTAAGGTTTGTTTAGTGTCTAACGGCAAGCCCAAGCGGGTGATCCGGTTTGCCAAGCAGATGGACATGCCGGCAGTGATTCGGGCATTTAAGCCCAAGCGCAGCCCTTTTTTACGGGCATTAGAACTGATTGGAAAAAAAGCTTCTGAAGCTGCGATGATTGGCGATCAACTATTTACAGATGTTTTGGGGGCAAACCGCCTTGGGATTCATTCCATTTTGATTACACCTTTGGGAAAAAAAGAACTGAGCACCACTCGCATGGTGCGTAAACTAGAACGGAGAATGCTAAATCGGTTTGTAAAGAAGAGAATGCTTACAGCTGAAGCAGTTAAACAACGACACGGAGGGAAACAATGAACAAAAACAGACAGTGCCGCGGCTGCGGTGCTACGCTACAATCAGAAAATCCAAACGCAGTAGGATATCTGCCAGAACACTTGTTAAGTGAGCCGGGAAAAGAGTTGATCTGCCAGCGCTGCTTTAGAATCAGGCATTACGGCCAGCATCAAGAATATCAAGGTATTTCTGATGCCGAGCAGGTTATTGCCCAAAGCATGAATTGGGCTCAGGGTACCATTTTGATTCTAGACTTGATGGATTTTGAGGCGAGCATTCCTAGAAACATTGATTTGTTTACCGGGAAGCAGAATATAGTTGTCGCCCTTAATAAAGTGGATCTGCTGCCGCCCAAAACACCTGTGCTCGAGGCAAGGGATTGGGCTCTTCGGCGCCTGCGCGCCCTCAACATTAAAGCCGAGGTAGTCCCGATCAGCAGCCTTAGCGGCTTCGGTATTAAGGATCTGCTTGCTGCTCTTTACGAATCGTCAGCTCGCAGATGGCTGGTTTGTGGAGTGACCAATGTCGGGAAATCTACATTAATTACTAAAATTCTCCAGAGCCAGGGGAAAAAGCAAGGTTTAACGCCGACTACTGCCCGCTTTCCTGGAACTACTGTAGCCTGCACCAGATGGGCTATTGATCAGGGAATCATACTCAGCGATTCACCTGGCTTAACACCGCAGGGGAGACTTACAGATTTTGTCTGCATGGATTGTGCTGTTAAATTAATACCCTCCCAGCGGCTAAATGTAAGTGTTTATAATCTCAAGTCCCAAGGAGCGCTGGTAGTTCCCGGATTAGCAGCATTCCGACCGAAGCAAGATGGTGCACTGATCATAGGATTTACCGCATCTCAGGTTAAATGGCAGCGTGCTAATATAAGTAAACTTGATAGCTGGTTAACACAGAGCTGCGCCGAATGCAGGGTAACTAAATGGGATCGAGTTGATGTGGAGCTCAAACCGCATCAGGATCTATATATCCATGGATTAGGTTGGATTTCCGTTAGACATCATTCTACAGCTGGTGAGCTGATCATCCCCCATGGTGTAGATTTTACTGTGAGGCCAAATTTAATTGGGGGAAAATTGGAATAAAATGAGCCTCTCCTGCTTATACTGGTAGCAGGAGGGGTTGACATGCAGTCATATGTATATCATGTTAATATTCCTTATGCTGATAGCGACAGTATTTTAGCAGCTATCCGCCACAAGGTGAGCCAACTGCGGAAGGCACACCCGAATTTAGCTGACTGTCAGTTGGCGGACGTTGGTATGAAAAGGGCAGATAATGGGGTAGATATTACGCTGCATTTTGCTCAAACTCAGTCAATCAGTTGAACAGCTCCTAAATTTAGGAGTTGTTTTTTTTGGCAGGAATTTCCATACGTGATAGAGAAGTGTTAAAATCTAATTGTAGTGCTGGTGCTATAGGAGCTAGAGCTTATGGGTAAGAATTTGACTTTGATTGGATTTATGGGAACGGGAAAAACTAGTGTTGGATATATCTGTGCCGAACTGCTCGGCTGGGCATTTATTGATTGTGATGCTCAGATTGAGGCAGCGCATCAATGTACAATTACCGAGATCTTTAGAGCTCACGGTGAGGCGTATTTCCGCCAGTTGGAAACTCAGCACCTTGCTGCTGTTTTGGAAAGCTCGGAGCAGGTAATTTCTACTGGAGGTGGAATCGTAACAGCAGAGCAGTCGCGCAGTTTATTGCTTAAGAGCAAAGCGAGCGGCAATAAAGTTCTCTGGCTGAAAGCACACCCTGAGGTTATTTATGAACGAGTCCGTTCATCGCAGGACCGACCTCTGCTTAAAGTTGCCGACCCTCGGGCAGAAATAGCGCGTTTGCTTGAACAGCGGCAGCAGTGGTACGAGCTGCTTGCCGATGCTGTTGTTGATACATCCACTTTAAATCTTCAACAAGCGGCAGAAGCTGTTTTAAAAATTATTGGACAGTGGTGAGTTCAGATGGAAATCTTATTAGTAAACGGTCCAAACTTAAATCTGCTTGGAACCAGGGAGCCGGATGTGTATGGTGACACCACCTTAACCGACATTGAAAAAATGGTTGCTCACGCTGCCGCGAAGCAGGGATTTACTTTAAAATGTTTCCAAGCCAATGGCGAAGGTGAAATTATTGACTTTTTACAGGAACATCGTGGTGCGGCAGGTTTGATTATTAATCCTGGTGCTTATACACACTATTCATATGCAATTCGCGACTGCATTAAGGCATTAGAAATGCCCGCAGTTGAGGTTCATATTTCCAATATCTATCAGCGCGAAGCATTTCGCCATACTTCGGTAATCTCACCTGTGTGCCTTGGCCAAATCTGTGGATTTGGCGATTTTGGCTATCTGCTGGCACTGCAGGCTTTAATTGATTTTTTATGTGGAGAGGAGAAGATTAGTGTTAGAGCAGATACGCAGCCATATGAAGAAGACTAATTGTGATGTATTTATTACTACCAATAAAATTCACAGAAGATATTTAACCAATTTTACCGGGAGTGCCGGCTTAGTCTGGATTGGTGCCGATACTAATATCTTGGTGGTAGACTTTCGCTATGTAGAGCAAGCTGGTGAACAGAGCCCAAATTGGGAGCTGGTCAAACAGGAGCCTACTTTAACAGAGACTATTAAATCTTTAATTGATAAATTTCAAGTTAAGCGCATCGCTTTCGAGAGCGAGTATATTACCGTTGATCAGCTGAATCAATGGCAGCAGAGCTTCGGAGTAGAGTTTGTTCCGACAAAAAACTGGATTGCAAAGCTGCGGATGGTTAAGCGGGACGATGAGATCGAAAAAATTGTCAAGGCAGTTGAAATAGCCGATCAGGCTCTGCAGACAATTATTCCGACTATCAAGCCTGGGGTGAAAGAAGTAGAGCTGGCTTTAGAGTTAGAATATACAATGCGCAGGCTTGGTGCGGAAGCAGTTGCTTTTGATCCGATCGTTGGCTCCGGGCCGCGGGGTGCACTGCCCCACGCTGTCCCAGGTGAAAGGGAGATTACTTACGGCGATTTCATTGTGATTGATATGGGCTGTGTCTATCAGGGCTATTGCTCCGATATGACTCGGACATTGGTTGTGGGTCAGCCGACAGATAAGCATCTGGAAATCTATAATTTAGTACTAAAAGCTCAGCTCGCTGCTTTAGAAGCAATAAAACCGGGGTTGACCGGTAAGCAGGTTGACAGTGTTGCTAGGGATATTATTACTGAGGCAGGATATGGTCCAAACTTTGGTCACAGCCTAGGACACGCTGTCGGTTTAGAAATCCATGAAGAGCCCCGCCTATCCCAGTTAGGAGAAGCTGTACTGGAACCGGGGATGGTTGTGACAGTGGAACCTGGTGTTTACCTACCTGGTTGGGGAGGCGTAAGGATTGAGGATCTTGTTGTGGTCACTGAAACTGGGTGCCGAATTCTCACTCAGACCACTAAAGAACTGGTGATCATTGAATAGATTTAATAGAAGGGAAGTAATGATATGATTTCAGTAAATGATTTAAGGACAGGTTTAACTATTAAGGTAGAAGGCGATGTCTATAGTGTGATTGAGTTTCTCCACGTTAAGCCTGGGAAAGGCGCGGCTTTTGTCCGGACTAAACTCAGAAACGTGAAAACTGGCGCTGTCAGGGAAATGACCTTTAGAGCAGGCGAGCGGGTTGAACGGGCGATTGTTGAAACAAAACAAATGCAGTTTCTTTATAGTTCAGGTGACGAATATTTCTTTATGGACACAAATACCTACGATCAGATCAGCTTGACTAAAGATGATTTAGGTGATGCACCTAATTACTTACTAGAAAATATGACCATCGGCATTCAGTTCTATGAAGGCGCCCCAATTGGTATTGATCTGCCGACAACTGTTAATTTAAGGGTTGTTCAGACTGAACCCGGTTTCCGGGGTGATACCGCTACTGGTGCTACTAAACCTGCTACTTTAGAAACTGGAATTACAGTGCAGGTACCGCTGTTTATTGAACAGGATGAGATAATCAAAGTCGATACCCGTACAGGCGAATATCTCTCCAGGGCATAAGCCAATACTAAAATAGGGGGTGCATAGAGTGGATACCATTAGAGAAAAAATTGCGTATTTGCGCGGAAGGCTTGATGGTACAGGAGATATTACACAAGAAGAACAATTAAAGCACATAATTCAGCGCCTGATCGACATACTGGATGAGCTTGCTGATGATGTTGATGACTTGTTTTTTGGCTTAGATGAAATTGAAGAGTATGTTGAGGCTGTTGATGCTGATCTGGCTGATTTAGAAGAGTTTTCCTGTGATTGCGATGCACACGATTCTGACTTAGAATTAGATATGGTAGAGCTTGAATGTCCCAGCTGTCAAAACTTGGTTGCATTTGAAGAAGACTTTCTTTATGATGATGGTGAAATTGAAATTTCCTGTCCAGAGTGCGGCGAAACTATTTACTATAATGACAGCAGTGACTTAGATGATGATTACGAAGACGAGGACTTTGATGATTAAGAATGAAGAAAAACATATTTTTAGAAGTACCGCAGTTACTCACTCGAGTAATTCCGCGGTACTTTTTTTGTGTCATAACTTGTCCGTGGTAGACATATATTGCATTAGAAACCTTAGAAGGAGTTAGGCAGTATGCGTTCTACCTTATTACAACATCTGGCACCTAACCTGAGAACTTTATTGGAGCCGCTCCGCACATGGGAGCTGATTGAAGAAATTAGACTGCGGATCAACCAGCCGCTATTAATCAAGGAACGAGGCTTGGAGTATGGCGTTAACCGAATGGGAATCTGCCGGGTCCATGAGAGCTATTGTGTGACAATGGAGGATTTAACCCGCAGTTTCGAAATTATGACCGATAATTCTTGGTACGCTCTAGAGGATGAGATTCGTTCGGGATACCTAACGCTTAGTGGAGGTCATCGGGTGGGAATCAGCGGGAAGGTTGTTTTAGAGCGGGGATATATCAAAACTTTAAAGTATATTAACGGCTTGAATATCCGTTTGGCAAGAGCTGTACCAGGTGCTGCTGATCCAGTGATGCGCCAGATTTTACGGGGTGATCGTATAGTCTCGACTCTTATAATTTCACCCCCAGGTTGTGGTAAAACAACACTGTTAAGGGATATCTGTCGCCAGCTGTCCAACCGGGGATTTAATGTGGTTGTGATTGATGAACGCTCCGAAATAGCGGCATGCCATCGAGGAATTCCCCAGCTGGATATTGGGGAGTCCACTTATGTAATTGATAGCTGCCCAAAAGCTCAAGGTATATCCATGGTCCTTAGGGGATTGGCCCCCGACGTGATCATTACCGATGAAATCGGACATCCCGATGATGGCACAGCGTTAGCAGATGCAATTCGAGCTGGCGTGGAGGTGATTTCGTCCTGCCATGGTGCGGATTGGGATAGTGTTCAGCAGAGAACTTGGATGCAGTATGGTCGAGCAGCTTTTGCCCAGGCAGTATTCTTGTCTCGGCGCTGTGGTCCGGGTACTGTTGAACAGGTTCTGAAATTGGATTAGCTTGCATAGTATTAGATACCACGATGGGAGTGGATTCCATGCTGCGGTTGTTTGGAGCACTGATAGTTATCATCGGATGTGGTTTAGGGGGGATGGTGGTCGCTAAAAGTTATGCACTGCGTCCTCAACACCTGAGGGAACTATCCAATGCACTGCAGTTGTTGGCAACAGAAATTGATTACGCCAGAACATCCTTATCTGAAGCTTGCAGTAAAATTGCTGGTCAAACCAAGGGACCGGCTGCTCAGTTTTTTGCCCAGTTTGCAGCTTACCTTGAGGGACGCAGCGGCATGAGCGCCAATGAGGCTTGGAGCAAATCGCTCCAGGTTTTAGCAGATGCAGGTTTTGTGAAACAGGAACTGGAAACGATTGGTCATTTTGGCAGCGTGCTGGGACGCAGTGATGCTGAAGATCAGCTGAAGCATCTTGCTCTTTTACAGACTAGGCTGGAACAGTTTGGCGATCAGGCTGAGCAGGAAAGGGAGAAAATGGTTCGGCTTTGGAATTATCTCGGCTTTTGTATTGGCGCTCTGGCAGTGTTAATGCTGATTTAGAAGGGAGTTAGGCAATGACTGATTTAACACCTATTTATCGTATCGCTGGTTTGGGAATTTTGGTTGCTGTGCTGAACATCTTTCTTCAGCAGGCGGGCAGACAAGAACAAGCACAGATGCTCAGCCTAGCGGGAGTAATCATTGTGCTACTCTGGCTTGTGCAGATGGTAGCCCGATTGTTTGAGAATGTTGAAGCAGTTTTTCGCTGGTAAACTAGGGAGTGTTTCTAATGTTGTGGGTTCCTTTAATAACAGGACTAGCTGTTATCTTGGTGATTGTCCAAACCCAGCTCCGTGCGGTTAACCAGTCCTGGGCTGTTTTAACCTCAACAACGTTCACAGTAGTAGTGGCATTATTATTAATTCCTCAGTTAAATCAAATAGTGGGTTTTCTCCAGAGCCTTTCTGCCCAAGCAGGAGTGAGCGCCCATTATTTAGCACCAATTTTAAAAACCACAGCAATAGTCTATGTCACATCATTTGGTACCGAAATCTGTCGAGATGCAGATGAAAATGCCATGGCTGTTGTTGTGGAGTTAGCCGGGAAGCTGATTATTTTAATCATTGCGCTGCCGCTGATCGAAGCAATTCTAACTGCTGTATTAGGAATATTGGGATAGTGGGTGGAGGCTAGTGAATAAAAATCGTGGTGTTATAGTGCTGCTGCTGTTTTTGTTTATAACAGCATACTCCGTAAGTACAGCTGCTGCTGATCCCACTCAGATCGACATCTTGGCCCAATCAGTGGAAGAGCAGCTGCGGACTCTCAATCTTGAAGAATTGTTAGGATTCGTTGACAGTATTGATCCAGAATTTCAAGAGTTTGTTCCGGCGTTGAACTGGCAGACAATTTCCAGTCAGGGACTGAAGGGACTTAATCTAATAGATATACTGAATACTTTTGTCCGTGCGCTGTTTAAAGAAGTGATATTCAGTTCATATTTAATGCGCCAGCTGCTGGTAGCAGCTCTATTGTCAGCAGTGCTGCGGCAGTTACAGCTTTCTGTGGAAGATAAAGGAATAATCAATATCGGGCTTTTAGTCTGCTTTCTGGTGATTATCTATATTGGGCTGCAGAGTTTTCGCTCCGCCTTAGCCTTGGCATATCAAAGTCTAGATGATATGGTTTCGTTTATGTATGCCTTACTGCCGATGCTGGCTACGTTGGTGGCGTCAGTTGGGGGGATCACCTCGGCTGCTATCTTTCATCCGGTACTGATCGCTGTGGTCAGCGGTGTTGCCTTTTTGATAAGAACTGTTTTGTTTCCTCTGCTGAATGTATCTGCTGTTGTTGGTTTGCTGGTGCATATTTCCCCTGATTTTCCTCTAACCCGTTTGAGCGGCCTGCTTAAACATTTATCGACAATGCTGCTTTCTTTTGTTTTTACAATCTTTTTAGGTGTATTAGCGGTGCGAGGAGCGGTTGCACCTGTAGCAGATGGGGTCGCTCTAAGAGCGGCAAAATTTTTAACTAGCAATGTTGTGCCGGTGATCGGTTCCATGTTTGCTAATGCGGTAGAAGTGGTAGTCGGAGGGTCACTATTAATCAAGAACACTGTAGGAATGTTTGGGATGCTGATAATTTTCCTTTTAGTAGCCCTGCCAATAATTAAGATCTGGGCTATCGTTCTGATTTACCGTATTGTGGCTGCCTTGGTTGAGCCGGTCAGCGATAAGCGGATTGCTGAGGTGGTGGGCAGTATGGCGGGCTCCCTCACTTTGGTCATGGTGTCACTGGCTACTGTTGCGCTGATGTTTTTCCTGACAATTACGATTTTAGTTGGCATTGGCAATTTAGCTGCGGTAATGAGGTGAGATGATGAGTGAATTACAGCAGTGGCTGCGGATGGCAGCAGGCATAATCTTGATGACAGCGATCTTTGATCTTCTGCTGCCGGCAAATGATAATAAGAAGCTGGCAAAGCTGGTGATGGGATTAGTGATCATGATGGTGCTGCTGGAACCAATATTAGCAGTAGTTTATTCGGGGTGGAGAGCTGATTGGTTCTCACTAGGGAACCCTGCGCTGCCGCCGTCTGTTAACTTGGCTGATGCCAGCAGTCGGATCCACAGTGCCGGAATGCAGCCAGTGATGCAGCTGGTTACGGAAAATGCTGCTCATCAATTGGAAGCGCTGTTAATCAGCAGTCCAGCAATCGCGGATGCGCGGCTCACAATTACCATGAGTGAAGACGGTTCGATAACAGCTGTAGAGGTGAGGGTAATCCCAACAAATGCTGCGGAACAACTTTCACAGAAGGATCTACAAGAGCTGGAGCTCTTAGTGAAAGATTTGGTTTCTAGGTATTTGCAGATCGCTCAAGCAAATATTTATGTTGAAATTGGCTAAAGTGAGGAGGAAGTGGTGTGTTAGATAGACTATCGGTGTTTCAGCGCAAACTGATCAATTGGTTAGGTTTCTTAGTCGTAATCGGCATTGGCTTTATGCTGATTCAACCTCCTAAATCAACTTCAAATCGAGGTGGATCGACCCACCCCCCCACAAGTCCTCCAGTTAGCCATGAGCAGAACAGCGGCAGTTATGAGGGTCAAATTGAACAGCGGTTAGTGCAGATACTTTCACAGATTGCGGGCGTTGGTGATGTTGAGGTCTTTGTAACCCTGGAACGGAGTTCAAAAATCGTGATTGCTGAGTCAATTACTGAGGAAATTAGAGAGGGGGAAATGCGTCAAACTAAATCGCCTATTACATTGAGGGCTGATGGAGGCAGTTATGAAGTACCCGTGATTTTAGAAGAGTATGAGCCACAGCTCCGGGGAGTTTTAATTGTAGCCAGCGGTGCTGAACACCCTCAGACTAGGTTTCAGATTCTGCAAGCAGTCCAAACAGTGCTGCAGCTGCCGATGTACAAGATTGAAGTGCTGGCTAAAGCAAACTAGAGAAAGGTGGTCGTGCTGTGTATTATGTGATTCATGCTAAAAAGATTGTTCTGCTGATGATTATCTTGGTGTTGATTGGCGTAACATTTTGGGCAGGTTTTTATGGTGAAGAAGGAATTCGTGAGACAGGAGCGGAGTTTGGTTCTTATGCAGATCAAGATATTGATCCAGACCAAGAACCAGTAGTGGATGTTTTCGCACAAATACCGCGGACAGTAAGTGAGCTGGAAGAAGGGGTGGTTGTTGCTGTCACACCGGTACCGACTAAATTTGTGGAATATCGGATCGAGCGGGAAAAAGTAAGAAGTCAGCGGCTTGATCTGCTGGAGCGGATGCTGGAAAGCCCAGAACTTGATGCTGAAGAGCGTCGGCAGCTGCAGTTAGAACTGATTAGTTTGTTGGACAATATGGCAAAAGAGACTGAGTTAGAAAATCTATTGAAAGTAAATGGATATATTGATGCTGTGGTGCTGATTGAAAACGATTCGGCGACAATAGTCGTTCCAGTGACGCTCACAAGCACAGAAGTGGAGGCCATTGGCGAAATGGTGCGCAGGATCACCAATATCAGGTTTGACAGGATAACGATTATTGATGAGTTGACCAGAAGTTAGTGTGAAACCAAGGTTCCACCAACCAAGGGTAGACCTTGGTTTTTTTTGGCATGAAATTGATGTATCAGTGGAAAAGTATACCATGAAACAGGACATTACTTTAGAATGTCGAAACTATTATTACTTCCCTGCTTAATCCTGAAGAAAGTTGAGGCGGTAAGGATGAATATTGACCTGAAAGAGATAATTACCGTGTTTAGTGACAGTAATGTGAGTGAATTAAAACTAGAGCTTGAGAATCTCAAGCTGTATTTGGCAAAATCGATGCAGGTATCAAGTCCTCCTCTCCAGGCTTCACCAGCACCGGTTGAGCAGGAGGTTGGGGAACAGGGATCCGCTATCGAGGTGCAGCAGCGGGAAAAATATGGACCGAACGTACATGAGGTTTGTTCTCCCATGGTTGGTACATTTTATCGTGCACCATCCCCCGATAGCGAGCCTTTTGTAACTGAAGGTTCTATGGTGGAAAAGGGACAGACATTATGTATAATCGAAGCGATGAAATTAATGAATGAGTTGGAATCTGAGTATAACGGTAGAATTGTTAAGATTTTAGTTGAAAATGGACAACCTGTGGAATTTGGACAGCCTTTATTTTTAATTGAATCTGGAGAATAGCGAGTGGTTGCAGTGTTTGGAAAGATTCTAATTGCAAATCGTGGGGAAATAGCAGTAAGAGTGATCCGTGCATGCCGCGAGTTAGGTATAAAAACGGTAGCAATTTATTCTGAAGCTGACCGAAATTCACTCCATGTGAAGCTGGCTGATGAAGCTGTGTGCGTTGGTCCTGCACCATCCCAATCAAGCTACCTACATGTTCCTAATATCATTGCTGCAGCGGTGATGAGCAAAGCAGATGCGATTCATCCTGGATATGGCTATCTCAGCGAGCGTGCTGACTTTGCTGAGATCTGTGAGGATTATGGAATCACTTTCATCGGACCTAAGGCTGCTCAGATCGAGCTCATGGGTGATAAATCACGAGCTAAAGCGGTGATGGAAGCGGCAGGCGTTCCTGTAGTTCCCGGCAGTGATGGACCAATAGCTGATGAAACGGAACTTCAGGCTGTGGCTGAAAAAATTGGTTATCCGGTAATCATTAAGGCATCAGCTGGCGGAGGCGGCAGAGGCATGCGGGTAGCATATAATGAAGAAGAGCTGCTGAAAGGGTACCGCTTGGCCCGCAGTGAGGCAGGGGCTGCTTTCGGTAATGATCAAGTTTACGTTGAGCGCTTTATTAATAATCCTCGGCATGTGGAAATTCAACTCCTTGGTGACCAGTATGGAAATATAGTACACTTTGGCGAGCGGGAATGCTCGATTCAGCGGCGGCATCAAAAACTGATAGAAGAATCTCCCTCCCCAGCAGTTAGTGACCGTTTGCGGGAGCAGATGGGAGAGGCCGCGGTAAAAGGCGCTAAAGCAGTAAATTATCTCAATGCAGGTACGATTGAATTTCTCTTGGATGAGGAAGGTAACTTCTACTTTATGGAGATGAATACAAGAATCCAGGTGGAACATCCTGTTACCGAAATGGTGTATGGTATAGATTTAGTAAAGGCCCAGATTCAAATTGCAGCAGGTGCTGAATTAGATTATAATCAGCAGGATATCGTTCCTTCTGCCCATGCAATTGAGTGCCGAATCAATGCTGAAAATCCCGATAACGGTTTTTTACCATCACCAGGCTTGATTTCACAACTCCATATTCCTGGAGGACATGGTATCCGCTGGGACAGCTATGTTTACCAAGGCTGTGAGATTTCGCCATATTATGACTCGATGTTTGGTAAACTAATTATATGGGGTACTGATCGAGAAGAAGCGATCAACCGCATGCAGAGCGCATTAGCTGAGATTGAAATAGAAGGGATCACCCATAATGTCAGGTTCCATCAACGCATACTGCAGGATTCACGTTTTCGTGCTGGTAAATATGGGGTAGATTTTGTTGATCGTTTTTTGGCGGAAACTAAGAGATGAGTTAATTGTCAAATATTAGGTGGTTTGTTATAATATCAACGTGAGGAGGTGCCAAAATTATGGCAGATGAGCAGCGCACTAGTTTAGGTGAACTTAAGATTGCTAACGAAGTAGTGGGTATTATCGCAGGTTTAGCTGCGACTGAGATCGAAGGTGTAGCTGGAATGAGCGGTGGACTCGCCGGCGGTATTGCTGAAATGTTAGGTAGAAAAAATCTATCAAAAGGAGTTAAGGTTGAAGTCGGTGAGCATGAAGCTGCGGTAGATCTGTTTATTATCGTTAATTATGGAACACCTATTCCAGAAGTGGCGAGAAATATACAGAATAATGTTAAGCAGGCTATCGAAGGGATGACTGGTCTTAACGTTGTGGAAGTAAACGTTCATGTATTAGGAGTGCATTTTCCACAGCCAGCACCAGAAGAACCGCCCCAAGAGACGCCGCAGCCACGGGTGAAGTAAATGACTACACTTGATCGGTTGATTTTACTAGTTGTTGCCATTGTATTGCTGGTGATCAGTGCGTTTGTTGCCATGACTCTCTTTGGCAGCAGCGCACTGATAGATTGGCTGCTGATTGTTCAGTCGGGAAAATTTGATGGGATTTTGTTAATTGTAATTCTGCTTTTACTTGTTGGGTATTTAGCGTTAATGCTGGCAAACGAACGTAAAGCTGATGAAAGGGCAGTTGTTCAACAGACGCCCTTAGGAGACGTACGGATCACTGTTCCGACCATTTCTGAGCTGGTTAATAAAGCTGTACAGGGTATCGAGGGGATCAAAGAGCTTTCAATTACAGTGACAGAGATTGAGCCTTTAAGTCTCAGACTGGAGCTGCAGCTCTTGCCAGATCGACCGATACCTCAATTAACCGAAATGGTCCAAGCCAGCGTAAGCGACTATTTACAGCAGACCATCGGAGTTGGAGCATCAGTTATCAATGTTGTTGTGAAAGGAGTTGCTTCTCAACAGCAGATACGAATGTAGTAAATGATTTCTAATTTGGAGGTGAGTGGCTTGAGCAGACGTTTAGCGCGGCGAACAGCATTGCAGTTACTCTATCAGATCGATCTTACCCAATGTTCAACAGCAGATGCATTGGCGAATACAGCAGTGGAAACACCATTATCGTCTGCGGACCAAGAGTTCGCTCACCTGCTGGTTAAAGGTGTTAGGGAACGTCTTCAGGAACTCGATGAGCTGATTGCTCGTTTTGCGAAAGATTGGACACTTGAACGGATGTCTGTCGTCGATCGTAATATTCTGCGACTAGCTATTTTTGAACTAAGGTACATGCCGGATGTTCCAACCAAAGTAAGTATTAATGAAGCGGTAGAACTGGCTAAAGCTTTTAGTGATGAGCAAGCTGCCAAGTTCATCAACGGAATATTAGGTACAGTAGTAGATTATCTAGCGGGAGTACATAATGAGTAGAGCATATTTCTTAGGAATAGATACCAGCAATTACACAACATCTATTGCCCTAGTGGATGAGCAAGCTCAGCTGGTTGCAGACATTAGACAGTTACTACCGGTCAAATCTGGACAAAGGGGTCTTCGTCAATCGGAGGCTCTTTTTTGGCACGTAAAGCACCTGCCGCTCTTAATTGAGCAGGCAGCGGCTGTTGTTCCTAATCTATCGGAAAAGCTGCGGGCAGCTGCGGTTACTACCAAGCCGCGTCCAGCTTCAGATTCATATATGCCTGTTTTTTTAGCAGGCACTGGCATTGTCGATACTTTAGCATCAGTTTTGCAGATACCAAAGTTTACCCTATCGCATCAAGAAAGCCATATTTGGGCTGGCCTCTTCAGTGCTAAAGGACCAGCTGCAGATCACTTTTTAGCCCTGCATCTGTCTGGAGGTACATCTGAGATTTTAGTGGTGACGGTAAAACCAGATTATCGCTTGGAGATCCAACTTTTAGGAGGAACAGCAGATCTGCATGCGGGACAGTTAGTTGACCGAGTTGGTGTAGCCATGGGACTGCAGTTTCCCGCAGGCCGCGATTTGGAACAGCTAGCCCTAGCCAGTACCAAAGACTTGATTATTCCTTCATACCATCACGAGGGACAAATTAGTTTTTCTGGAGCGGAAGCGGCAGCCTTACGGATGCTGAATAAGGAGAAAAAGGAAGATGTAGCGAGGGCGGTCCTGCTTAATATTGCCCGGGCAACCACCAAACTGATTCAGTGGGCAGGCACGAGGACTCGAATAACCCAAGTACTATTGGTTGGCGGTGTATGTTCTAACTTAATTCTACGGGCAGAATTATTGGAGCGGCTAACTGATTTTGAGCTGTTCTTTGCAGAACCAAAATTCAGCGTTGATAATGCTGTGGGCGCCGCAGTATTTTCAGCCCTTTCTTTTGCTGGAGATTCGTTTAGTCGTCATGTTTTTTGACCAGGCTGCATATTATTCAGCAGAGGGAGGGATAGCTGTGTGGCTTAAAATTATCATTGGAGCTGCAGCAGGCTTGATTGTTGGGCATTGGGTACCTCCAGGGTATGCAGTTTGGGCATTGATTGGTGTAGTGCTGGGTGCTTTAGCAGACATAGTTTTAAATCGCTATTTGAAAAAGGAGAAAGAACAAGAATAATCTACCGGGGCTGTCCCCCGGTTTTTTCTTTGGCGACGAAAATCCAAGCAGGTTTTCAAAACAGCCGGAGAGAACATAACTGAGGGGGGATACAATGAATCAGCCGCAAGTAATCAGTGTGAGTGAACTGACCAAAATGATAAAACGACAGTTGGAACAGCCTATGTTCAGCTTCATTGCTGTGGAAGGCGAAATATCCAACTTTATACATCACTCGTCTGGGCACATGTATTTTACGTTAAAGGATGAATTCAGCCGGATCAAGGCTGTGATGTTTCGCAGTCGCAATGCTGGGCTGAAGTTTAAACCGAAAGACGGAGATACTGTTGTTCTAATGGGCTCTATTGGAGTTTATGAGCCTAATGGGGAATATCAAATTTATGTAGAGCGGATGCTGCCTCAAGGTATCGGGGCATTACATATTAAATTTGAAGCGTTGAAGCAGAAGCTGGCAGAGGAGGGTCTGTTTGCTCACGAACGAAAAAAACCACTGCCGTTTTTGCCGCGTCGAATCGGGATTATCACTTCTCCTACAGGAGCAGCTGTACGGGACTGCATCAGCGTAATTCGCAGACGCTATCCGCTGATGGATATTCTGATTATTCCAGCTATCGTACAGGGTGATGAGGGACCACGAAGCATCACTGCAGCTTTAAAATCAGCGGCTGCCCAAGATCTAGATGTCATCATTCTTGCGCGTGGCGGTGGTTCCATCGAAGAGCTGTGGAGCTTTAATGACGAAGCAGTGGCGAGGGCGATTGCTACCAGTCCGATTCCTGTGATCAGTGGGGTTGGGCATGAAACCGACTTTACAATTGCTGATTTTGCTGCAGATTTGCGGGCGCCAACACCGTCAGCAGCTGCAGAATTGGCTGTACCCGATTATCAGCAGTTGACGGAAGCTGTAGAACAGTTATCTAAACGGCTTAAATTGGCGGTGCAGAATTCGCTTAACGAAAGGCGGCAGGCTGTTGAATATTTAACACAGCGGCGGGTATTTCTGCAGCCTCAAGAGAAAATTAACCAGGAACAGCAGCGGGTTGACGAGCTAACTGCAAAAATTAGCATGCTCACGGCCCACCGCTTGAGTATGGCAGGGCAAACTTTCGAAAATCTTGCTGGCAAATTGGACAGCCTTAGTCCTCTTGCAGTACTGTCTCGAGGATACGCTGTTTGTCAAAAACTTGATCATACTTTAGTCACTCATGTCCGTCAAGTGGCTTCCGGTGAGCAGGTGAAGGTTCTGCTGAAATCGGGGTGTTTATTATGTCGGGTAGAGAAAGGAGAAGCTAATGACAGTGTGTGAAGCTAAAGATATCAGCTTTGAAACTGCAATCAAAGCTTTAGAAGAAATTGTACATCAGTTAGAGGCAGGTACTACCAGTCTTGACGATTCACTTAAGCTGTTTGAGGAGGGAGTTAAGCTGGCCCGTATCTGCCGCATGAAATTAGACCAATATGAAGCTAAGATTGAAATTTTGTTGGAGAAAAATGGTGAGTCTATAACTGAATCATTCGAACAAAAGGAGAATGAGTAGCCCATGGGAATGAGAGAATATTTGAAGACCAATGCTCAAATTGTTGAGGATAGACTAAATCTGCTGTTACCTGAATCAGTGGTGAAACCTGATGTTATTCACAGAGCAATGCGTTATTCCTGTTTAGGTGGGGGCAAACGTCTGCGAGCGATCTTGGCCATGGAAGCATGTGCAGCAGTTGGTGGTAAACGGGAATCGGCTTTAGATTTTGCCTGTGCGATTGAAATGATCCACGCTTATACATTGATTCATGATGATTTGCCAGCGATGGATGATGATGATTATCGCCGCGGTAAATTAGCCAATCACAAAGTGTTTGGTGAAGGGATTGCTATCCTGGCAGGAGATGCTCTATTAACATTCGCCTTTGAAGTGTTGTCCGGCCTGGAAAATATAGAAAGCAGCCGCGTTCTGCGATTAATTCAAGAAGTAAGCGTTGCTTGTGGATCTCAGGGATTGATCGGTGGACAAGTGGTCGATTTAGAGTCAGAAGGCCAGGAGATTGACCAGCTGACACTTGAGTACATCCACCGTCATAAGACTGGAAAGTTGTTTTCAGCTGCGCTCCGGGGTGGAGCAATAATTGGCGGAGCTGATGAGGCACAGCTATCGGATCTCGCCTTGTATGGGGAGAACTTGGGTTTAGCATTTCAAATCACCGATGATATTTTAGATGTATCTGGTGATATTGCCAAATTAGGCAAGGCAACTGGTGCAGATTTACGGAAAGGCAAATCAACATCTGTTTCTCTGCTGGGTTTAGAAGGAGCTAAGGAACAAGCAAAAAAATGTGTGGAACAATGCAAACGTTATGCGGAAAGACTTCCCAGCAGCGATCACCGTTTAGTTGAGCTTGCAGAATATGTTCTCAACCGGGACTTCTAGCCGCATTGAAGATCCAGTTGTGATATGTTATAATATGGATGTCCTTCAATGATGAAATACGCAGTATTTTCAGGTTTTGGTGGAAGGGTAAACTACTAAAGCAGTAGGCACACACCCTTCCATCACAATTCTCTGGGGAAACTCATTGACTGTTTCGGCAGCGGAGATTACTCGCTTTACAGTCATTAATCTTAATAATATCAAGAGCATATTAAACACATACTTTCTCCACTGTCGGCCAGCTTTGCGCTGCTTTTTTTTATTGTTTTATTAGGCTATTCAGTGATTAAAAATCGGAAAAACAGCTAAGGCTAAAACGGAAATAATAACCAGAAAGGAGCCTACCTTCTTTGTTGGGATCGATTCAATCTCCGCAAGATTTACATAAATTAGACCATAACGAATTGGCAGAACTTGCCAAGGAAATCCGGATTAAAATTATTGAAACTGTGACCAATACAGGCGGCCATTTAGGAGCGAATTTGGGAGTAGTGGAGCTGACAATTGCCATTCATTCAGTCTTAAACAGCCCTCATGACAAAATTATTTGGGATGTAGGGCATCAATGCTATCCCCACAAACTGCTGACGAATAGATATAAAGAGTTTGATACGCTGCGGCAGTTAGGAGGGATCGCTGGGTTCCCCTGTCCAGAGGAGAGCCCCCATGATGTTTTTCGTGTTGGTCACAGCTCGACATCAATCTCTGCTGCACTGGGGATTGCTGTAGCACGAGATCTGCAGCAGCAAGATTTTCATGTCGTCGCGGTGATTGGTGATGGAGCTTTAACTGGCGGAATGGCTTTTGAAGCTTTGAACCATGCGGGGCAGTTAGATACAGATCTAGTTGTCATTTTAAATGATAATGCCATGTCTATTGCGGAAAATGTGGGAGCTTTGAATAACTATTTAAACACGCTGCGTCTAGATCCTACTTTATCCAAAGCTAGAAATGAATTAGAAAGTTTCATTAAAAGAATACCAGCCATCGGTGGATCAGTCAGCCGCTTAGGCTCCGCTTTTAAAGATGCGATCAAAAGTTTGCTGCCTGGGCAGCTTTTTGAAGAACTGGGTTTCAGTTATTTTGGTCCCTTTGATGGTCACAATATTCGTCAGCTGCAGCGGGCTCTGCGTGATGGTATTAAAAGAGGTGGACCAGTGTTAATTCATGTTCTCACCCAAAAAGGGAGAGGATTCACACCGGCGGAAAAAAATCCTGAGAAATATCATGGGTTGGTGCCCAGCTACAGTAACAGCAAAACCGGTACAGTCAGCTTTAGTAAGGTTTTTGGCGAGAGCTTGGTCAAACTGGCTGAAGCAGATAAGCGGATCGTTGCAATCACAGCGGCTATGCAGGATGGCACAGGACTGTCACCATTTGCTGCTCAGTTTCCTGACCGATTTTTTGACGTTGGCATTGCCGAACAGCACGCTTTAACGTATGCAGCTGGTTTGGCGGTTCAGGGACTGAGACCAGTTGTGGCAATCTACTCTACATTTTTACAGCGGGGTTATGACCAGATCCTTCATGATATCTGTCTGCAGGATCTGCCGGTGGTGATCGCGGTTGATCGCAGCGGAGTTGTCGGAGAAGATGGACCAACTCATCATGGCGTATTTGATCTGAGCTATTTAAGCCACATGCCCAATTTGATTATTTTAGCTCCCAAAAATGGGTCTGAGCTTAAGGCGATGCTGCAGTGGGCCTTGGTTCAGAATCATCCAGTGGCTATTCGGTATCCGAAAGCGCAGACAACTGTCACCGATCAACTAGAATTTAGTTCAGATGAGCTGATAAATGGTGAAGTGGTTGTCGATGGCAGCGATTGTACACTTTTGGCGGTAGGTGGTATGGTGGATTGTGCTGTGAAAGCGGCAGAGCTGCTTTCGCCGAGTATTAACTGCCGAGTAATCAACGTACGCACTGTCAAGCCATTTAATGAGCGCGATTTAGACAGATTTACCCGGGATACCAATCTAATCTTTACCATCGAAGATAACGCTGTTATTGGCGGTTTTGGCAGTCATGTAGCACGGTTAGCTGCCGCGTCAGGCCAAAAGCGGGTAATCACTTTTGGATATCCGGATCAATTTGTGCCCCAAGGCCGTATCGACCAGCTGCACAGTATGTTTGGATTGACACCAGAACAAATTGCGGCTGCGGTAAACAAACAAGTGCAAGCACAGCTTGAATATCGTAAGAACTAAAGGAAGATAGAGTTATGGCGAGACAGAAAAAACGGATCGATCTGCTATTAGTGGAAAGAGGACTATTCGAGACTCGAGAGCAGGCACGGCGCTCGATAATGGCTGGGTTAGTTTTTATTGATCAAGAGCGCATTACTAAACCCGGTACCGCGGTAGATTTGGATGCAGTGATTGAAGTAAAAGGTGAGCTGCACCCATTCGTCAGTAGGGGAGGATTAAAACTGGCAAAAGCCCTTGAGGTGTTTAATGTTGATGTCACTGGTTTGACAGCGATCGATGTTGGAGCTTCTACTGGTGGTTTTACTGACTGCCTGCTGCAGAACGGTGCGGCCAAGGTATATGCTGTCGACGTAGGCTACGGACAGTTGGATTGGAAACTTAGAAACGATCCCCGGGTGATTGTAATGGAACGCACTAATATCCGGTATGTCATGCCTGATGATATCGGTGAATTATTGGATCTAGCGGTAGTTGATGTCGCTTTCATTTCACTCACTAAGTTTTTTGCAAATCTGCTGGCACTGCTGAAAGCGGAGGGCGAAATTATCACGCTGATCAAACCCCAGTTTGAAGTTGGGCGAGAATTAGTAGGCAAAAAGGGTGTGGTGCGGGACTTCAATATTCATCGCGAGCTCTTAGTGGACCTAATAGAAGAACTCCAGCAATCTGGTGCTGGTTTAGTGAACCTGGACTATTCACCAATTCGAGGTCCAAAAGGGAATGTTGAATATTTGGCGTATTTTTCTAAATGCAGACCAGCTGTTGATTGTGCTGATCTGGTAAATAGGACTGTCGATGCTGCACAGGATGATCCAAACTTATAGTTTTGGTTGGAGGTGGAGAGGCTGGTTAAAATTGGCATTATGCCCCATACCGGTAAAAAGCTGGCTCTAAGATTAACCCAAAATGTAATCACATGCCTCGAAGCAAGAAATATATCACCTTGGGTTGAACCTAAGGCAGCTGCTGTTCTGGGTCGGGAAGATTTGTCCCCACCAGATCTAGATTTAGCAAGTCTGGATGTGCTGCTGGTGCTGGGAGGAGACGGTACTTTGTTGAGAGCTGCTCGCAAAGCTGCCCAGCACGACCTACCGCTGTTAGGGGTAAATGTAGGACATTTAGGATTCTTGACTGAGTTGGAGACAGATAATCTGGAGCTGGCATTAGCGGCAATTATTAACAAGGAATATAAAATTGAAGAGCGAATGTTAATATCGAGTCGCGTAATCCGCGAACAGCAAGTGGTTGCCAGCTATCATGCACTTAATGATGCTGTGATTGCTCGTGGTACCTTTGCCCGCATAATTCAACTCCAGACATTTGTAGACGAACAGCCGGTTGTGAATTACCAGGCAGATGGACTTATTGTTGCTACTCCTACTGGTTCTACAGCTTATTCTTTGTCGGCAGGCGGTCCCATAGTAGAACCACAGGTGGAATGTCTTATTATCACTCCCATATGTCCCCATACATTAGCCGCCCGCTCTGTGGTTGTAAGCCATGATTCGGTTGTTAAAGTACTTATTGAAGCAACCCACAAGGACATCATGCTCACAATTGACGGTCAGATTGGATTCCCGCTTCAAAGCAGAGATGTGATCGAAGTAGTCAAAGCTGATATTAAAGCTAAATTCGTTAAGCTGCACGGGCGTAATTTTTTCACAATTCTTAATAACCGCCTTAAGACGATCACGACAAGAAAGGAATACGAAGATCAGTGAAAAGTAGACGACAAGCGTATCTCTTACAGCTGATAAAAACCCATGAAATTGAAACTCAAGAGGAATTAATGAGTTACCTGCATGAAGCCGGTTTTGCCGTTACTCAAGCAACAGTATCCCGTGATATAAAGGAACTGCGGTTAGCAAAAGTACCAGACGGAAAGGGCGGATATAAATATGCCCTGCCTCAAGGAACAGTCAAGGGAGATCTAAATCGGCGGGCACAACGGGTTTTTGAAGACTATGTTAGGGATATTGACTTCAGCGGTAATATCCTGGTTGTAAAAACGTATCCTGGCGGCGCAAATGCGGTAGCCGCTGTATTGGATGAATTGGAGTGGGATGGGGTTGTAGCATCGCTAGCAGGAGATGATGTGATTCTGTTGGTTGTGCGCGACGAGGCGGAAAAGAATTTAGCTCGTCCAAAAGGGATTGCCGGCAAACTTTACCAACGACTTGAAGATTTGCTTTTCGGACGCTGAGGTGACTTAATGTGTTAAGAGAACTGCAGATCAGTGACTTTGCCCTGATTGATAGTGTGCATTTATCTTTTTACTCCGGTTTTAGCGTATTGACGGGAGAAACAGGTGCTGGAAAATCAATAATTATTGATGCTCTTAGTTTACTGCTGGGCGCCCGGGCATCAACAGAGATGATCCGTACCGGCAGTGAACGAGCAGTGATTGAAGGAGTCTTCCAACCACCACCAGCTGCGTTATCGCTTTTGGACGAATGGGGAATTGAATCTGATATGGAAATAATTATCAGTCGCGAAATTTATCGAAATGGCCGCAATCGCTGTCGGCTCAACGGCTCGCTGGTCACTGTCAATCAATTGGCACAACTTGGAAACTACCTGGTGGATATTCTAGGACAGCATGATCACCAAAGTCTGCTGGATGTCACCCGCCATTTAGAAATTCTCGATGGCTTTGGGGATGCTGAACACCAAAGTTTAAAGGCTTCTGTAAGGGAGCTGTACAGAAAATATGAGCAGGTAAGGCGGGAACGGATAAAGCTTCAGGCAGAAGAACGGGACCGACTGGCTCGGATCGATCTTCTGCAGTTTCAGATTGAGGAGATCAGACAAGCGGAGATTAAAGTTGGGGAAGAAGAAGAGCTGCTTCAGCAGCAGCAGCGTCTTGCTAATATAGAGCGAATTACCACAACCGCCGAAAGTGTGTACGCTAGACTCCGAGAGCAGCTGCCTGATCAGCCTCCATTATATGATCAGCTGGCTCAAGCCATCAATGACTTATCTTCACTAAACCGTTATGATCAGGAAATAGCTTCAATTGCGGACCTGTTTAACCAGGCATTAGTCCAGCTTGAGGAAGGTTCAAGGGATCTGCGGCAGTACATTGAGAGTTTTGAGCGTGATCCTGAAGCCCTGGAGCAGGTTGAGGCGCGCCTAAGTCTGTTAAGAACTTTAAAGCGCAAGTATGGTGAAGATGAGCAGGCTATCCTGGATTATGCTGAGGGGATCGAGCAAGAGCTCGAGATTCTCCAGTCCAGTGAAATTACTATCGAGCAGTTGAAAAACGAAGAAGAGGAACTCTATCAGCAGCTCAGGTCGATGACTGAACAGCTGAGTGAGAAGCGGCGGCAGTGTGCTGCAAAAATGGAGCGGCTGATCGAAGCCCACTTAGCTGATTTAAACATGGAACGCACAAAATTCGTGGTGGAAATTGCCCCTGCCGAGCTGGGAGAAACGGGAACCGATGCAGTTGAGTTTAAGCTGTCGCCTAATCTCGGAGAGGCATTAAAACCGTTAGCAAAAATCGCTTCAGGAGGGGAAATGTCCCGCATTATGCTGGCGATCAAGAACAGTTTAGTTCAGGTAGAGCGGATTCCAGCCTTAGTATTCGATGAGGTTGATACCGGTATCGGTGGACGGACAGCTCTGAAGGTAGCAGAGAAGCTCCGCAGCCTAAGCAAGCAGTTTCAGGTTTTTGCTGTAACCCATCTGCCGATTGTTGCCAGCTATGCCCAGCATCATTATTACGTGGAAAAACATGAAATCAACGGCAGAACAGCGGTTAAAGTAACACTGCTTGATGAGGACGGTCGTGTCAATGAATTGGTAAGAATGCTTGGGGGACAAGCTGACCAATTGGCCACGAGAGCCCATGCTAAAGAACTGCTACAACAGGCAGCTACCAGCTAGTTCCTAATATATAACTTCTCTAACCCGGGTACGATACAAGCAGACTATGATTTGAGGGGAGTATTCGGGTGTGAAGAGATTGCATTTGTTGTTGCTGCTGCCTGGATTGGTCATTCTTGGTTTGTTGGTTTCACCAGTGCTGGCATCACTGGCAGGTATTCCCGGCGAAGTTCGTCTATTTCCGGGGACAGAGTTTTCATTATCGGTTCAGCTGCCGCTGCGTTTGATTGATGGTGATGGGTTGGATGTCACTGGACCAAAAGGCGAGTTTTTCGTTAAAGCAGAACAGGTCGGTAAACAGTATTTCCAAGTAAGGCTATTTGGTTTCATTCCCGTTCGGGAACTGGTGGTTGATGTTGTTCCCGAGGTTGAGGTCTTTCCAGGCGGCCATTCTATTGGAGTTTTGGTAAATCCTATTGGTTTGATGATCAGCAGGATAGTACCGGTTCGAGGGGTTGATGGTCAGGAGTATTATCCAGCTGCCGAAGCAGGGCTTCAGCCAGGAGATGTGATTATTTCCATCGGAGGAAGGGAAGTTTCCCGCCCAGAGCAGGTCGGTCAGATTGTTAACGAACTGGCAGCAGATTCACCTCAACTGCAGATAGTGATTCAACGCAATGATACCAGGCTGAATACCACTATCACCCCAGTGCTGTCTATTCAAGAAGATTTGCGGGGCAATCAGCGCGAGGTTTATCTCCTTGGTGTCTTTTTAGAAGATCCGGCGAGCGGCGTTGGTACTCTTACGTTTTTTGATAAAAATACCAAAAGATACGGCGCTTTGGGACATACAATTACCGATGGCTTGGGACGCAGTTTAGAAATTACTGATGGCACCATTGTTTCAGCCAGCATAGAGAGTGTGAAACAGGGTTTAAGGGGTTTACCTGGAGAAAAATTAGGGGTCTTTTTAGATCATACAGTAATGGGCACGATTGATAAAAATTCGAAGTTTGGTATATTTGGCAGTTTAACAGAGGATCTGGAGAATCCTTTTTTTAAAAGTCCAATTCCAATTGCTTTAAACCACGAAGTGAAAGTTGGTCCTGCTAAGATCTATACGGTAGTTGACGGCAGTCGGATCCAGGAATTTGATGTGGAGATTACTAGGGTTTACCATCAATCAAAGCCGGCTGATAAAGGTATGATTATTCGGGTTGTCGATCCGGAGCTGCTGCAGAAAACCGGAGGGATTGTGCAGGGAATGAGCGGCAGCCCAATAGTACAGAATGGTAAATTAGTTGGTGCGATTACTCATGTGTTTGTCAACGACCCGCGGATGGGTTATGGTGGATTTATCGAGTGGATGGTCTATGAGTCGGGGATAAGTGGTGAAGTTCCAACTAGTGAATACAGTTTTATTGTAGCGAACCAGATCCGTTTTTCGGAGTCGGTTCGTTTTTTTTTGCAGGAAAACAAAGTTTAACTCGCGAAGTTAGCTGAAGTTGGGGGAAGGTTGTGGAGGTGCCGGAATTGATTAAAGTAGTGGTAGGAGATGAAAATCCAAAATACATTGAGCTAATATCGCGAGAGTTAAAACACGAATTGGAAATTTCTGTGCTGGGCACAGCGTCGAATCCAAATGAGTTAATAAAAATTATTGGTCAAGAACAACCTGATATTGTGGTGCTGGATTTTATGCATCCGGTTGAAACAGGGATTTCTGTGGTTCAGCGGATATTGAAGAAACAGCCTTTAACTCAAATTCTAGTTATCTCAGATATTGAAAATGATCAGTTTGTGGGAGAGCTTCTTAATATTGGTGTGGCTTATTATATGATCAAACCATTTCAAGTTTTGGATCTGATCGAGAGGCTCAAGTTCATTCATAATTACTACAGCAGTATGCTTGATCTCTTTTACATCCGTGATCGTAGAGCGATTCAGCAGTTCTTGGTCAACTGCTTTGCCGAGTTAGGTATTCCTCCTAATTATAAGGGGCATCGTTATCTTATGGATGCGATTCTTTTGGTTAGTCAGGATGATTCATGGCTGAATGGAATTACCAAAAGACTGTATCCGGCAGTTGCTCGAGGTAATCGGACTACCGCCAGCCATGTGGAACGGTCAATTCGTTATGCTATCGACACTGCTTGGGCGAAGGGCGACTTTAATCAGCTGCAGAAATTATTCCCTTATGCTATTGATCCAGCCCGAGGCAAACCGACTAATGCAGCGTTTATTGCCAAAATGGCAGATATTATTAACCTTAGGTTTTCCAGATAGGTGACTAAACCAAAAGCTAAAAGACCATATTAAAAAGGACGAAGATTTTTATCTTCGTCCTTTCCAGTTATTTGTAGGGGTGGAGTCAGTTGCGGTATAAAGGGCAGGTCAGGCTGGGTCGCAAGACAAAAGAACTGGTTAAAAACTTAAAATCTCGAGAGATTGCTGTGATCGATCATCCTGATTTGGATGCGGTGGGAGCGATGCAGCTGGCTGATTCTGGGGTCAGCGTTGTTTTAAACGCTGCTGATTCAATTACTGGTCGCTATCCTAATTTAGGACCGGAGTTGTTGTTGGAGCGGGGGATTGTGTTGATTGATCGCTTAGGTGACGCAATCTTCACCCAGCTTCAAGATGGAGATCAAATCCAGATTGTTCAGCAAAATATTTATTTGAACGAGCATTTGGTTGCAAGTGGGAGATTGGTTACTCGTGATCTCGTGCTGTCTTTAATGGAAGAGGCACGGAAAAACATTGATGCGGAAGTATTTCAGTTTGTCGACAACACCATTGAATACATGCAGAAGGAAAAACAATTGATGTTGGCAGCGCTGATAATTCCTAAAGTGCGAACTCCGATTAAAGATCGACATGTGGTCGTGGTTGTGCGGGGAATCAACTATCGGGACGATTTGCGGGCTATTGGTGCTTACATCGACGATATGAATCCTGTTCTGATCGGGGTTGATGGTGGTGCCGATGCTCTTCTGGAGTTTGGTCATACACCAGACCTGATCATTGGTGATATGGACAGTGTTAGCAGTGAGACTCTCAACTGTGGTGCTGAAATTCTGGTCCACGCGTATCAGGATGGTAGAAGTCCGGGAGCAAGGCGGTTAAGTGAGTTGGGGATAGATTATAAGATTTTTCCTGCACCGGGAACTAGCGAAGATATTGCCCTTTTACTTGCCTATGAGCTGGGAGCACAGTTAATTGTTGCAGTAGGCCTGCATTCGAATTTAATCGATTTTTTGGAAAAAGGCCGGCCTGGTATGGCCTCGACTTTTTTGACCAGAATGAAGATTGGCTCGATATTGGTTGATGCTAAAGGAGTTAGTCAGCTGTACAAAGGTAAAGCTGGTATTCTTCCTATACCGCTTTTGATTGCTGCTGTAATTCCAATTCTGTTGATAATTATGCTGGCTACATCTTGGCGTGATCTGCTCAGACTGTTTTGGTTGGAGTTGAGGCTGTTCATAGGAGGACTGCTGTAAATGCATATAGGCTTCAGATATCATGTTGCTACTCTCGTTGCCGTATTCTTCAGTCTTTTTTTGGGAATTATAGTTGGCAGCATTTTGTTTCAGGATGATTTATTGGTTCAGGAGCAAAACAACATTATAAATGAATTGGAACAGCGGTTTAAGCAGTTAGAATTATCGACAAAAGAAATGCAGGCTAACTTGAAGCAGATCGAAACTCGAGATCAACTTTTGATCGAGGGCTGGGATCTGGTCCGCGCAGCATTAATCCATGAACAGCTGTTAAATCACCAGGTCATGTTTTTTCATAATGGAGAACAGCTTGCTCCCATTAAACGGTTAACCAAACTAGTGGAAGATGCTGGAGCTGAAGTTTATGGGAGTTTCGTGTGGCCAAATGCGCCGGAGAAACTACAAAATTTTTTTGAGGACATCAATTCTGAAAAATTTGACAAACCAACAGCTGTGGTTTGGGTTGACAAACCTTTAAGCGAAACAGTTAAGCAGGGGTTAGAATATCTGCATCAGCTCGGCTGTAAGCTCTGCATTGTTCAGCCGTACAGTGCTGATGTTAATTTAGCTGAGTTTGCAGAAAATGCACTAATTATAGATCTCGGCGATACATTTATAGGCGAATTGGCTGTGATTCGTGGTTTAAGTGCAGGTTTAACCGGCATCTACGGTCACAGCAGTGCAGCGGTGGGCTTAATTCCTCAGATCGATATGGAGTAGAACGAGAATGAAGGTGACAGCGCTAATACCAGCGTTCAATGAGGCGGAACGGATTGGAGAAACTCTTACAGCGGTACTGGAAATAAAATCAGTTAATCAGATCGTTGTTATTGACGATGGTTCCACTGATGAAACTGCTTCTGTCGTGGAGCGTTATCCGGTAGAATTGATCAGGCTGGAAAAAAACCAAGGCAAGGGTGGAGCTCTTAATGTCGGTTGGCAGACGTATCCTTCCGATATTTACCTGCTGTTAGACGCTGATCTTAAGTCAAGTGCAGTATACGCCCAAGCCCTACTTAAGCCGGTGCTGGACAATGAGGCAGATATGACAATTGCTAACCTAGTCAATCAAACCGGCAGCAGGGGTAAAATGGGATTTGGAATTGCTAAGAATATAGCTAAATATGGGATAAAGTTATTAACCGGCCATGAGCTTATCAGTCCCCTATCTGGACAGCGGGCGGTTACTCATCAGGTTTTGGTAGACTGCGGGGGATTTGCACCCGGGTTTGGAGTAGAAGCTGCCTTAACGATTCAAGCTCTCCGCCGCGGTTATCGGATTGTCGATATCGATCTGCCGATGACGCATCGCGCAACTGGAAGAAATTGGGCTGGATTTAGACATCGCGGCAGACAACTATGGGCAATAGTCTTAGAACTTTACAAAGCATGGAGGAATCATTAGGTGCAGTGGTTGGTTATATTGGCTGCAGTTGTTTACATTGGAACGCTCTATTTGATGCCATTGCTGATCAAAATGATTGCACCCCGCCAGACCGCATTAAATTATCGCAATCAAGAGATACCCGTTGGTCTGGGCCTAGTTTTCAGCCTTACAGCAGTACCCACCTTGATTTTTGGGGTGGTTATTAAACTAACTTCTTTGAGTCAAACTGCGGTGGCTGTGATTACGATCCTTAGTTTCGGATTTTTGGGTTTAATCGACGACACTCTCGGCAGCCGGGAAGCCCGGGGCTTTCGAGGTCATTTTCGAGCTTTAAGGAATGGCTACCTCACCACCGGCGCCCTTAAAGCAGGGTTTGGTCTTGTAACCGCTCTGTTGGTGTCATCAGTTGGGGCCACTAGTCTGATAAACATTATCCTTAATGCCCTCATTATCGCATTGAACGCTAATTTAGCAAATTTACTTGACGTTCGCCCAGGCCGAGCTGGTAAATTTTATTTGCTGGCAGCTTTTGTTCTAAGTTTAACTGGCTATTTCAGTCCTGCCCTGATTTTTGTCGCAGTCAGCGCAGCTGCCTATCTGCCTTGGGATCTCAATGCTGAAGTAATGATGGGAGATGTCGGTTCAAACGTGCTGGGGGCGGTTATCGGTTTGGCTGTGATTGAGTTTTCGCTGCAGGGTAGAGCTGTCTCTTTGGCATTGTTAATTTTTGTGCATCTGTATGCGGAACGCCGCTCATTGACTGAACTGATTGAGAATACGCCTATCCTTAATTATTTCGATTTGATAGGCCGTAAAAGAACCTGAAACAGACAAAATGCAGGTATAATCTGCTTTATGTAGAATAAATAACTCACCCGCTTGCGGAGGTGAGTATTTTTGTATTACGACCGCAATTTTTTTCTGCCTTCGGGCAAACTCGCTCAATTAGAAGGTTATGAATATCGAGAACAACAGCAGAAAATGGCTGATCAAGTTTTAGATATCCTTATAAATGGTCATATAGGTTTGATTGAAGCTGGAACGGGAACAGGTAAATCATTGGCATATCTCTATCCTGCGGTTTGCTTTGCAGTTTCGAAAGGTGAAAAGGTGGTCATTTCAACCAACACAATCAATCTGCAGGAGCAGTTGTTAGATAAAGATATACCTGTGCTAAAAAAACTGGGACTCCAATTTAAGGCAGCTGTTGTCAAGGGTTGGAGCAATTATCCATGCTGGCTGAGGTTAAAGGATCTCCAAGAACAGCTGCAGGATGAAGCTGATGCTGAAACCATGCTACAGATGGAAGAACTGCTGGAAAAAGAATCAATCGCTGAAATCACGAAACTATTTGACAGCTTAAGTGCGGACATAAAAGAACAGATCCAGGCCGAATCTGATTTATGTATTCGCGGTAAGTGCAGCTTTTTTAATCAGTGTCCTGTTTTTATCAACCGCCGTCTGGCAGAAACAGCAGATATTGTAATCGTCAATCACCATCTTCTGCTGGCGGATATCGCTGTGCGTCAGGCTGTAGGGTGGGAGGAAAATGCTGTACTGCCCTTATACTATCACCTGGTGGTCGATGAAGCTCATCATATTGAAGATATCGCAACCGAGTATTTCGGTGTACAGCTTTCGCTGCTCCGGATTAGGAGGCTGTTGGGTTTTTTAAACCGACCATATGGCAAAAATCGCGGTGTATTAGCCAGTCTGCGCCAAAAACTAAGCCGCAATCCATCCGAGGAAAACGATGACATTTTATCAGTCTTAGATTGGCAGATGCTGCCGCAGTTGAGAATAGTTGATGAGGCTGCTGTCAAGTATTTCGCCGCGTTAGAAAAGGAATTCTTCAAGGAAAGTGAGGATTCGGAAACTGTTTTGATCTCCTACTGCGGCTTGGAAAGAGAACCGCTTTTAGAAAGTTATGATCGTTTTTTTAGTGCTTTAGTCACCTTAAAAACGCAGCTGGAGAATTTAGTCCACCTGCTTGAGCCAGATGAAGGCGATAAATTAATGCCTTATTTAAAGCGGTTCGAATCAGTAATTGCTGATTTAGAGTTTTTAATGGAAGCAAATGATCGAAGCTGTGTCTACTGGTTGAAAAAACAATCGAAACAGTTCGGCTGTGTACTTCAGGCAGCACCAATTTATGTTGGTGAACAGCTGAGGGAGAATCTGTTGTTTCAGGTTAAATCCGCTATCTTTACCAGTGCTACTTTAACTGTTAACCAAGAATTTACTTTCTTTTGCAACAGCATCGGTATTGATCAGAATGAAAATTGGGATCTAAATACGGCCATTTTCGCATCCCCTTTTGATTATCAAAAACAGGTTTTCCTGGCTGTCGCTAAAGACATGCCCTCGCCGGATCGGTCAGAATTTACAGAGGTGCTGGTCGATCACTTAGAGCCACTGTTAGCAGTGACGCAGGGACGAGCATTCATCTTGTTTACTTCCTATGCTATGCTGCGGAAAACTGCTCAACTTGTCAGGGAGCGGGGATTAGATCAGGAGTACAACTTTTTGGTTCAGGGAGAAATGCCCCGTACCGAGATGCTGGATCGCTTTCGCGGGGAACTAAAGACTGTTCTTCTCGGAACCGATAGTTTTTGGGAAGGTGTGGATGTTGCAGGAGAGGCTCTATCGACGGTTATTATTACCAAATTGCCTTTTAAGGTGCCGACTGAACCGATTGCAGCCGCCCGCAGCGAACAACTGCGCCAAAGCGGCAGTAATCCTTTTCTAGAATATTTTTTACCGCAGGCTGTTTTGAAGTTTCGCCAGGGATGCGGACGCCTAATTCGCACCAAGACAGATAGGGGCATGATTTTAATCTGCGATAAACGAATTATGGAGCGGAACTATGGGAAATTTTTTATTAAGTCACTGCCCGCTTGTTCTATTCATTATGATAAATTAGAAGCAATTGAGCAGGAGGTTAGGTCATGGTTTTAATCATTGCATTCATCATATTACTGCTGGCGGTTTCCGCTCCAGCCCAGATGGTGGAACAGGTGTATATAGTCCAGCCGGGAGATACGTTATCGGAAATCGCATCGGAGTATAATCTTGATTGGCGTTACCTGGCCCAATTTAATGACATTAAGGATCCGACTCGGATGCGAGCGGGAATGAAACTCCGGATTCCCAGCAAAGTCTATGTGGTCGATTTTACTCCCGAGGAAAGGGATCTTTTAGCGCGATTGATTCATGCTGAAGCCCGAGGTGAGCCCCTTGAGGGGCAGATTGCTGTCGGAGCAGTTGTAATCAATCGGGTAAAGAGTGACAAGTTTCCCAATACAATTACAGAGGTAATCTATCAGAAGGGACAATTTAGTCCAATAGCTTTGGGCACCATGCCAAAAGTTCCCCAAGAGTCTGCGGTCGAAGCTGCTGAGAGGGCTTTAGCTGGTGAAGATCCCACCGGAGGGGCACTATTCTTTTATAATCCAAAGACAACGGCTGCGCCTGAGTTTTGGAAAACAAGGCCGGTGATCAAACAAATTGGCAATCATAACTTTGCAATCTGAGGCAAATACTTGTTATTTGCCTCTTTTTTTTTGAATATGAATACATGAGGAGGGGATTAGTGATGCGCGTATTTGTCTTGAAGCTTAACTTCGCTCATGTATTGGTTGCTGTTGTGGCGCTGCTCCTGATATTCAGCGTTTATCACGAAACTGTTCTGCCAGCAATTTCTCATGTGATCAGTGTGGCGTCGAATCGGTTAGTGCCAATCTATGCGGTAAATACAGAAGCAAAAAAAGTTGCCATCTCGTTTGATGCGACTTGGGGAACCGACTTAACCGATGAGATCTTAGGGATTCTGCGGGAGTATGATATTAAAACCACATTTTTTTTGGCGGGCTATTGGGTTGATAAATATCCTCAGTATGTAGTTAGAATTGCAGAGGAAGGTCATGAGATTGGAAATCACAGCTACTCCCATCCCCATATGAATAATCTTACTTTTGAACAGGCTGTGATGGAATTAGAGCGTAATCATGCAATGATTTATGATTTAACTGGTCAAAACTCATTTCTCTTCCGTCCGCCTTTTGGAGAGTACAATAACACTGTAATTAAAGCTGCAGATTCTTTGGGTTACTATACTATTCAATGGTCGGTCGACTCGCTTGACTGGAAAAATACCACTTCAGACCAGATTTATCAGCGGGTAATGGGGCAGATCAAACCTGGTGCAATTGTTCTTTTCCATAACGCAGCTGTGGGGACACCAGATGCTATTCGCAGAATCATTCCTGATTTGCTTGCTCAGGGATATGAGATTGTGCCTATTTCAGAATTGATTTATCGCGAGAATTACTATATTGATAACAACGGTATCCAACATCCGCGGAGAGGAGACTAGGGCAATGGCTCGGAGAACTTGGTTTTCGTTGGTTATCACCAAAAAGACTCTATTTATCAGTGCGGCTGGATTGCTTGTAATTGTTTTCGTTCTGGTTGGCTCAAGTTTGTATAATCAGCTGCTGCGCCGGGTGCATGGGGTAAAACCAGGAGTGAAAATTGCCGGACATGATGTTGGCGGTCTCTTAAGAAGTGAATTATATGATGCTTTGATCAAAATAAGTGAAGGAGAAATTAAAGAAGCTAGAAATGCTAGTTATGACTGGAACAGCGATGTCGTTCACCCGGAACAGGTGGGTCAAGTGATTGACTTTAACGCAACTCTACATTTGCTTATGCAGGCTTCAGCGGGCTCTATAGTAGAATTTGTAACGGTACCGGTTATACCTTCAATCACCCAGGCAAATTTTTCCCCCTATTACCGAGGACCGGCTGATAAGCCTTGGGTCAGTTTGATGGTCAATGTAGACTGGGGTAATGAATATATCCCATCCATGTTAGAAACATTTAAGCGCTATGGTGTCACCACCACTTGGTTCCTAACGGGAACATGGGCAGAAAAGTTTCCTGATTTAGCTGAGCAAATATCACAAGCGGGACACGAAATCGGGAATCACGGCGGCTGGCACGGAATGCCAAGTCAAATGAGTCAGGAACAGGTGCGGGACCTGATCTTAACTGGGGAGGAGAAAATTATGGATATAACTGGTCAGAAACCAATGCTGTTCGCACCGCCAGCAGGGGATTTTAACAAACAAACCGTGGCAGTGGCAGCTGAACTGGGCTACAAAACCATTTTATGGACTCTTGATACGATTGACTGGCAGCGCCCTGCGCCTACAGTAATTATTGATCGGGTTGTAGGTAGAATTCAGAATGGCGCCTTTGTACTTATGCATCCTACCGAGCCTACCGCACAAGCTCTACCCTTAATCATTGAGCAGCTGCAGCAAAAAGGTTACTCTGTAGTGCCGGTGTCGCAAATCTTGAATCAATAATAAAAGAGTTCCCGCGCAGGAACTCTTTTATTTTAGGGTATTGTTAATAACATCCCATATGCCTGAATCCTCTTGACCTAAACGCCACAGTGCTATACCATTTAACTGATATTGATTAACTAGTTCAAGTTTGTACTTTATGCTGTAGCGGTTTTCGAACCAGACTTGGCGGTTGCTTCCGTAGGTAAAATACGGAACCTTATCCTCACCCTGCCAGCGGATGCTTGCATTGTTGGAAGCTGCCAGCTGCATTGTTTGATCATAAGTGAGGGCTGACGCCATGCCGGTTTGCGGCCAATCGTAGCCATAGTTAGGAATGCCTAGAATGATCTTATCTGAGGGTACCTGGCTGACTGCGAACTTAACTACATCTTCCACCCATTTGATTGATGCGATTGGTCCCGGTGGTCCGGCACGATAATGCTGATCGTATGCCATGATTACCAGCTGATCCACGTGTTTGCCTAATTCAGCATAATCGTATGCTCCCGAAAAGTTATTGTCAGGATTGTCTGCGGTTTTAGCCGGAACAGCCATTGTCACTTTCAGTCCCTCAGCATGGAGAGCTTGGCTCAGTTCTGCAACAAAGCTTGTAAGAGCTTGCCGGTTAGTGGCGGGCACATTTTCTAAGTCGAGATTTACACCGGTCATACCCCAGTTAATTAAAGCAGATTTGATTTCGGTAACCGCTCTAGCTCGAGCAACTTCGCTGTTTAGCAGTGCACTAACAACCTTTGGATCGAAACTGCCGTTAAACATATTATGAATTAGTGCATAAGTTTCAACTTCTCGGTTGCCGGCAAATAAGAGCACCTGTGCCATTGCTTCTGGTTCAAAATCAGCGTTAAGGGTGCCATAACTAGATAAACCCCAGCTCCAAGGTGCGATGCCGGTAAGGTAGTTGCTGTTCTGAATCAAGCTGTTGTATGATGATGTGCCTACTAGATAATAACCTAAAACTGATTTTCCATGCGGTTTTGCCTGTGGTTTATTCGGGACTGTTTTTATCAAATACTCAGCAATCCAGCCGATGCGCCCATCGGAAAGTTTAACTTCATACCAATCATCTTGTAAATCCAAGATGATTACCCGTTCACCTTGATGGAGTGAAGTTAGTGCATCATGTTGAGTTCCCGGTCCTGTCCGAACCGTAACTTTGTCACCAATTACTTCACCCTGCTGTCCGATTACCGCGGTTTTTGTAATTTCGCTTGGTGTTAAAACAGGCGAATCAGGAGCAGCGCCGCCGCCAAGGATGCTGGTTACATAGAACAATAGAGTTAAAACGGGAATCAAAATGTTTTGGTTCATTATGCGTCCTCCTCTCCAACGTCGATAATAATAACCAATACTATATTACCATGTTCTGCGATCCTAACACAAAGACAAATAATGTTTGCTCTGGTGTTAATTAGATATTACTAGGGGTAAGGAGAAAGCAATGTACGAAAAGACGATTTTACCAAATGGTATTCGCGTAGTATCTGAATTCATACCCAATGCTAGATCGATTACGCTCGGTGTATGGTTTGAAGTTGGCAGTAGAAACGAACAAGATGACCAGCATGGTTACAGCCATTTTATCGAGCATATGGTGTTTAAAGGCAGCGAGAAGTACAATGCCCGCACGATCGCTGAATTGATCGAAGGAGTAGGGGGCTATCTCAACGCATTTACAAGCAAAGAGTTTACTTGTTATTATGCCAGCTTTCTAGATCAGGATTTTAAACTGGTTGTCGATATCCTTCATGAAATGCTGCTTAAACCAACATTCTTGCCAGAGGAAATAGAACGAGAGCGGCAGGTGATTCTGGAGGAAATAAAATCATGTGAGGATTTACCTGAAGATCATGTGCATGAACTGTTTTACGCACAGCTTTGGCCGGAACAGTCCCTGGGCAGACCAATTTTAGGTACGGTCGACAGCGTGGCGGAAGCCAACCGGAATGATTTACTTAAGTTCTACCGCCAGTATTACACACCGGATCGCTTAGTAATAGCTGCTGCGGGGAATATTGAGCATCAAGTGTTAGTTGATGAATTTGCCTGGAAATTTGAAGCTCTAAATCCAAACTGCAGCGGGGAAAAAGCCATGCCATCAGCTCCAACTCCAGCGCAGCAGCAGGCATTATACGTTCCCAAAAATCTGGAGCAGGTTCATCTATGCTTTGGCGGGCCAGGACTCTCACGTTTCAACTCAGAGTTAGAGACACTGCGTTTGCTTGATGCTCTAATTGGTGGAGGCATGAGCTCTCGTTTATTTCAGGAACTGAGGGAAAACCGAGGGTTAGTTTATAATGTTTACTCTGATTATGCGGCTTATCGGGATACAGGTGAGTATCTAATTTATGTGGCTTGTTCCCGCAGTAATTACCAGCAGGTAATCGATGTGCTGCGCCAGGAATTAAAACTTTTGGTCCAAAGCCCAGTAACTGAAATGGAACTTGGACGGATCAAAGGACAGGTGAAAGGCAATCTTGTTTTATCATTAGAAAGCTTTATGAACCGCATGGTGAAACTAGCGAAGGATGAGTTTAATCATAACCGCTTAGTTTCGGTTGATGAATCGTTAGCTTTAATTGACCAAATTTCTGCTCTGCAGCTGCATGCACTGGCTCAGCAAATTCTCGACGTGGATAACTGGAACCTAGTGGTGTTGGGACTTGCATAATTTTCAAAATATGGTATTTTATTAATAGACTTCGTTGCCCAAGGGAGGTAGTGGAAGGAGTGATCCTTTATGGCTGCTATCCGCGGAGTCTGTTTTTGTATTCTTCTCATTCTTATTTTTATCCAAATCCAGCTTCCCATATCTGCTGCAGCTTTACTTGAGCTAGAAGAGATTTCGGGCTCGCTACGCATTAACCCCATGAATTTCACTACTAGTGCCCGATTTGGTGTTGATTGTGAATTGACTCAACGTCATCGTTTATCTGGAAATTTAACCCTAGAGTCAACAAGTTCTCAACTACTGGGGTTAACCTTTCATGATTGGGTCTTTGACTATCATCCCAGTACTAAACGTCAGCTTTCTCTGAAGTACAACAGCCCCTTGATCACTTCAAGCGACTTATTTCGCATTATCCACAAAGATTTTTACAGCGAGAAACATTTAGCCCTAGTGTATCAGCAGCAGGAACCTCATCTAGTAGTGGTTGTGGCTGAACAGGTTCCAAGCAAAACACGCCTACCCAGCTTTGTCGGTTTCGGACAGTTTGCCTTGAGTAACGACCCGTGGACATGGCAGATTTCCGCTGCACGCTACGATTCCCAATATTATCCTGAATTTGGACGCAACTGGGGTGAGATAGTGGTGCTGGAGACAGGTGTAGAACATGATTCCTTTTCTTTGGAGGCAGGTTGGGGCTATCTTCAGCGCCATGATTACCAGGAAGAATCTTTGGATTTCAACCAGAGTCAGGCGCTGGCTGTAAATCTTCAAGTAAACAGCGCTCAGATATCGTTTGCTCCTAGTTTCAGGATTATCGGCAGAGAATTTGATTGGCCGCTCACGAAAACCAAACCATATCCAAATGATCGGATTGGTTTTGGGACTCAGACTCGGTTTAACGCAGAACCTTGGCGAATTACATTTAACTGGGATCGCTTTAAAGCCCTCAGCAGCGAGCGGACTTACGCGACCACAAATTTGCAGTTGGAATATGGAGAGGCCAATCAAAGCATATCAGCGGCTGTACACTGGCACCCTAATCGCCGGGTAGTATTGGGATATCGTCGCGGAGATCTGACAATTGAGTGGAGGCCGGATCTGCCGCAAATCAAGTATAGGCGCCAGATTGGGAAACACGAAATTAGCTTGGCTGGTTCATCTTTAAACCTGCACCGCATAGAATATCGGTATAACAGCAATCTGAGTTTGCATTTGATCTATAAGTTTGAAGCTAAAACTGGACGTCAATTCTATTATGGAGCTCTGCGTTTGAACAGCGAAAACGGCTGGTGTGAAATCAAGTATGGGCAGAGTGACCGTGGTCAGTTAACTGCTGGATTTAATCACAGTCCGCACTTAGAAGTATCATGGGGTTGGAGTTGGTAAGGTGTGCGGTATTCCGATTTGGCTGGGAAGGAAATAGTCTGTTTTGATGAGGGGATTCGTTTAGGAGTAGTCAACGATACAGATCTAATCATCAATACCGAGACTGGTGTGGTAGATTCAATAATTATTCCTTATGGTAAGAGCTGGTTTAACAAACGAATGATTGTAATCCCGTGGCATGGAATAAAAAAAATCGGCCGGGATTTAATCATTGTTGATTTAACCACTGCTCAGGATTACGATGATCTGGTGCGCAGACTTGATCTAGAATAATTTGTCCCCTTTCATGGGTAGAATATCGATGTACCCATTTCAGGAAAGGGGGATTTGCAAGTTGTCAACAGTTATAGGGGTATTTAATCAAGTTGAGGCTGCCGAAAAGGCAGTAAAAGTACTGCGCGAAAAGGGATTTACTGAGAACGAAATCTCAATTATCGCCAAAGATGAAGGTAAAACCAGAAAACGCGACATGGAAGTCGGCGGCGATTTCGGTGCTGAACAAAATATTGCTGATGGCACAGCTTGGGGCGGCGCTTTAGGAGGTCTAGCTGGAATTTTAGCCGGAGTAGGCGCCCTTGCCATTCCTGGTATTGGACCGATTGTGGCTGCTGGTCCTTTAGCTGGAGCCCTGTCAGGAGCTGTAACCGGTGGTGTAGCCGGAGGCTTGATTGACTTAGGAATTCCTGAGGAACGTGGTCAGGAGTACGAGCAGAAGTTAAAAGCCGGTGGGATCTTGGCTGTTATCGAAACCAGCCCCGAAAAGGTAAACGAGGCAAGCGAAATTTTGCGGAGCAACGGTGCTAAAGATGTTGAAAGTCATGGCGGTGAAGATAACTAGATACTGAGAAAAAGGGACTGTTAGTACAGTCTCTTTTTCATGTTTGCAGGATTTAACGAGCCTGATCCAGAAAAATCCAGTATTTGATTATTAGGTGGAGGAGTAGCATGAAACGAGTTCTAGTAAGTGGTGCTTTAGGTAAAATGGGTAGCGAAGTAATCAAAGCAGTGAGGCAGGCTGCTGATTTGGAAGTTGCTGCCGGTGTCGACCCAAGGGCAGAATATGATGTGGATGGATTCAAAATGTTTACAGAACTTGCCCCTGCGATTACAGCGACCAAACCGGATGTGGTAGTTGACTTTACTCAACCTGGCGTGGTGGTGGAAAACCTTAAAACCTGCTATGAATTAGGTGTTAGAGCAGTAGTAGGTACCACAGGATTAACAGCAGATGATGTGGAGAAATTAAAGCGTGAACTTGTCAGGGAAGATTGGGCCGCTTTGATTGCCCCTAATTTTGCTATTGGAGCAATTTTAATGATGCGTTTTGCGCAGGAAGCAGCTCGGTATTTTCCCAATGTGGAAATTATTGAATACCATCATTCGCAGAAAAAGGATGCTCCCAGCGGGACTGCTATTAAAACTGCAGAAATGATTAATCAGGTACTAACCGGTCAGCGAGAAGCTAATCCTGATGAATTTGAAAAGCTTCCCGGTGCCAGGGGAGCTGCCAGCAGTGCAGTTCACATTCACAGTGTTCGCCTACCGGGTTATGTTGCTCACCAGGAGGTTATCTTTAGTTCTGCAGGACAGCTGTTGACTATTAAGCATGATTCAACGCATCGTGAAAGCTTTATGCCTGGAGTTTTGCTGGCGATCCGCAAAATTGGTGAATTGGAAGGAATCGTGTACGGGTTAGAGCAGATCTTGTAGAATTATAAACTAGCTGTTCATTCACAGGCCTCCTACCCGCCTCATATACTATCCATGAGTGCATCGGGGAGGAGGTCGTTCCATGGTTGTTGATCTATCTGGGATACCTGTCGCTATGCTGGGCGGGGATCGGCGTGAATTGGAGTTAGCCAAAGCACTGCTTCAGTTAAACGTGGATTTGCGGTTAGTAGGGTTTCATCCGCATCCAGATCTTACAGCAGCACAGCTGTACAGTGATCCTGAAGCTGCGGTTGCAGGGATAAGGGCTTTGATTGCTCCCATGGCAAATACAGACTTGGAAGGTAGAATCTTTACTCGTTTAGATCAGGGGGAGCCGATCGATCTAACCCAGCTGTTGCCGAAACTGCCGCAGGATACAATTGTGCTGATTGGAATAGCAAAACCGGTTATCAGAGAACTTGCGCAGAAGCATAGTCTGAAGTTGGTTGAAACTGCAGAGATTGATGAAATTGCTATACTGAACTCGATACCCACCGCCGAAGGTGCAATTCAGTTGGCAATGGAAGAGCTTCCCATTACAATCCATGGATCACGCTGCATGGTAGTAGGTTTTGGTCGCTGCGGCCAGACTTTAGCTGCCAGCTTAGCAGCCTTAGGGGCATCGGTAACGATCGTTGACCGAAATAAATCAAAATTAGCCCGCGCCTTGACAATGGGGCTGAATTCTGCTCCACTGTCAGACCTGCATCTGCATACCAATTTTGATGTAATCTTTAATACAGTACCTGCCCTGGTAATTACAAACGAATATCTGAAAAAGCTTAATTTATCAACGCTGATCATCGACCTAGCCGCGGCACCGGGAGGAGTGGATTTTTCCGCCGCCGAAGCTCTCGGGATTAAGGCTATTTTAGCCCTCTCGCTTCCGGGTAAAGTTGCACCGATCACCGCCGGAAAAATTCTCTCTGATTGCATTCCTCGATTGCTCCATGAAATGATAGAAGGAGGCGGAGGGAATGCAGTTTAAAGATCTGCGGATAGGATTTGCGATGACTGGCAGCCACTGCACCTATGAGGAAATTTGGCCCCAGCTCGAAGCTTTAACTTCACTTGGTGCTGATCTGTATCCTATAGCTTCTCATGCGGTGGCTTATACTGATACACGTTTCGGCAGAGGTGCCGATATTATAAAGAAATTTGAGCAATTAACTGGCAAACCTGTTATAATTGATATTGTAGATGCCGAACCAATTGGACCAAAAGATTTGTTTGATGTGATGGTGATTGCCCCCTGTACTGGTAACACCACAGCTAAATTGGCCAATGCCATAACAGATACTGCAGTATTAATGGCTGCAAAAGCGCATCTGCGCAATCACAAACCATTATTGTTAGCGATATCGACCAACGACGGGTTAGGCATGAATGCCAAAAATATCGGGGTTTTACTAAATACGAAAAATGTCTATTTTGTTCCATTCGGTCAGGATAATCCGGAAAAGAAACCTAACTCATTGGTTGCAGATATGAATTTGCTTGTGCCGGCAATTGCCAAAGCGGCTCAGCACCAACAACTGCAGCCGATAATAATTGAAAGAAGTATAAGACAAGTAAAGTAGGGAGGATGTACAGTGAGAGCGGTAAATGTAGCAGTTCTGGGTGCAACAGGAGCAGTAGGTCAAGAGATGCTCCAAATATTAGCTGAAAGACAGTTTCCGATTAAGTCGCTGAAGTTGCTAGCATCGCCTCGTTCAGCAGGTAGGAAAGTAGAGTTTAATAATCAAGAGTACGTTATTGAAGCGGTTTCTGCAGACCAGTTTACAGATGTAGATATTGCCTTTTTTGCCGCTGGCGGTGATGCCAGTAAGCAGTGGGCTCCAGTGGCGATTGAAGCTGGATGTACAGTTATTGACAACTCGAGTGCTTTTCGCATGAATCCCGATGTGCCGCTGATCGTGCCAGAAGTAAACATGGAGGCGGCAAAGAATCATCAGGGCATTATTGCTAATCCTAACTGTTCTACTATTATTTTTGCCTTGGCACTCAAACCTATTTATGACGCAGTAGGAATTCGCCGTGTTGTGGTCAGCACCTACCAGGCTGTTTCAGGTGCTGGTCAGGCTGCAATTGACGAATTAACAGCTCAAACCCAAGCATATGCCAGTGGTGAAGAAATAGAAGCGGAGGTACTGCCGGTAAAGGGATTGCCAAAACATTATCCTATTCTGTTCAATGTAATCCCGCAAATAGATATTCCCGATGAACAAGGCTATACTAAAGAAGAATGGAAAATGATTCGGGAAACGCAGAAAATTTTCGCCGATCCAGATCTGAAAATTACAGCAACCACAGTACGAGTACCAACCATGCGCTCTCACTGTGAATCAATAAATATTGAAACCAAAATGAAATTGACAGCCAAAGATTGTCGAGAATTGCTTAAAAATGCACCAGGAATAAAGCTAGTGGATGATCTGGATGCACAAGAATATCCTATGCCCCTTGATACGTCTGGACAAGATTTAGTCTGGGTTGGAAGGATCAGGGAAGATACCTCTTTAGAAAACGGTTTAAATATTTGGGTTGTAGGCGATCAAATCCGCAAAGGGGCTGCCCTAAATGCAGTTCAGATTGGAGAAAATCTGATTCGTGATCTGAGGTGAGTTCTATGAATTTCTGTGTGCTCAAATTTGGTGGAAGTTCGTTGAACTCAGCCGCTTTGCGCAGCCAAGTAGCACACAAGATTGGAGAGAAGCTGCAGTCCAGATGTCACCCGGTAGTTGTTGTTTCTGCCATGGGGCGTGCTGGTGATAGCTACGCAACAGACAGCTTTGTCAGCCTGATCAAGGATGCCAATCCTGATCCAAATCCCCAAAATACGGATCTGCTGCTAAGCTGCGGAGAAATCATTTCAGCGGTGATTTTAGCGGAAACTCTCAATAATTTGGGGTATAAAGCGCGGGCGTTTACCGGATGGCAGGCGGGGATTCGAACTGACCAGAATTTTGGCAGTGCAAGAATTTTATCTGTTGATCCAGAGGAAATTCAAAAAGCGGCTGCTGCAGGGATAATCCCTATAGTCGCAGGATTTCAGGGTTGGAGCAGCAGCGGTGCAGTTACCACTTTGGGTAGAGGCGGAAGCGATATTACCGCTGTGGCACTGGGAGCAGCCTTGAACTGTGAAACTGTAGAAATTTATACAGATGTTGATGGAGTAAAGACCGCAGATCCACGTCTGGTACCAGATGCACCTACCATCTCATTGTTAACTTACAGTGAAGTAATCGAGCTTGCCCATCTTGGAGCAAAGGTAGTTCATCCTCGGGCTGTAGAGATCGCCATGGAGTCAGGAATCGAACTCAAAATTCTAGCAGCTGATCAAGACGGTATTGGCACCACCATCACCCGGGGCGGGGGTGCCAAACCTGATGGCAGAAGGATTCGTGATCGAGTGGTTACCGGAATAGCCCATCTCACAAAGCGGGCACATGTTAAGATTAGCGGTGCAGAGAATTTTAACGAGACAGATGTGACGCTAAAAATTTTTAATTTACTGGCTCAAAACAGAGTTAGCGTGGATCTAATCTATTTATCTCCAGAACTGATTGCTTTTATCGTTGATGATGAAAAGGCCGAGTTAGTAAAGAAGGTTTTGGCAGATCTGGGATTGAATATTACTGTTGAGCAAGGATATGCTAAAGTTTCTGTTGTCGGAGCAGGCATGCACGGAGTCCCTGGGGTTATGGCAAGAGTTGTACGCAGTTTAGAACAAGCGGACGTACCAATTTATCAAACCACTGATTCTCACGCGAATATCTCGTGTTTAATCAAGGAAGAAGATTTACTTGCCGCAGTGCGTGCTTTGTTTGATGAATTTGAGTTATCTAAGGAGGGTTAGTTAACGTGAGGGTAGGTCAAGTCCTTACAGCAATGATTACGCCAATGAAAGCGGACGGATCTGTAGATTACAAACAGGCTGTAAGGTTAGCAGAATTTCTGGTGAACAACGGCTCAGACGGTCTAGTTGTTGGTGGAACTACCGGAGAATCTGCAACTTTAACATTTGATGAAAAAGTACAGTTATTTACTGATATAGTTAATGAGTTAGGCGGGACAACTGAGGTAATTGCCGGAACTGGATCGAATGATACTGCAGCCAGTATCGCTTTAACTAAAGCTGCGGAGAAAGCTGGTGTTGATGGCATTATGCTCGTTACGCCTTATTATAACAAGCCATCTCAGGAGGGGTTATACCAGCATTTTAAGGCAATCGCCGAAAACTCTAGTTTGCCGATTATGCTATACAACGTGCCTGGTCGAACTAATGTCAATCTGCTTCCTGAGACTGTGGCTCGTTTAGCTGAAATTCCGAATATTATAGCTATTAAAGAAGCCAGCGGCGATTTAGAGCAGGTAAGTTATCTGCGGACGCTGACACCAGATGATTTTCTAATCTATTCCGGGGACGATGCCTTAACACTTCCAATATTATCAATCGGCGGATGTGGTGTAGTGAGTGTTGCTGCGCATCTAGTGGGCAGAAGGATTAAGTCGATGATCGAAGCATTTTTAGCCGGCAGGGTACAGGAAGCTACAAGTATTCATCTTGAGCTGATCCAAATTTTTAGAACGATGTTTATTGCTACCAATCCTGTTCCAGTTAAACGCAGCTTAGAGTACTTAGGCATTGATACTGGACCGGTAAGATTACCATTAGTAGATTTAACTGAAGAGCAGGCGGAAATGATTAAAGAGACTCTGCGGCATTACGGGCTGCTTGAGCACCAGTAAAATGGTGCTCTTTTTTTCTGCAGGACGGTATTGGTTGTAAAAATAACCCACTTTGTCTATAATAGACCTAACGGCTGTGTTCGGAAGCGATAACAACCTTAGGTCTACTATTATTGGATGAGCGGAGGTAGACTAATATAGTGAGTTTCTTATCGAACCCGATAATTTAAATGGAGGTAACTATATTTATGGCGAAAAAGAAAAACAAATTTAGGATCGTTTTCCTTGGCGGTATGGGGGAAATCGGTAAGAACATGACGGTGTTCGAATACAACAATGAACTCATCATTGTCGATGCTGGCATTATGTTTCCTGAGGATGACATGCCTGGTGTCGATTTAGTGATTCCCGATGTTACTTATCTGATGGAAAACGCTCATAGAATTAAAGCTATTATTCTTACTCATGGACATGAAGACCATATTGGCGGAGTGCCTTTCTTGTTAAAGCAGGTCAATATTCCAGTCTATGGAACCAAGCTTACCCTGGGATTGCTGAAGCTAAAGTTGATGGAACATAATCTTGAATGCTCCACCAAACTGCATGAGATTAAAGCCGGAGATCGAATCAAAATTGGGCAGTTCGATGTGGAATTTATTCATGTAAATCACAGCATTCCGGATGTGGTCGCCCTAGCTATTCATACCAGGCTTGGTATTGTGGTTCACTGCAGCGATTTCAAATTTGACCAAACGCCAATTGATGGTAAAGTCACGGACTTATATAAATTAGCGGAGCTTGGAAACGAAGGTGTACTCTGTCTGCTCTCTGATTCAACAAATGCGGAACGACCTGGCTATACTGAATCGGAGCGAACTGTTGGTGAAACATTTGCCCGGATCTTTACCCGAGCTGAAGGAAGAATATTTGTTGCCACTTTTGCTTCAAATGTCCACAGGCTCCAGCAAATTGTTGATGCTTCAGAGGCACAAGGTCGCAAAATCTGTGTAATCGGCCGCAGTATGGTAAATGTAGTAACAATTGCACAGGAATTAGGTTATCTTAAAATTCCTGAAGGTATGCTGATTGATGTTGAGCAAGTTGATAAACTACCTGCTCACAAAGTGGTTGTAATTACAACTGGTTCCCAAGGTGAACCGATGTCCGCACTGACTAGAATTGCCATGGCTGAGCATAGAAAACTGGCTATTGCTCCTGGTGATACGGTGATTATATCTGCTAATCCAATCCCAGGAAACGAAAAAAGCGTAGGTAAAATCATCAATCACTTATTTAAGGAAGGCGCTACAGTTGTTTATGAGCCGCATTTTGGGATCCATACGTCCGGGCACGCGAAGCAAGAAGAGCTTAAATTGCTGTTGAATCTGACCAAGCCGAAATTCTTTGTTCCGATTCATGGTGAACACAGAATGCTGATGAAACATGCTGAATTAGCGGAAACTGTAGGTGTTCCGAAAGAAAATATCTGCATTGCGGAACTCGGTTCAGTGTTAGAGTTTAGTGATTCAGGCCTTAAGTCAACAGAGCGCGTGCCAGTTGGACAGGTGTTTGTTGATGGCTTGGGAGTTGGTGACGTCGGCAACATTGTTTTAAGGGATCGCCGCCAATTAGCCAGTGATGGCATCCTGATTGTGGTGGTGACAATTAACGGCCGCAATGGTGAGGTGCTGGCAGGTCCGGATATTGTAACCCGGGGATTTGTTTATGTGCGTGAATCCGAAGAGCTGATTGAAGAAGCTCGCGAAAGAGTTCGAACAGTGTTAGCTGAGTACGAAGGGCAGGGTATCACTGAGTGGGGTCTGCTCAAACAAGGTGTACGCGATGCTTTGTCCCGCTATTTATACGAAAAGACCAAGCGGCGTCCTATGATTCTACCGATTATCATGGAAGTATAGCTGATGTTTATTTTGAGTCTTAATTCCTCATACTATCTTTAAGTATGAGGAAAGGAAGGGAATCTATGGACTCATCAGAAATGGTCTCGTCAAACTATCCGGATCAGCCGCATCAAGAACAGGCTTCGATGCAGGCTATTCGCAATTTTGGGCAGATGAACTTACCAGATGGTTCTTTATCGTTTCATGTGCTGCCAATTATCGGGCAGGTTGAAGGTCATATGGTACTGCCGCCCCGCAATAAAACAACTAAGTATGAGCATGTGATTCCACAGCTGGTAGCTATTGAGCAGAATCCCAAAATCAAAGGATTGTTGGTAATCCTCAATACAGTTGGTGGGGACATTGAAGCTGGATTGGCAATAGCCGAAATGATTAAAACAATGTCTAAGCCGACCGTCTCTCTGGTCCTTGGTGGAGGCCATTCAATTGGTACTCCAATTGCAGTTGCGGCTGATTACTCCTTTATTGCTGAGACAGCTACAATGACCATTCATCCGATTCGGTTAACAGGTTTGGTAATTGGCGTACCTCAAACTTACGACTATCTGGATAAGATGCAGGATCGCATTATTCGATTTACAGTTGACAATTCCTCTGTATCCGAACAGCAGCTAAGGGAAATGATGTTCCGAACAGGCGAATTAGTTCGTGATGTTGGAACTGTATTGATCGGGGAAGAAGCAGTTAACTGCGGTTTGATTAATGAAATCGGCGGCTTAGGTGAAGCTGTATCCAAGCTGCGACAGTTTATCGAAAACCCAGCTTTAGCGAAGTCTAATCGGTACCGCTACAGTCCCCAATTTCAACAGCCGTTTCAGCAGCCTTATGGCTATCATGGTTTTAATACCAGGGGAGGGTACTAGATGCTTCATTCAATTGTACCGGTTGAAGAAATTTGGGCAGAAACAGATCTCCCTGCCGCGGAATTGCGGGAGGTTATGGTTCATGGCTGCATGATGCAGGTTGAGCCAATTGACAGTTCCAGCGGAAAAGTGGTTCGGATTCTCAGCACCGATCCGCAGGATTACCTCAAGCCAGAATTCCAACCAGGGAGCATCGTGCTGTTGACAGACTGAGTCATAAACGGTTAAACCTAGGCATATAATGTGCCATGGAAACCTTAAAACTTTTATTCAGTTTCAGCATCAGTATTTCAATATTCCTGCTCAGTTTGCGTTTAATGAGCGATAGCGTTCAAGCGGTTCTTGGAGTGCGGCTGCGCAGACTGCTGACACTGTTAACTTACAATCCGCTCATCAGCTTAATAACAGGGGCAGTAGTGACAGCAGCTGTCCAAAGCAGCAGTGCAATCGCTGCGATCACTGTAGCCTTAGTCAATGCAGGCGTTTTGAGTTTAAAACAAGCCTTCGGTGTCATTTTAGGTGCGAATATTGGGACCACCATTACCGCCCAAATAGCGGTATTAGATATGTCCCGACTGATTGCACCTATTATGCTCTGTGGGCTTTTTTTGCTTCCCTGGAATCGCAAAACTCAGCATCTTGGTACAGTTTTAGTTGGCATTGGTGGATTATTTATGGGACTCTTCATGCTGAAATTAAGCTTGATTCCGCTCCTGGAGTATAATTGGGTTCGCCAAGGGTTAATTGAGGTCAGCGGCCATGTTCTACCAGCTGTTTTGGCGGGCATTCTCATTACTGCAGTTGTCCAGTCCAGCAGCGCTGTCACAAGTGTAGTGATTGTGCTTGGTCAAATTCAGGCAATTTCATTAGTGGGAGCAATAGCTATTGCCTTCGGGAGCAATATTGGTACAGTGCTCACTACACTGATATCCAGTATTGGAATGTCGCGAGAATCAAAAGCAGCGGCTTATGCTGACTTTTTATTTAACTGCCTAGGTGTAATAATCATGCTGCCGGTAATCAACCAATTTGCCAGGTTTGTCACTCTAACCTCATCTAGCCTAGCACAGCAGATCGCCAATGCTCACACTCTCTTTAACGTGATTACAGCTCTGTGTGCTCTGATTTTAATTAACCCTTTAACAAAAATTGTCAGTAAAATGGCAGGAATGAGCTAGTGCGGGGCGAAGTTTAAAAAGATTATTGTCATAGGAGTTGAATATTGTGGGTCTGTTTGAAGCGATTGTATTAGGTATTGTCCAAGGATTAACAGAATTTCTGCCCGTTAGCTCTTCTGGGCATTTAGTGCTCTTTGGTGCGCTGTTTCAGATAGAAGAGCCGGGAATGGTATTTGAAGTCCTGCTGCATTTTGGCACTCTGATTGCTATTTTTATTGTCTTTTGGTCAGATGTAGTGATGCTGGTTAAATCTGGCCTGCGCCTGTTGACAAATCCGACACGAATTTCTAAACTTGCTGCAGAAGACGAGGGGTGTCGGGTTGTGGTGAACATTATTATTGCAACTGTTCCAATCGTAATTGTTGGGCTGTTGTTTAAGGATTGGATTACTGGATTATTCAGCTCACCAGTATTTACCGGTGTGATGTTGATGATAACAGGGACGATTCTTTTCATATCTGACCGCGTCCAAAAAGGTTTGGTAAATATGAAAAGCATGACTTTCCTGGATGGGTTATTTATCGGTCTAGGGCAAGCCTTTGCAGTACTTCCCGGTATTTCCCGCTCTGGGACTACCATTGCGGCGGGTCTGTTCCGGAAACTAGACCGGGAAAGTGCTGCTAGATTTTCGTTTTTACTGAGCATCCCGGCAGTACTTGGCTCCCAGGTGCTTGCGGTTAAAGATTTGATTGCCTACCCAGCTACCCAACAGTCCATGCTGTATATGGTGATTGGTGCCGCTTTCGCAGCTCTAACCGGATATTTAGCTATCAAACTGCTGTTGAATTTCGTGAGAAAAGGCAGATTAGTGATCTTCTCGTATTACACGTGGTTTGTTGGCCTGTTGGTACTGGTATTAGGCCTGTAAAGAAGGAAAGTACGGAATAATAGCGAACTTTGTAGGGAGAGGGTTGGAGGAGAGCGAATATGAATTTATCGCAGAATTTGGAGATCATTCGCAGCAGAATCGATCAGGCCTGTGCCCGCGTCAACCGCGATCCCAAGTCGGTAAAGTTGATTGCCGTAACTAAGTCAGTTGACGACGCCACTGTTAAGCAGTTGATTGAGCTCGGTTTGAATTCCTTTGGAGAGAATCGTGTGCAGTTGGCGAAGCGCCGTAGTGAAGCTTTTCCGCAATCAGATTGGCACTTGATCGGAACTTTACAGACCAATAAAGTAAAATACTGCCGCAATTTCAGCCTAATTCATTCACTAGACCGTGTTAAACTTGCGGAAGAATTGAACAAATATGCGGTTCGTTGGGACAAGCAGGTAGATGTTTTAATTCAAGTAAACATTTCAAACGAGGCTTCAAAGCATGGATTAAAGCCAAACGAAGTGATCGAATTTGCTAAATTAGTTACAGAAGAATACACTAGTTTAAACATATGCGGTTTGATGGGCATGGCTCCATTTGTTGAGCCTGCCGCTGTGCGCCCTTATTTTCGTGCCTTAGCACAGCTGCACGAACAGCTGAAACGAGAAGTCAAGGAAGATGCCGACATTCTATCAATGGGCATGAGCAATGACTTTGAGGTTGCAATTGAAGAAGGGGCAACGATGGTTCGGATCGGTTCAGCTCTTTTCACAGAGGAGGAGTAGCTATGGCTTCCGTTTTTGACAAAGTATTGACCTTGTTGGGCGTTCGTGAAGAAATCGAGGATGACCCCGAGGTCCGAGAAGAAAGGCAGCTGGAAGTACTGCCTAATCAAAGGGAAACTAAACAAGTGCGCAGGAGTAACTTAATAAGTCTAGATGGAGGTGCAAAGCCAATTAGGATAATCATTATTGAACCGACTGAATTTGAAGAGGTACGCACCTACGTAGACCATCTAAAAAACAAGCATCCACTGATAGTGCGGTTGAATCATATGGACATCCATGAGGCCAGAAGAATTGTTGATTTTATGAGTGGTGCAACTTATGCTATTGATGGCAATATGCAAAAATTAGGAGACATGATCTTTTTCTTTGCACCCCAGTCAGTAACCATTGAAGGTGAGATTGAAACGGACTTATTTGATCTTGGTATTCTAGGCGAATAGCCAATCTTGATCCGATATTACGAAAAGGGGGTAGTTTTATGGCTGTCATTGGTCTAGTCAATAGTTTGTTTAGGGTTTATGAGCTAATATTGTTGGCCAGAGTGATACTTAGCTGGTTTCCGACTCTGGATTGGACACATCCAGTGGTCCAATTTATTTACCGTGCGACCGAACCGGTGCTGCGCCCAATTCGTAATCTCTTTCCTTCGGGTCTGATACTGGATTTCTCACCGCTGATTGTCTTTTTACTCCTACCGCTAGTGAGACAGATCGTGGTTCGGCTATTATTTACGTTGTTAGTTTATTAGGGAGGACTATGAGTGGATAAAGATAAACTAATTGCACATCTCCAAGGGGAACTAGAAAAGGAAATCGGAATTAGAACAATAGATGCCGCTGAATTAGCTTGGAAGACTAACAGACCGCAGATTACAGATTTTTATGATCCTTATGAACAAAAGGTAGCAAGGAGTGTCCTATCTGCATTTGTTGAGGTAAATGTCCTTACTTTTGGAGGATACCGGCAGGCTGAGAGAGCTCGGCTGGTAATTTACCCTCAGTTTTTCCTTACCGAAACAATCGAGCCGCCGGTGAGGATTCTTCAAGCTCGCGGGAATTTTAACTTTGTGAAAGTATCCCACCGCGATTTCTTAGGATCGCTGATGGGACTAGGAATTAAACGCGAAAAAATCGGCGATATTCTCTGCCAGGATGATGGCTGTCAAGTAGTGGTGGCAAGCGAAATAACAGATTATCTGCTGCAGCATTGGAACCAAGTTCACCAAGTTTCGCTCAGCGTTTCAGAGATAGATCCTGAGCAGATTGCGATCGCACCAGAGCGGGTTAAAGAGATTAAGACAACTGTCGCATCGATGCGGCTTGATGCCATTGCCGCCTCAGGTTTTGGCACTTCCCGCACGAAAATGGTGCGAGAAATAAAGAATGAGCGAGTTAAGGTTAACTGGAAGACAATCAGCAATCCATCGTACGAGATCAATCAGGGTGATGTTATTTCAATCCGTGGTCGTGGTCGAGTTGTGGTAGAACAGATCACCGGTAATACCAAAAAGGGTAGGATTGGGCTCATCCTAAAGCGAATGGTGTAGGGCCCTAAGATTAAGTGGGAGGAAAGGAAACCAATGCTGAGACCAATTGACATTCATAATGCCGAGTTTAAGCGTTCATTTAGAGGGTATAACGAATCTGAAGTAGATCAGTTTTTGTCCAGAATTGTAAGTGAATACGAGAACGTGATCCAGCAGAACAAAGAACTGAAAGAACAGATTAAACAGTTGGAGGAAGAGCTGCGCCAGTATCAGAACAAGGAATCGGATATTTATGGTCTGATAACTCTAACCCGTGAGGCAGTTTCTGAAGCGAAAGAATTTGCCAACCAGCAGGCCCAGACTGTTATTGATGAAGCCAATAAAAAGGCAAAAGTAATTATTGACGAAGCCAGATTAAAAGCCAAACAAATCCTGCAGGAGAATCAGGATGAATTAGACCGAATGATTCGCAGAATTCAAAACCTAAAAGACACAGAATTGAAGTTTAAGCAGAACATGCGCCAGCTTATGGAAACAATTTGGGCGATGCTAGAAGATGTGAAAGTAATGGATATCAGACTGCAGGAAGAATCTGCCGCAACAAAGGTTTTTGAAGATTTGGCAGCTGAAGTTGAACTATTTACAGAAGAATAGTGGATAATGTTTGACCTCGTTCCTGTACGGAACGGGGTTTTTCTAAATAGATGTTGAAGCGGAGGGTAGAAGAAAATAAAGAGAATGAGGTATAAGCGAATTGTTGTTAAAATTGGAAGCAGTTCATTAACTTGTGGTGGGGGAAAACTTAACCTAAATCAAATCGCCCATTTTCTCCAGCAGATGGCAGCATTAAAGAATCAGGGCAGGGAAGTTTTATTTGTTACCTCGGGCGCTATCGGTGCCGGCATGGGTCAGCTGGGGGTTAAAGACAGGCCCAAACATATTCCCGAACAGCAGGCGATGGCTGCGGTGGGCCAGGCACAGTTAATGGCAGTGTATAATAGTATTCTGCGGGAAATTGGCGAGATTGGTGCCCAGATTCTGCTGACAGCAAGTGATCTGGAAGATCGCAAACGCTATTTGAATGCCTACAATACTCTGACATGTTTGCTCAAAAGAGGTGTAATTCCAATAATCAACGAAAATGATACTGTCGCTACAGATGAAATCAAGTTCGGTGATAACGACACCTTGTCAGCCTTAGTTGCTGGGTTAGTAGATGCTGAACTCCTGATTATTTTGTCGGACATTGATGGTCTCTATGATGGCGATCCACGTCAGGAAAACTCCCGAAAAATGAATAAGGTAGAGCAGATCACTGCAGAAATCGAGAGCTATGCCCAAGGACGGGGAAGCAAGTGGGGAACGGGAGGAATGCAGACTAAACTGTCCGCTGCAAAAATTGCAGTGAATTCCGGAATTGTTGCGGTTATCGGACCTGCTTATCAGGAACGGGTTATCCTTGATATTGTAGAAATGCTGGAACAGGGTACAGATTATTCAATCGGCACAACGTTCATACCAAAAGCAAACGCCCTGAGCAAACGCAAGCATTGGTTGATGTATAATCTTGGTGATTGCGGCAGTCTGGTGGTGGATCATGGGGCTGAGACAGCTCTGGTTGAAAGAGGCAAAAGCCTGCTTCCTGGCGGCATCATCGCAGTAGAAGGCAATTTTCAGCAGGGCGATCTGGTAAAGGTCGTCAGCCGCAGTGGTCATTTGATAGGAAAAGGTCTGGTAAATTACTCTGCCAGCGAAATCGAGTTGATTAAAGGTCGCCACTCTCGAGATATCAGCTCGGTTTTGGGCTTCAGTAACGGACCAGATGTTATTCATCGTGATAATTTAGCTATCTGCAATGATTACATCAGCGTGGAAAGGAAGGGAGAGTAGTGAGTATTAAGGATGCATTGATTGTTCAGGCTAAAAAAGCAAAGGAAGCAGCGAGGATTTTGGCTGTAGTTCCTACAGCGGTAAAAAATCAGGCGTTAGAAGCGATTGCTGGGGAATTGGAAAATTCTGCTGCACAAATAATCCGCGAGAATAACAAGGATCTTGAGGCTGGGAGAGCGGCTGGTTTAAGCAGTGCACTGCTGGACCGGTTGGAACTTAATGAAAAGCGAATTCAGGACATGGCTGACGGTCTGCGGGAATTGGTGCGGTTGAAGGACCCAGTTGGTGATATTGTTGAGATCCAGAGAAGGCCGAATGGTCTTCAAGTTGGAAAGATGCGGGTTCCTTTAGGAGTTGCAGCAATCATCTATGAAGCAAGACCAAATGTTACGATTGATGCTGCAGGTCTCTGTTTGAAAGCAGGTAATGCTGTTATTCTCCGGGGAGGTTCTGAGGCGATCAACTCTAATCGAATTTTAGCCGCAATTGCAGCCAAGGCGATAGCTCAGGTCGGTCTTCCGGCGGATGCAGTTCAATTAGTGCAGACCATCGATCGAGAAGCGGTTTCTGTTTTATTGGGGCTTACTGATTATTTAGATGTTTTAATTCCCAGGGGTGGAGCAGGTCTGATTAGAAGGGTGATTAATGAAGCGAAGGTTCCAGTAATTCAGACTGGCGTAGGCAACTGCCATATCTATGTTGATCAAGGGGCAGATCTTGCAATGGCGGGCAGAATCGTTACTAATGCGAAAACCAGCCGTCCCGGGGTTTGTAACGCTGTAGAAACACTGTTAGTCCATGAAGAGGTTGCCCCTGAATTGCTACCTGATTTATACAACAGGCTGAAAGAAGATGGTGTGCAGCTGCGGGGTTGTCCAAGGACAAAAGCAATTCTGCCAGAAATCGCGGCGGCTGAAGAAGCAGACTGGTACGAGGAATATTTGGACTATATTTTAGCGGTTAAGGTTGTGAGCAGCTTCGATGAGGCAGTTCGTCATATCAATACATACGGGACAAAGCATTCTGAAGCGATTGTTACCAACGACTATGCCCGCAGTCAGCGTTTTCTCCAAGAAGTAGATGCCGCTGCGGTGTACATTAATGCTTCCACACGCTTTACCGACGGCAACCAGTTTGGTTTGGGGGCAGAAATAGGTATCAGCACCCAGAAACTTCATGCTCGTGGTCCAATGGGTTTAAACGAGCTGACTACTGTTAAATATGTAATTTTTGGTCAAGGGCAAATCCGCGAGTGATTGATTGGTTACCGAAGATAAGGAGCTGTAATCAATGAGAATTTGTATAATAGGCTTAGGAAAGATGGGCTCGGCTCTATTAAAAGGAATTGTTCAAGGAGGCATAAGTAATCCTGCAGATATCACTGCTTGCGATCCACTGCTGCCAGAGCAAGAGAGCAGCGCTGAATATTATGGAATCAGGACGAGTAAAGACAGTGCTGTTGGAGCCAAGAATGCTGATTTGATTATCCTTGCAGTAAAGCCGCAGGTGTTTGGTTCGATAGCTCCGGATTTAGCTCCGGCGGTCAATAACAAGTTGATTGTTTCAGTGATGGCAGGCATATCGACTGCGAATTTAAGATTGCATTTGGGGGATCAGTGCAGAATTGTTCGGGTTATGCCTAATATGCCTGTGTTTATTAATGCAGGAGTTTCTGCAGTCACTAACGGTCCCGGCGTATCTGAAACGGAACGGCAGCTGGTTAGAAATATCTTTTCAACCCTAGGTGAAGTTGTTGAAGTTGATGAAAACTTAATGGATGGCATTACAGGTTTGTGCGGTAGCGGTCCAGCCTATGTTTATGTGATGATTGAGGCGTTAGCGGATGGCGCTGTCCTAGCAGGCCTGCCCCGGGAGTTGGCGCTGAAGTTGGCTGCGCAGACAGTGCAGGGCGCTGCCAGAATGGTGCTGGAAACAGAGAAGCATCCAGCAGAGTTGAAAGATATGGTAGCCTCACCAGCTGGGACTACTATTAGAGGTCTTGATGTGCTGGAAGAGAAAGGCTTTCGTTCAGCGCTGATTAAGGCAGTGCAGGCAGGAGCAGAACGCTCAAGAGAGCT
>Ga0209537_1000303_pt1 | contig 60073 bp, 52 predicted proteins | sample BioPla4DNA1_FD_187698 | JGI IMG/M metagenome (GOLD analysis project Ga0209537, IMG submission 187698) | Biogas fermentation microbial communities from Germany - Plant 4 DNA1 (SPAdes) (version 2) | ecosystem: Engineered > Bioreactor > Anaerobic > Digestate | place: Bielefeld, North... | reverse complement strand
CAGCGATACCAGGGAGAAGCTTTCGGCAAGGGTGGTTTGCCCATGCCGCGAGGGGTAGCCCAGAATGCACAAAAGGGCCCCCGCCGCTGCGGTAATGGCCACGGCTTTTAAAAAGGCAGGGCGGTCCGCTTCCTGCTCCCCAATGGACCAGAGGGCCGCCAGGACCATCATGGCAGCGAGGAAAAGGAGCATAATTCCCAAAAGGTAAAACATCCTCAGGCGGCGCATGGCATCTCCGCTCCCGGTTAAGCCGCCGCATGGCGGCGGCCGCCGCGTCAAGCCTCCTTAACTTAACTTTGCTTTACTTTGCTTTACCACGTTCCAGGGGGCGGTTAGCTCTTCGCCCCTCTTTTTCCGCCGCCGCAAAGTAGCGCTCCAGCTGCCCGCTGATTTCAGGCAGGGTAAAGATAACCAGGTGATCCCCCGGCAGGAGCCTGTCCTGCCCTCGCGGTATGATTACTTCCTGGCCCCGGATGATGGAGCCGATGAGCATCCCCCGGGGAAAGTTGGCCTCGGCCACCGTCTTATGGGCCACCCGCGCCGTTTCGGGGAGGACCAGCTCCAGGATTTCGGCCCGCTCATTGTTTAAAATGGACAGCGAAAGCAGGTCCTCGCGATGGGTAAAGCGGAGTATCTGCGCCGCCGTGATGAGGTGCGGGTTGACGATGCTCTCCAGGCCCAGGGCGCCGTATACGGGGGTAAATTGCGGGTCCACCACCTCGCAGATAATCTTTTTTACCCCCCACTGCTTCGCCAGCACGCCGAGGATGATGTTGGTGCGATCGTCCCCGCTGACGGCGACAACGGCATCGGTATCCGCGATCTCCTCCACATGGATAAAATCCAGGTCCGTAGGCTCCCCGTGCAGGATGAGGGTGTGCGAAAGTTCCCGGCTGAGCTGCGCGCAGCGCTCGCCGTCTTTCTCCACCAGCTTCACCTCGAAGGGGCTGCGGCTCTCCTCCAGCAGCTTCGCCAGCTCAAAGCCGATCCCCCCGCCGCCGAAAATGGCCACCCTCTTGATCCTGATGCGCTCATGCAGGAGCAGGAAGCTGATATCCTTGAGCGTGCGCGACCGGCCCAGCAGGTAGACCCTGGCCCCCGGCTTGATGACATCATTGCCGCCGGGGATGATAAACTTGTCCTGCCCCTCGCTGATACCCACAATGATGCAGCCCGGCGGCAGGTTCAGCTGGCGGAAAGGTGTTCTCACAATGGGGGCGTCGGGGCCGGCAACAAGGCTGAGCATCATCACCCGCCCCCGGCTGAAGTACTCAATTTCGCAGGCTTCGGGGAAATGAAGCATGCGGGAGATCTCGTAGGCGGCGCTGCGCTCGGGGCTGATCATCAGGTCAATGCCCAGCTGGTGCGGGTCAAGGATGGTAGAACCATGGGCATAGTCGGCATTGCGCACCCGGGCCACGGTCAGGGGAACACCGTAGCGCTTGGCCAGCATGCAGGCGATAATGTTGATCTCGTCGATCTCCGTTACCGCAATGACCATGTCCGCGGACCTGACGCCCGCCTTTTCCAGGGCCAGGACGTTGGCCCCGTTGTCTTCCAAAACCATGACGTCGTAGAGGTCGCCCAGCCGGCGCGCCCGCTCCGGGTTTTTTTCAATGACCACCACGTCAAAATTCTTCTCGGAAAGATTGTGGGCCAGCTCCGAGCCAACCCCGCCCCCGCCGATAACGATTATGTACACGTAAAAACCCACCTCTGGCCATGACGTGGTACCATGATATTACCATGATATTATCATAAAAATTCAAAAGCGGTCCATCAATTTCCTCGCAGGGGAGGCCCCTTGGGCTTTCGGCTCAAGGGGCCGGCTAAAATTTTCAACTCCCCCTTGGGGGAATTTGAGGGGGATTACCCGCTGGACTTATCGGCGGGGGGACCATGGCCACGGGGCCGGCCAGGGGGTCGACGCTAAAAGCCTCCTCCCCGGGCCGGGGCCGGGCCAGGGAGCGGTAGAGGTGGTCGGGCACCGCCACCCCCAGGAAACGGTAGACAGCGGCGAGATGGCGGCGAAAGAGGGCGTCAAAGGGGGCGGCCAGGTAGTAGGGCATGCTGTCGATCCACCAGGCGAAATCGCTCCCCTCGGCGATATAGATGCTCTCCAGGGCTCGCTGCAGCGCCTCTTCGCTGCAGGAGCCGCTGCGGCGGCAGCGCTCCACCGCCTCGCGGGCCTCCAGGAGGTAATCCCAGAGAAGGTTCTTGTTGTCCGTGCCGATCCAGCGGGCGAGGTTGTGGTCAACCCACGATCCGGTATGCAGCTCTTCGATAACCCGCTGCGGCGGATGCACCGCCAGGTATTCGCTCACCGTGCAGCAGCAGAGGCGCGGCTCCTCGCTCAAGCGGCGGTAGAGGCTGTGCAAAAAAGGTCCCTTGTCGCCCTGGTACCATTCCCAGGCGTTCTCCCCGTCCAGCGAGATGGTCACCAGGTGGCTGCCCGGAGAGCAGGCCAGGTTCTCCCGGATTTTCAGCAGGCGGTGCACTAGATCGGCGGCGGCATCCTCGGGGCGGAAATGCTGGTATTCAAAGCCGATGCGGTTGGAGAGGTAGTGATCGCGGAAAACCATGGCCAGCTCTCCGCCGGCCCCGCGGACGCGGTAGGGGCGGTAGAGGAGATCGCCGTTTAGGACATGGCCGTAGGCGTCGCGCACGATCTCGACCTTTAGGGAGCGGGCGAGAACCTGCTCATCGCTGATGGACCAGGCAAAGCCGTAACTTGCAAAGAGGGCTATTGTCTCCGGGCTCACCGCCATCTCCGGCGGCCAGATCCCCCTGGGGCGGCGGCCAAAAAGACGACGATACTGGCGATCGGCCAGGGCCAGCTGCGCGCAGGCATCCTGGGGATATTGAAAGCGCCGCGGCAGCGGCAGCCCCGGGCAGGCCCGCAGGGCGCTGCAGCTGTCGATGAGCAGCGGCATGATGGGATGATAGAAGGGGGTGGTCATGACCTCCATCTGCCCCCGCTCCTGCAGGCGGCGGTGCAGGGGGACAATGCCGGCAAGCAGCTCCAGCTGCTTCTCCACCACCAGGCGCCGCTCCGCTTCGCTGAAATCCCTTCCCTTTTCCATGAGGCGGCCCAGGGCGGGATCGGCACGGCGGATATCGGGATCAATCCAGGCCAGGTTGAACCAGACCTGCAGATCGCGGTAGTCCTGAAGGCGATAGCGCTCCAGCGCCGGCCGCACCGCCCCCGGCTCGCGAATGCGCCCCTGGAGCTCCAAAAGCTCCAGGTAGCGGGGGTGCTGCCCGATGACCTTCTCCCAGTGGATGTCAAAGTAGTGCCGCAGCAGGTATTCTTTCTCCCCGTCGCTGAGCTCCTCCGCAGGCTTGTTCACCTTCTGGTAGAAGTCCTCATTTCCTGCAAGATAGCTCTCCACCTGCTCCAGCAGCGAGGGAGTGAGGTTGAAGGTCTGGCTCACCCGGGGGTACTGCTCCAGGAGGGCCGCCATCTGGTAATAATCCTTGCTCCCATGCAGCCGCACCCAGGGCATGATCAGCTCGCCGGTGAGCGAATCGCGGTAGACGGGCTGGTGCTGGTTCCAGACAAAGGCCACGTAGAGCGGCTCTTCGCTCATGTCCCCGCCTCCTCCCGGGCCGGAGCTGGCACCGGCTCCCTTTCGCCGGCCGCGGCCAAGTGGAGCAAAATGCCCAGGTCGCGGCTCTCGTCGGGCGCCAGGGAGAAATCCCAGCGGGGCAGAACAAGCGACTGCTGGTAGGAGCGCTCCAGGCCGCCCTCGGAGAGGGAGACCGCCTCCACGGGCATGCGCCAGAGCAAGGCCGGCTCCGGCCAGGAGAGGGTCAGCTGCAGGTTGCGCCGCCGGTCCACAAGGGTCACCTCCGGCACCCCTTCCTCGGCGCCATGGGAGCCAAGGCGGCGGTCTTCCAGTTCGCGCCCGGGGATGGCGTAATAGCGCTCCTCGTCGGAGCCGGAGAGAAAGGCCAGGTTAAATTCCACCCCAAAGCGGAGGAAGACCTCCCTGTCGCCCAGGTTGGCCAGCCGGTAGTCCACCTGGAAGCTGTCCTCGCCGGCGCGGAGGGTGATCTTCTTCTGCAGCAGCAGGGGCGCCGCTTCGCCAACCGCCCCCTGGCGCTGCAGGGTGACCTGCACCCCTGCGCCGCCTCCTTCGCACTCGGGCAGCCGATCCACCTGCACTTCAAAGGGCTGCATGAGGAAATCGCCGCCCTCGCGGTAACTTCCCCGGGCAAACTGCTCCAGGGTGAGGTCCTCTTCAAAGAAATGCTCGATGAGGGCCACCCGGGGGTAGGGATCGTAGGCAAGCTGCTCCAGGAGGCCCTCCTCCTTCACCGCCCGCAGGTGATGGATGGAGGCCGGCTCTCCAGCCGGCGCCGAAGGGGCCGCCTGCTCCAGGTAGTCCTTATGATAGGCCTCGGGGCGGCGCGTCAGAGTGTCGAGCAAATTCACCGCCGCCGGCCTCCAGGAAAGCTCCCAGAGGCTGCCGCCAAGCTGCGGCGCCAGGAGCAGGTTGAGGCGGTCGGTGTAAAGGTAGATCTCCTCCGCGCCGCTGTAGCCGAAGTCTCCCCGCTGCAGTTCCAGGTAGGGCGGCTCCTTCAAGTGGTCGTCAATGAGCTTCTCCGCCTGCAGCAGCTTCTGCCAGACGGCAGCCCGCAAAAAACCGAGGTAGAGGCCGCCGAAAACCCCGTGCCAGTAGGCGCAGTTGCACTGGCCCGCCCAGAGGAGGCGCTGCGCGCGCCGGCGCGGCTCTCCTTCCGGGAGCTGCTCCCAGCGGCGCCGCACCGCCAGCATCTTCTTGTGCATGCGGTTGCTTTCGGGGTAGCGGCTGAGAAAATTTCTCCAGAAGCCCCCGGACCACTCCTTCATTTCGCGGTAGGCCCCCGCCGGCAGGTACAGGGGGCCCCGGGGAGGAAAGAGGCGGCGGTACTCATCAAAGGTGACCACGCTGAGCCAGTCCTCCTGCTCCATGAGGAGGGTGAAAAACTCCTCCAGCCATCCCCTTTCGTAGACCGCCTCGTAGGTTCCGGGCCAGCCGCCGAACTTTTCCCCGTCGTCGGCCAGCACAAAGAGGCGCGGCTTCCCCGCGTCGCGCCTCTCCCGGAAAAAGGAGATGGCCTCGCCGGGCGCCTTGAAGGGGATGAGGTAGCGCAGCTCTTCGCTGATGGGGAATATGTCCACCGGATAGCCCTCTTCTTCGGTGCGGTAGTAGTGATCCAGCTCCGCGCAGCCGGCATCGCGGAAGTGGCTGTCATCCAGGGCCAGGTACTCCATCCCGGCCCGGCGGATGGGGCGGGGCAGGTGCGGCTCCCAGACCCTTTCCGCCAGCCACATGCCGCGCGGCTTTACGCCAAAGAGCTCTTCCAGGCGCTCCGCCAGGAGGCGGATCTGGCCGATTTTGTCTTCATCGGGGATGGCGGGAAGGATGGGCTCGTAGTAGGCGCCGCCCAGGATCTCCACCTGCCCGGCGGCGGCGAGCCTCTTTAGCCGCCCGATGAACTCCGGCTTCCTCTCCACGAGCCAGTCGAGAAGGCTGCCGGAGTAATGCAGGGCCACCCGCATGGCCGGAAATCTCTCCAGGACATCAATGAAGGGCTCGTAGGTGCGCGCAAAGCTCTGCTCCAGGACATCATCCAGGTTGCCCACAGGCTGGTGATTGTGCAGGGCCAGGATGAAATAGATCTTCCCGCCATGATTCATCTTCCGCTCTTCCTTTCTCTCTCAAGTAAGCGGCCGCTTCTTCGGGCCGCATGGTGTTGATATAAATACCGCTGCTCATTTCAAATCCCCCTTCCACGCCGGCCCGGGGAATGAGCTCCAGGTGCCAGTGATAATGGGGCAGCGGCGCGCTGCGCAAGGGCGCGGTATGCAGGTAATAATTGTAAGGGTAGTCCCCCAGGGCCCGCGCCAGCATCCGGAACAGCTTTCCCAGGAACAGCGCCAGCTCCGCCCTCCCGGCGGCGGCCGTTTCAAAAAAGGAAGCTTCATGGCGCCGCGGCAGGATCCAGGTTTCAAAGGGGCTGCGGGCGGCATAGGGGATCAAGGCGGTGTAGGCGCCGCCATTGAGAACCACTCTCTCCCCGCAGGCGTTTGTCTCTTCAAGCATGCGGCAGAAGGGGCAGCTCCCCTCCTCGAGGTAGGCGCGGTGCGCGCTTTCCATCTCCAGCCTGACCGCGGGCGGCACAAAGGGCAGGGCAATAAGCTGGGAGTGGGGATGCTCTATGGAGGCGCCCGCTTCGCGGCGGTAGTTGCGGAAAATCTGCACGTAGCGCAGGCAGCGCTTCTGGGCCAGCGCCCGCTCTCGCCGCCAGTAGGCCTCAAGAACAAGCTCCATCTGCCGCGGGGGTAAGCTGCCGGGATGCCGGTTGTGCTCCGGGCTTTCAATGATCACCTCGTGGGCGCCGCAGGCGGGCTGCGAAGCTGCCCGGAAATCCCGCTCCCTCTCCTGCTGCGGCACCACCGCCGGGTACTTGTTGGGCACAACCCTGACTCGCCAGCCGGCCGCATCCGCAGCCGCCGTGCCGCGCCCCAAGGCAAGGAGCTCCCGCGGGGTCATCCGCTCATTCCCGGCGCAAAAGGGGCAGTTCTCCACGTAGGAGGGGAGGGAGCCGCAGCGCCCGGGGCCGACGGCGCCGGCCAGGGCCTCCGGCCTCCGGGAACGCTCCGCAGCGATGATCACCAGCTGCCCGGAGATGGGATCACGGCGAATTTCGGGCAAAAAGACACCTCCGCGAAAATGCTGGGCGGTCAGCCCCGGCGCTGCGCGGGAGCCATGCTGCGTTAAACCCCGGAAGTGAAAAATCAAGCCTAGCTTTCCCGCCGCCGCCCTTTTTATTCCGCCCTCCAGGCAAAGCGGCCCGGCCCTATCTATATATCCACGCGCTTAGGGAATAATAGCATGTGAAATTAATGCGCTCTCTCTTGCATTTATTTCCATTCAGCCGACAAAGGAGGCGAAGGAGTGGCCGATCCGCAGACATACTATTTAAACCGCGGCGAGTCCCTGCCGGAGCGGTACGGCGAAGATCGCCTGGTCATACTGCCCCGCGACCCCCATAATATCTTTGCCTACTGGGAAATAAGCCCGCAGACCCGGGAAGCCCTGGCCAGAAGGGCGTCGGAAGAAGGCTGCCCGGAGTTTGCCTTGTGCCTGCGGGTCTATAAATATGGCTGGGGGGAAGGGGAAGATGCAGAAGGATTTTTTGATCTGGAAGTAAGCGGGGATATCAACAACTGGTATATTGCCGTTCCTCATGCCGACAGGTGCTATCGCGTGGAACTGGGCTGGAAGGCGCCGGGGAGATCTTTTCAATCCCTTCTCCGCTCCAACTTAATCCGCACCCCCCGCGACAGCCTCAGCGACCTTATCGATGAACAATGGCAGCTCCCCGACTGGAAGGCGCAAAAGCTTTTCCGCCGCATCTCCCTCTATCATCTCAGCTCGGCGGAATTTTTCAGGCGCCGGCCGGAAGCAAAAAGGAAATAGCTGCCCGAAGGAGGTTCTTTACTGGATCATGGCCCAGGGATTTCTCGCTTTGATTTTGCATGCTCATCTGCCCTATGTGCGCCACCCCGAATACGATCATTCCTTGGAGGAAAAATGGTTTTTTGAAGCGATAACCGAGTGCTACATTCCCCTGCTCATGGTTTTCGAGAAGCTGCGCGATGAAGGCGTTGACTTCCGGCTCACCTTTTCGCTGTCGCCGACCCTGTTGGCGATGATGGAAGACCCCCTGCTCCAGGAGCGCTACCGCAAATACCTGCAGGGGCTGCAAAACCTGGCCCGGCTCGAGGAGGAGCGCACAGCCGGCGATCCCTCCTTTGCTCCCCTGGCGCGGCTCTACCGCGAGCATTTCGATGCCGCCGCCGCCTACCTGGAGCGCTACGGCGGCCGCCTGGTGCCCGCATTCCGACGGCTGGCCGAAGAAAACTACCTGGAGCTCATCACCACCGCCTCCACCCACGCCTACCTGCCGCTGCTGCTGCTCCAGCCGGAGAGCATCTACGCCCAGCTGGCCAACGCCGTCCAGTACCATGCCTCCCTCTTCGGCGAGCCCCCGCGGGGACTGTGGCTGCCCGAATGCGCCTACGAACACGGCCTGGATGAGATCATCAGCGAACTGGGCCTCCAGTACATCATCACCGCCACGCACGGGGTCCTCTACGCCACCCCTCGCCCCAAGTACGGCGTCTACAGCCCCATACTTACCAGGAGCGGCGTGGCCGTCTTCGGAAGGGACCCGGAGACATCGAAGCAGGTCTGGAGCGCGCAGGAGGGCTACCCCGGGGATTACGATTACCGCGAGTTCTACCGCGACATTGCCTACGATCTGCCGCTGGAGTACATCGGGCCGTACCTGCACCCTCCCGGCCTGCGCAGCGATACCGGCATCAAGTACTACCGCATCACCTGCGAGGGACTGGAGTACAAGGAACCCTACCAGCCCCACCGCGCCCGGGAGAAGGCCGCCCTGCACGCGGGGAACTTCATGTTCAACCGCCAGCAGCAGGTAAGCTACCTCGCCTCTCTCATGGGACGGCCGCCCATAGTCATCTCACCCTATGATGCCGAACTCTTCGGCCACTGGTGGTTTGAGGGGCCGCAGTGGCTTGACTTCCTCTTCCGGAAAATAGCTTTCGACCAGGCCGACGTAAAGCTCATCACCCCGGGGGAATACCTGGACCTGGGCTACCCGCTGCAGCTGGCGGAGCCCAATCCCTCCAGCTGGGGAGACAAGGGCTATCACGAGGTGTGGCTGAACGGGAGCAACGACTGGCTTTACCGGCACTTGCACAAGGCCGCCGCCGACATGATCCGGCTGGCCACGGCCCATCCCCGTGCCGAGGGGCTGCTGGAACGGGCCCTGCGCCAGGCGGCCCGCGAGCTCATGCTGGCCCAGAGCAGCGACTGGCCCTTTATCATGACCTCCGGCACCACGGTGGAGTATGCCCGCAGCAGGGCGGTAAGCCACCTCGTGCGCTTTCGCCTGCTGCAGCGCCAGATAGACGAGGGCAACATTGACGCCGAGTGGCTCAAGCGGCTGGAGGAAGCGGACAACATCTTCCCCCAGCTCGATTACCGCCTGTACCAGGATTTTGAAAGCTCGGTGCCTGCAGGCATAGCCGGGGTGGTTTAGCGGATCCCCGGGCGCCTGCCGAAAGAAGAATGAAAAAGGGTACAAAAGAAACTTTTGTACCCAAAAAGTGAAGGAACCAAGCCGGGGTAGCTGGCTTAGGGCTTTTCCACCAAAAAAAGGAGACAGCTTGCGGCTGCCTCATCAGGGAGAAAAAGTAATAACCAGTTTTCCTGACCGGCAGCCTGGCGATCCTTTGCAGGACCCATAGCTTTGCGTCACTGCCTTACGGCAGTTTTGCCTTTATCGGTTCCTGAAAGAGAGTATACCTTCTTTTTATAAAATTGGCAAGGGCTTTTTTAATTTCTTGCCCGGTATAATTTTCCTACGGGGGAGGCAAAAGCTGGGCCTGCAGCGCCTGCAAATCGGGGCTGCCGCTCAGGACCAGCAGGGCCCGGGTGCCCTCTCCCTCCCTCCAGGCAATGCCGGGACGGCCGCCGGCAGTGAATTCCAGGCGGCCCTCCTGTAAAACCGTTGTCCTCTCCCCGGCAATCTCCGTTCCCGCACCGAGCATGCGGCCAGCCTGGAGCACAAACTCCCGCAAATCCAGCACAGGGGCGTCGCAGCTTATCCAGAGCAGCTTCTCCTCGCCCCTGCGGTAAAGAGCGGCAGTCCAGCCCTCCCCCGCCTGGATTAGATCCTGCGCTCCCTCTTCTTCCAGCGCAAAACCGCCCGGCAGGGCGAGCGGAGGCGCGGCCCCTCGCTCCATACTGGAGGGCTTTTCGGCAACATCTCCTTTGACACAGTCCTGGTTCACGTTCTCCCCGTAAAAGAGAGGCGATGAGCTGAACATGCCGGAGCGGCTGAGAGCAAGGCCGACGCCGGCAAAAACAAGCACGAGGGCGGCCGCGCCGGCCATCTGCCGCCAGGGGAAAGCAGCGCGCTTTTTCCCGGCGCGGGCCAGGCCCGCCCGGATGCGCGCCCAGAGCGGCGCCGCCGGGGGAACAGGCACGCTTTCCAGCTCGCGCTGCAGCGCTTCCCCGATGATATGGTCAAGGCTGCGGTCAGTTCTCCTGGCCTGCATTATTCTGCACCGCCTCCCTCATCTGCTTGACAAACAAGATCCTCTTCTGGTTCCAGCGCCCGGGAGAGCCTGTCGCGGGCCCGGAAGAGGCGCGACTTTACGGTGCCGGGGCTGATATTAAGGAGCCGCGCAATTTCGTCAAGCTTGAGATTGTAGTAGTACTGCAAGATGACCACCTGGTACTGCTCGGGCGAGAGGGTGCGCAGCGCCGCGCGGACCCGGGCAATCTCCTCTTCGCGAATGAGCCGCTCCTCGGTGCTGCAGAAGGCCGCCGCCGCGGAGCCGGCCGCCGGTTCAATGGGTTTGTCATAATAGCAGAGGCGCTTCTCGCGCTTCAAATGGTTGCGGGCCAGGTTGGTGGCAATAGCCGCCAGCCAGGGGCCAAATTTATCCTTCTCCCGCAGGCGATCGATGTTCTGGAAAGCCCTGATGAACGCCTCCTGGGTGATGTCTTCGGCGCTCTCCCGGTGGCGCAAAAGGGCAAAAACCGCGGCGTAGGTGGGCCGGTAAAAGATCTCAAAAAGCTCCCGGCGCGAGGCGTTGTCATTTTTTCTTACCAGCTGCGCCACGCGTACCCGATCCAAGGCAGTCCTCCTCTGGCGATTGCAGGCTACTGCCTTGGTATTCGCGCCTTGACTTCTCTTTTCCTTTTTAGCGGGCGGGGGACATTTTTTCAGGGCTCCCGCTGGAGTTCATCTATTTTCCGGATGTAAAACTCGGCCAGCGAATCTGAAAACTCCTCGGAGAAGGCTTCGCTGTAAACGCGGTAGGAGGGCTTCTCCGGATCGGGAAGCACCAGAGTCCACCCCTGGGGATGGTAGATCTTTAAGCCGTCAATCATCTCCCTCCGGCTGCCCGCCGTTTCCTGGATGAGGCGGCGCATTACCCGCCCCTTCAGCGTCCAGGGACAGGGTATCTCCCGCTCCCGGATTTTAATGGCCGGTATTTCGGCAAGGAGCCCTCCCAGGGTGAGGTCCTGGTCGGCCAGCAGGTCTAGGAGGTAGACCAGGACAGCCACGCCGTCAAAAGAGAGCACCGCGGAGAGGCTGCGCCCGGCCTGGAAAGCGGCCTGCCGCTCCTGCTTCTCCGCCAGCTCCATGAGATCGCGCGGCATGGCCCTGGTCCGCAGCACCCGCCCCTGGTAGCGCTCCGCCAGCTTCTCCACGACCTGCGAGGCGTGCACCGGCACGGCCACGGTGCTGCCGCGCCGCTCCCGGAACACCAGCAGCGAGACAAGGGCGGTATAGAGCTCGCCCCGCACGGCCCTGCCCCGTTCATCAAATATGACGGCCCTGTCGCCGCCCGGCGTGATCATGGCCCCGAGGGTGGCGCTGTTCCGGCGCACCGCCGCCGCCAGCTCGCTATGGCGGCAGGCCGGCAAGTTGTCCAGGCCGCCGCAGCCATCCGCGGAAGCCGCGGGGGAATTTACCGTGATCACGGTGCAGTGCAGCTGCTGCAGCAGCGGAACGAGAAAGCGGCGCAGGTAGGGCGTGGGGCTGCCCAGCACCACCCGCAGTCCCGCCCGGGCCAGCTTGCCGGGGGAAACATGGCGCAGCAGCTCGGCGCGGTAAATATCTTCCAGGTTGGAAAGGGGCAGCAGCTCTCCCATGGCCTCGCCGGAAGCCCGCGGGAAATCCTCGCGGAAATAAAGCTGTTCCATTTTGCGCTCCAGGCTCCGCGCCAGGGGCAGCCCCTCTTCATCAAAAAAGGTGAGCAAAACCCCGTCTTTCTCGCCGGCAGGGCACGAGATATGCACCCCCCCGCGCGCCTTCAGGTAAGTGGCCGCGCGCCGCGCCATGGGGATGAGCAGTTCGCCGCCGTCAAAAACGGATGCCCCCGCCGAGAGCAGCCCGGAAATAAAGGCATTGCGTAGGGCCGCCGCGGGCTTGCCGCCGTCGTCGCTCACCAGGACCGGCCCGCGCAGGATGGAGCCGTAGACCGCGCCCAGCCGGACCGCCATTTCCGGGGTAATATCGCGGTTTATCTCCCCCTGGATGCCGTGGCGGCCAAAGAGAGTGCGCGCGGCCTTCGCCCCCCAGATGAGGCTCTCGTGCAGGACCACGCCGCTTTCCACAACTTTTTCCGGCCACACCTTGACCCCAGGCTTGATCACCGCGCCCTCCTGGATGAGACTGCCGTCCCCCACCACCGCCTCCTCGTAGACGGCGGCACGGCGGCCCAGCTGTACGGAGCTGCAGAGTATCCCCCCGCGCAGGGCGGCACCTTTGCCGATGCAGGCCCCCTCCCAGGTGAGCCCTCTTTTCACCGAGGCCCTCTCCTCCACCCGGGTATGGGAACCCAGGACCGTGCCTTCACCGATGCGGGCCCCCGCGTCAATGAGGCAGCCTGATCCGATGTAGAGTGGTCCCTGGAGCAGCGCGCGGGGGTGAATGGAGGCCCCCTCCTCGATCCAGATCCCCCGCTCGTGCCTGGCTCCCTTCAGCTTTATCCCCACCCGCCCGGCGAGAACCTCGCGGTGCGCCCGCAGGTATTCCCGCAGGTCGCCGATATCACACCAGAAGCCCTCCAGCACGCAGCCGAAAAGCGGCTCCTTCATCTCCAGCAGGCGGGGGAAGATATCCTTGCTGAAATCCACCATGCGGCCCGGCTCCACCAGGCTGAGGACCTCGGGCTCGAGGATGTAAATGCCCGTATTAACCGTGTCGCTGAAGACCTCGCCCCAGCCGGGCTTCTCCAGGAAGCGGTTAATCCGCCCGTCTGGATCGGTCATGACCACGCCGTACTCCAGGGGATTTTCCACCGCCTTTAAAACGAGGGTGGCGACGGCGCCGCGGGCGCGGTGAAAACACACCGCCTCGGAGAGATCAAAATCGGTGAGCGCATCCCCGCTGATGACGATGAAGGTCTCATCAAGCATGGAGGCGGCGTTCTTCACGCTGCCCGCCGTTCCCAGAGGCTCGTCCTCCACGAAATAGTGCAGGTTGACCCCAAAGCGGCTGCCGTCTCCAAAATGATTCTTTATTTGATCCGGCAGGTACTGCAGGGTTACGGCAATATCGCGGAAGCCGTGCTTCTGCAGCAGCTCCACGCTGTACTCCATCAGCGGCCGGTTCATCACCGGGACCATGGGCTTAGGCCGGTCACAGGTTAACGGGCGCAGGCGCGAACCTTCGCCTCCCGCCATGATTACCGCTTTCAAGAATGCTCACCTCGTCGCGTAAAATGTTGCCGCCAGGCTCACACCATTAGTATCCCCCACCCCGGCGGGGTTAGTTAAGCGGGCTCCCGGCGTTTCTCCTTTACTCATGGTGGAAACCCACCCCTACATGTCATCCTGACCCCGCGCCATGACATTCCCCCCTTTGAAAAAGGGGGGCCAGGGGGGATTTAAAGTAGCCCTTAGCTGTAGCGGGGGGGAGGCGAGCCCGGCGATGGAGAGGCCATCTCCCGCTGCGAAAAAAGCGGTTCCGGCCGGCCGGCTTCGCGTCGCCAGCGCCTTGCCTCGGGGGAAAAGACAATCTGCTGGTAGATGGCTTCGTACTGGCGGGCGATGGCGGGCCAGGAGTACTTCTCCTCCACCTCCTGCAGGGCCTGGCGGGCCAGGCGGCGGGACAGCTCGGGATCGCCGAGGAGGGCGCAGACCTGCTCGGCAAGGTCGGCGGCGCTGCCCGCGGCGGCCTTAAGCCCGTTGACGCCATGCATTATCGTTTCGGAGAAGCCTCCGGTGTCGCTTGCCACCACCGGTGTCCCCGCGGCCATGGCTTCCAGCACCACCAGGCCGAAGGGCTCGTAGAGGCTGGGGAAGACGGCCACGTCGGCGTGGGCGTAGAGCTGGTTCCGCGTGGCCTCGTCGATGAAGCCGGCAAAGACAACGTGGCCATCGAGGCCCAAATTCAGCGCCAGGCGGTGCAGCTCTTCGAAGTAGGGGCCCTGCCCGGCGATGACGGCGCGCACGGCGGGGAAACGGTTCCGGATGAGGGGCAGCGCCTCCAGCAGTACCTGGACCCCCTTCTCCCGCACCAGCCGGCCGATGAAAAAGATGATCTTCTCCTCCGGGGCGGCAAACCTGCGCCGCACCTCCAGGTCGGGGGCAGCCTGGAAGGCCGCCGGGCGGATGCCGTTGGGAATAATGGAGATTTTATCCGGCGGCAGGTTGAAAACGCTTTCCACCTCTTGGCGCATGTAGCGGCTGTTGCAGATTACCCGCCAGGCCTCGTAGGTAAGGTACCACTCCACCTCGCCGATATAGCGCTGCTCGTCGTTATGCAGACCCTGGTTGCGGCCAAATTCCGTGGCATGAATGGAGGCGATGAGAGGCATGTGAAAAATGTGCTTGAGCCCCCGCCCGGCGTAGGCCACGAGCCAGTCGTGGGCGTGGACGAGGTCAAAGCGCCGCCGGAGGGAGAGGCTCACCCCCTTCTCCAGTATGGCCAGGTTCAACTGGTGCACCCAGGCAAAAAAGTTCAGCGGGCGACCGTGGTAAGGCCAGACGCGGTGGATGATGACGCCCTCGTCTTCCTCCGCCGGGGGCAGGTTTTCTTCCATGGCCGTCACCACTTCCACTTCATTCCCCTCGCGCACCAGGGCGCGCGAGAGTTCGCAGACCACGTGGGCCATCCCCCCAATCACGCGGGGCGGGTACTCCCAGCTAAGCATTAAGATGCGCATCTGCTCCACTCCATCTCGTCAAGGTGGTAAAAAGGGAAAAAAGCCCTTTAGGGAAGGACTCCTTATATTATCCCCCGGATTTAAAACAAACTTGCCTTTTTAAGCGAGTTCCGGTGGGCGGGCGTGGAAGACTGCCCCTACGACTATGCCCGGCACAGCGGTGTGGGGATGTGGGGGCGGGGATGTCACCCCGGAGGGCGGGCATGGAAGCTTGCCCCTACAGGTTAAATGAAAGCGAGGGCGTTACCGGGCCGAAACCGGTTCCAGCATGGTTTCCACCCGGAGCCGGCTCCCGTCCGTCCGTAAGATAATGCTGCCGTGCAGGTCGGTGCGCAGGATTTCTGTGCCGGCCTTCTCCAGCACGGCCAGGGTATGGGGGTGGGGATGGCCAAAGGTGTTTGGCCCCACCGAAATGACGGCATAGCGCGGCTTAACGGCGTCAAGGAGCTCGGGCAGCAGCTCCATAAAACCGCCGTGATGGGGGACCAGGAGCACCTCCGCCCTGAGTCTTGACTTCTGCTTGAGCAACTGCCGGGCGCCCTCGTTTTCAATGTCGCCGCAGAATAAAAAGCTTACCGCCCCGTAGCTGACCTTGAGGACCAGCGAGTTGTTGTTCAGGTCGCTGCCGGTCCCCTCCAGCAGCTCCGGCGGCGGGCCCAGTGTTTCCATGCGCAGCCCGGAGGCGGCGCCCCAGGCGCGCCCCGCGCCGGCCCGCTCAATGGAGATCCCCCGCTCCGCCGCCCGCTCCAGGAGCTGAGCGTAATAGGGTGAGGCACCGGCTACGGGGGAAATGAGCAGGGTGTTTACGGGAATCTCTTCCACGAGGGGGAGCAGGCCGCCAAAGTGATCCTCGTGGGGGTGGCTGGCCACAACCAGGTCAATGCGGCGGACACCCTGCCGGCGCAGGAAGGGGAGCAGCACCATCTCGCCCCTTTGACCCGGATCCTCCTCCCTGGGAGGAGGCGTCCCCCCTCCGTCAATAATGATGTTCGTCCCGCAGGGCGCCTCTACCAGGGCCGCCGCCCCCTGCCCCACGTCGAGAAAGGTAACCACCAGCCCGGAGGGGCGGGGCGGCGCCATGATGCTTCCCCAAACCAGCAGGAGGGCTACCCCCAGAACGGCAAAGAGGAGCAGCCTGCGGGCATGGAGCGGCTGCCGGAAGAGCCTTGGCGGCAGCAAGTCCGGCTCTGCCCCAGGAGCTTCCGGGAGCTCTTGCGCCCGCTGCCGCTGCCGGCGGAAGCGGTAGTAAAGAAAAGCGGCGCCGGCCATCAGCAGGTAGATGAGAAATAGGCCCGGCTCACTCGGGGGCTGCACCGGCCGGTAGAAGAAGGGGTGGCGGGCCAGCCCGGTGACCAGGATTACCAGCTGCAGCAGCAGGCCGCAGATGCGCAGGACGAATGCGGCGGCAGCCGGCCATGCAAATCCCAGCAGGGCGCCGCCCAGGCCCAGCCCCACCACCGGGGCCATGAGCGGCACCAGGAGCAGGTTGAAGAAGAGCGCTCCCACTGGAACATGCTGGAAATGGTAGGCACAGAGGGGAAGAACCCCCAGCTGCGACGCCAGCGTCACCGCCAGGGCGGGGCGGACAAAGCCGGGCAGCCCCAGCTTTAACAACGCTTCGGCCAGGGGCGGCTGCAGGTAGATTATGGCCAGGGTGGCGGTGTAGGAGAGCTGGAAGCCGATGTTAAAAAGGTACAGGGGATTCAGCACCAGGGGGGCCAGGGCGGCCAGGGCTACTGCCGTGGGCAGATCTCGGTCCCGCTCCAGGAGCAGCGCGCCCAGGGCAAAAGCGAGCATCACCGCCGCCCGCAGCGCCGAGGGGCGCATTCCCGTCAGGTAGGCGTATCCCAAAACGAGGAGTAGGGCCAGGATAAGGGGCAGCTTTCCCCGCAGGCCAAGACAGCGCCACAGCCCCAGGATCAGCGCCGCCACCAGCCCCACGTGGAGGCCTGATACGGCCAGCAGGTGGCCGGTGCCGCTGGCGGTGAAGTTTTCCTGGATATCTTCCGGCAGGCGGCGGCGCTGGCCAAAGAGGATCCCCGCCAGCAGCTCCGAGGCCGGAGAAGGCAGGTGGGCCTCGATTGTGGCCACCATGCGGCGGCGCAGGGCCACGGCCGCCGCAGCCGGCGGCCACGTCTCGCCCGCGCCCAGCGAGCTGACCTGGAGCGGCTGGGGATAAATGAGGCCGTCGATCCCCTGCGCGCGGAGGTAAAAGGCGTAATCAAAGCCGCCGGGGACGCGCCTTCCCTTCGGCTCGACGATGGTGCCGCGCAGTCGCAGCTTCTCGCCGAAGCGGTAGCAATCCCGCACCTCGCCGTAAATTTTGACCAGGAGCCTGCCGGAAACGGAGCGGCACCCCTCCGGCAGCTGTATCGACTCCACCTGCAGCACGTAGGCGCTGTGATCGCCGTAGTGCAGCGGCTCCTCGACAACGGTTCCCTCCACGTAAAGAGGGCGGCCGGCATAATCGGCCAGTTCCATGCCGGCAGGCTGCAGGGAAAAGGCCGCGAAAAATGCCGCCGCCCCCGCGGCCGCCGCGGCTAAAAGTAGCAAGGCGGCAAACAAAGCCAGGCCTCTCTTCCAGAGGGCCCAAAGCACGGCAGCCAGCAGCAGCCCGGACAGCAGAACAGCCCAGGGCGGCGCCTCCAGCCAGAGCCGCCCCAGGGCGATGCCGGTGATATAGAAGAGGCTGACGGCCATGACGGGCCGGAGTTCGATACTCAAACAGGGTCACCTCTCCCCAAAGGTTCAGGGTTTAGTGTAAGACAAGTCAGGATCTCCCGTCGATACAAGTCATTCACTGCACAACGTAGTTCACCTGGAATAGGGAGATCTCTTCGTCAAACAGTGGCAGCTCCATGAAGTAGGTTGCCAGTAAATGGTTTTATCAACGATCGGTTTTTTAGAAGTTCCAATTCGCGGCGGGCAGAGAGCAAGCTGGCATCCGCTTTGGGCCGCCAGTAACGTACTACTGCTGTAGACTGCACCGTAAGTACCGTTATCAGCTATTAAGGTAGGGGAGGTGTCAAGGGAGTAAAATTGCAGGTTAGTTTCTTAAATGGCATACTGATCGTAATCATTCTTCGGTCATTTATTCTTAAGAAACTTTTTGCATCAGTTAAAAAACATCTACTTGTGTCTTATCTTAAATAATAAGTGCTACCGCCTCCTGAATTACACTTTTAACAGAATCTTATGCTAAAACCTACATATTTTAATCTAACCATAACTATGTATTCTACATAAGTTTTGCAACTCCTACCATTATAAACAAAATAATGCAAATGTAGCATTTATTAGTGTAAAAGATCAGACTCGGGTGCTCTCTTACATAGAACCATTTTATGGCTGGATCACCATCCTCTGACCATGGTCAAACGGTTGATACAAATCCGAAGAGGATTAAAAAGGCTGGGGGCATCAGCAATTTCCCCAGCCTGGATGATGTGCCGGCAAAGAAATGCTCAGGCGAAAACTGCTTTATCTACCCTGCACTCCCTCTTTCCGGATAAGGAGGAAGCCGGCCAGGACCAGGAAGAGGCCCAGGAGGAAGGAATATAGCAGTCCGCCGGAAGTGCGCGGCGTATCCCCGCCAGGCTCTTCTTCTTCCGGCTCCTCGACTACAGGCTCTTCGGGAGCAGCAGCAAAGATACCGAACTCGCTGAATTCGTCCAGTTTGGCCCAGAGGATCTTCTTATCCTTGTCGATGCCCTGGCTGGTAATAAGCTCCCACTGCTCCTTTTCCGGGTTGTAGCGGTAGAGCCTGAGGTCGTCTTCCGCGACCCCCTCGGTCAGCTCATCCGGATCGTATGAAATTTCCATCCGCACCGGAGCACCGGCCAGGTTATCGCTGCGCTCTATGCGCAGGTAAATCCCCGCCGGGATCATGCCTTCAGGAGCACTTCTGTCGTCATAGCTGTAGCGAGTAACAGAAACATAGCCTTCCTTCTCATCTGTTTCAATCTCCATGGTAACTCCGGAGTTTACAAATTCAAGCTCCGTGTCACCAGAATCAACGCAATCTATCTCGGTGGTACTGAGCTGAGTCATAGCCTCGTCAACATACCATGGCAGAAAGTTGACATCGCCTTCAACGGCATCTCCCTGACCTCCGGGATTGCGCTCAGAAGTTGGGCCGGTGGCATGGCCCCACCAGTTATTAGCAGCATTAAGGGTACCCGTACCTTCGTGCAGTATGCCAATATCATTGTTCATGATGGTGTTACGGGTTACCGTCCACTGACTCGCATCAACCACATCGCCCTCATTCTGGCGGATATTGATTCCTGCCTTCTTAAAATTTTTGATTGTATTATTTTCAACGGTGACCTTGCCCAGGTCTACTTTTTCATACCACACTGAGATGCCTACACCCGCGGTATTCTGGCCATCAAGAATGTTATCAGCGATCACTACGTTATCAGAAGTTGTACCGGCCAGTAGAATAGCCCAATAATTATCGCCAAGCGTTATGTGATTATTGGCAATTGTTACACCGTCCACATTTCCAAGGTGAAATCCACAAAGGGACTCGCGAATCTCATTGCCCTCGATTGTGAAATTCGTTCCCATTACACCGGTATAGTGGGAAAACGACCGGGATGTATTATTAACTATCAGGTTGTTTACAAAGTGTAAATTATTCAGCGTGTTGGGGTTGCCCGCTGCGGCAACAGATGTAGCAAACGCTTCCGAATTGCCGTCAAATATATTATTTCGAATAACAAGACCGTCTACCGCATCAGCCCCGTTTTGCCAAATGGCTGTTTTTCCACTGCTGGTAATCGTAAAGCCCTCTATGGTCACATTACTCGCTCGGATCCTTAGAAAGCGGTTGGTGCTGCCTCCATCTAAGACAGCTTCAGCTTCCCGCTGTCCACCTTGGGTAGGGTTCTTGTCATGGTTTGGTCCTCGCAAGGTAAGTGCCTTGTTAATTTGGATTGTGCTCGGGATTGCATAGGTGCCCGCTTTTACAAATATAATGTCACCGTCACTAGCTACCGCAATAGCTTTCTGGATCGTCTGATAAGGAGACTCCTGAGAACCTAAACCCTCTGTGTCACTCCCAAGATTCGCATCCACTTACCAGGTTTTCGGCTCTTCAGCAGTTGCCACGCCGCAAAGCAAGCAGAGCAGCAGGGCCATCGCTGTCATTATGAACGGCAGCTTGAACTTATAAAAACGGTTCATTCTTTATTCCTCCTTTATTTTAGAATGTTACAGCTTGGAAATTGTTTGCCATATACTATAAGTAACTACCAGTTTATGGTATTTCTATTGTCTAAAGTAAAATCCTAATTTTATCATGTGTTAAAGCATTTTTTTGATCAGCTGTGGCCTGCAAGTTGGCATACAAGTAAAGATTTCTCGTTCAACCAATTATTCAGCGTTTTTCTGAAGGTATATCTTCCGCTTTTGGTAAATAAAATAACCGCCTTTAATGGCCGGTTGCGCTAGTGTCTCCACCCGGTCCAAGCGCCTAAGCTACGGAACCGGGGTTCATGACCTCCATTATTATTGATAGACAATTCTTCATTGTTAGTTAAATTCCTGCTTAATTAAACAAAAAATTAGTTTTATGTATTCAGGTAGCGGTTAAACGAAAATCAACCAGGGGTGACTTAAATGTTAAAAAGCGCGGTGGAAAGGTAGCGCTCGGCGAGATCGGGGAGAATGACGACGATAAGCCGGTCTTTGTTTTCAGGGCGGCGGGCTACCTGCAGGGCAGCCCAGCAGGCGGCGCCGGCGGAGATGCCCGCCAGGATACCTTCTTCCCTGGCCAGGCGGCGCGCCGTCTCGAAGGCAGCGGCATCGCTCACCGCGATGACCTCGTCGATAAGCTTCCGCTGCAGCACCGGCGGAATAAAGCCGGCGCCAATGCCTTGGATGCGGTGCGGCCCCGGCGGCCTGCCGGAAAGGACGGCGGAGGCGGCCGGCTCCACGGCCACAATTTGCAGGGAAGGCTTCCTCTGCTTCAGCTTCCGGCCCACCCCGGTGATGGTGCCGCCGCTGCCTACACCGGCGACAAAAATATCCACCCTTCCCTCCGTGTCCTCCCAGATCTCCCGGGCGGTGGAGGACTCGTGCGCCGCCGGGTTGGCGGGGTTGGCGAACTGCTGGGGTATCCAGCAGCGCTTGTCGGCGGCGGCCATTGCCTCAGCCTTGCGCACGGCGCCGGCCATGCCCTCATCTCCGGGGGTCAGGACGAGCTCGGCCCCGAGAGCCTTCAGCAAGGCGCGCCGCTCCACGCTCATGGTCTCCGGCATCACCAAAACGCAGCGGTAGCCCTTCACCGCGCAGACCATGGCCAGGGCAATCCCCGTATTGCCGCTGGTGGGCTCGACGATAATGGTGTCTTCTTTAATCAACCCCTCCCGCTCGGCAGCCTCGATCATGCTCAAGCCGATGCGGTCCTTCACGCTGCCGCCCGGGTTAAAGAATTCCAACTTCGCGGCTACCCTGGCGGCGCAGCCTTCCACAATCCGGTTCAAGTAGACCAGAGGGGTCTTGCCAATCAGGGCCGTGATATTCGGAGCAATCTTCATTTATTCAACCTCCAGCATGGGTTACTCCTAATTTTAGCAACAGCATTCAAGTATGACAAACAGTTTTTCATAAGTATGGGAAGGAGCCGCATTTATTGCTGCAGCCCTCAAGACGGAGAAGCTTCGGGTTTATGCAGGCAGGGGGACGCCCCCAGGATGACAAGGGCGGAAATTGCTTCGACCGCAGGATAAACCAGGGAGGGGTCCGCTCAAGGTATGGGTTGCCCTTTACGCTGCCCCTGGTATCAGTTACAATGAAGATGTATTAAAAGTATGGCACAAGACCATAGATTATTCCGGGGGAGGGCATGGAATGAAAAATGGGCTGATTGTTTTTCTGGCCATAGCAGTACTGCTGATAGTTCTGCTGGTGCTGCCTTTCATCGGCAGCTACAACCGCCTCGTGGTCCTGGATGAACAGGTGAACAACAACTGGAGCCAGGTTGAAAACCAGCTGCAGCGCCGCCTGGACCTGATTCCCAACCTGGTAGAAACGGTCAAGGGATACGCCGCGCATGAAAAAGAGGTTCTTGCCGACGTCACCGCCGCCCGCGCCAAGCTGGCCGGGGCGCAAACTGTCGCCGAAAGCGCCGCCGCCGAGGCGGAGCTGAGCAGCGCCCTGTCCCGCCTGCTTGTAGTTGTCGAAAACTACCCCAACCTCAAAGCAGACGCCAATTTCCGCCAGCTTCAGGATGAGCTGGCCGGTACAGAAAACCGCATCGCCGTAGCGAGAATGGATTACAATAACTCTGTTAGAGAGTATAATGCAGCGGTGCGCCGCTTCCCCACGGTAATCGTGGCGCGGCTATTTGGCTTCAGCAGCAGGGACTACTTTGAAGCGGATGAAGGGGCCGGCAAGGTGCCGGAAGTTGATTTCAGCAATTAAATAAACCTCCAGCGTTCAACGTATATGCTTCCTTTTTCCGGCAAACTGCCGCTTCTCCTTTTTATTCGACGGATTATCTCTTAGGGAGAGAATAAGGTGAAACGAGCATACAAGCTTAGCCGCGCGGCAGCTTCCCTCGCAGCCGCCGCCCTGCTCTGCCTTGCCGCGGCCATCGCTGTGGCGGCGCCGCAGGTACCCCCGCCGCCTTCAACAGCAACTTATGTAAATGACTATGCCAATCTCCTCGATGAGCAGACCCTTGCCGAGCTCTCCGCCGTGGGCGAAGCCCTGGAGAAGAAAACGGGAGCTGAGCTGGTCCTTGTCACGGTGGAGAGCATGAGCGGGGCGACCATCGAGGAATATGCCCTGACCCTTTTTCGCAGCTGGGGGCTGGGGAAAAAGGATAAGAACAATGGCGTGCTTTTCCTGGTAGACCGGGAAAGGCTCCTGGCCGGGCAGAGCGGCAAGGTGCGCATCGAGGTGGGATACGGGCTGGAAGGGGCCATCCCCGACGGCAAAGCAGGCTACATTCTTGACTATTACGTCCTTCCCCAATGGGAAGAAGGAAACTATGCCGCCGGCATCAAGATGGGCTACCTCGCCCTGGCTTCCGAAGTAGCCAAAGAATACGGCGCCAGCCTTGAAGATGTCCTGGCCCCGCTGGGGGAATACCCGGAGCTGCCTCCAGCCCCGGGCTATTCTGACAGTGGAGCGCTCATCGTGCTGGTCCTCCTTCTCCTGTTCTTCTTTATTATCCCGCTCATCTTCAGGCACTCCGGGCGCGGGGGCCCCTATCCCCCTGGCGGCTTTGGAGGTTTCGGCGGAGGCTTCCGCGGCGGTTTCGGCGGAGGCTTCGGAGGAGGCTTCGGCGGCGGCGGCTTCGGCGGAGGCTCATCCGGCGGCGGCGGAGCCAGCCGCTGACAGGTATAAAACGGGGCTGTCCAAAAGGGCAGCCCCTTCCAGTTATACGCCCCTGATTAAGGATTGCAGGGGCGGCCTCGGGCGGACATGGGCCGCCCCTGCAGACGGCTACAGCATTTTCATGTAGACGCGGTAGATTTTGTATAGCTCTCCGCCGGCCTTCCTGGCGTCGAGGTTCATCGCCCTGTTGAATTCGTGGATGGTCGAGCCTTCGCCAAAGGTATAACCCAGGCGGTAGGCATTCCGCATGGTGTAGTAGTAGAGGGCAGCGGATATGCCGCGCTTGCGCCATTCCGGGGCCACGAAGAGGACGAAGACCCTGGCTCCCTTGATCTTGCGCTTATACCAGAAAAACTTGATAATACCAAAGGGAAAAAGCCGCCCGTTGAGGTGGGCCAGGACCTGGTTGTAATCGGGCAGGGCGATGGACAAACCAATGGGTTCGCCCTCTTCGCTTTCAGCAAACAAGACCAACTCGGGCTGGGCCAGCTGCTTCAATTTTGCCGCTTCCGCTTCAATCTCTTCCATGCTCGGCGGGATCATGTCCGGCCATTCGGGCATGGAGCGCTCGACGATATCCTTGATGAGCACCATTTCCTGCCGGAGGTTTTTTAAATTGATGGGGCGCACCCGGAAATTGTAGCGGCGGTGCACCGCTTCCACGCCTTTGCGCAGGCGCTCCGAAGGCCCGTTGGTGAGATCGTAAAAGTAGGCATATCGATCAAAATGCTTCTCAAAGCCGTACTGCTCGAAAAACTTCGGGTAGTAACTGGGATTGTACGAGTTGAGCAGGACCGGCGGCGAATCAAAGCCCTTGACCAGCAAGCCGCGGTAGTCATCGCCGTTGCTGGGCGACTGGGGCCCGGTGACCTCTTCGGCTCCCTGTTCCCGCAGCCAGGCCAGCCCGGCATCAAACAGCGCCCGGGCGACGGAGTAGTCCTCCACCGACTCAAAGAGGGTAAGGTAGCCCATTCTTTTCTGCTTGGCCCGGTTCAGCCTTTCATCCATGCCCACCCCGATGCGGCCCACCGGCTGTTCTCTCTTAAAGACCAGCATGAAGCAGTAGGGGCCGAGGCGCAGCAGCGCATTTTTCCTCGGGTTGAGCGTGTTGTGCATGTCCATGAGCAGCGGGGGGACCCAGTTGGGGTCATTGCGGTAGATTTGCCATGGCAGCTTGACAAAAATATTACGGTCGCTCTTGGTCGTCACAGGTTTGATCCGTATCCCTGCTGACACCTTGTCTGCCTCCCTTCTTGTAATGCCTATTTTTATTCACTTCCAGCAGCTCTGATCCCTTTTTTGATAATTTTACCTATTTTTTTACAATTTTCTACCGCTGCCCTGCCTCGAATTTAAAAATGACAATGCCGCATCCTTAAGGTAATATAATACTCGGGGGCCGTTGAATCCGCCGCCGCAGCCAATGCAGCTCGCGGTAGTCGATATTGTTTGAAATTTTTCCAACTAGTGGCGCATGATTTTAAATATTGACAGTTCTGATGATAGAAGGAATCACCCTGTCCATGTCGAATACAGACCTGTTATCTTTTCTCTTAACTTTTCTCAACATTTGATTATAGAGGGGGGAATGTTTTGAAGCTAACCATCCGCAAGATTGTCGTCTCCGGCATACTCGGGGCCATTGCCATCTTGCTTGGAGTAACTCCACTGGGCTTGATCGCGGTACCTACGCCGCTGGGCCATGCCACCATTTTACACATTCCGGCGATCCTGGGAGGAGTCCTCGAGGGACCGGTTGTGGGCCTGCTCATAGGATTTATTTTTGGCCTCATCAGTTTTATAAGAGCTACCTTGCCCATGTTCAGCGATCCCCTCGTGGCCATATTGCCGCGATTGTTTATCGGCATCACCGCCTATCTGGCCTACGCGGCAACAAGAAAGATTAATCCATACCTGGGCTACACCCTGGCCGGCATCGTGGGCACCGCCACCAATACAGTCTTCGTGCTTGGAATGGCGGTAATCAGAGATTACCTTACTGTTGAACTGGCCGTTACTTTTGGCCTGGCCCAGGGTATTCCCGAAATGATCGTGGCCACGGTTTTAACCGTTCTCCTGGTTAGCAGTATCAAAAGAATCAGGGGATTTGAAGACCCGGCCGGAAGCAACCGGTAAAATTTTTTTATCGGGCCATATTTTAATTAACGGGAGCCGTAGCTGTGTTGAAGCCGCTGGTGGAGTTTAGAAATGTCTTTTTCAGCTATCAATCTGCCTCCGCAAAGCCGGTAGAGGCGTTGCGGGGCATTTCCCTACAGATCGGGCAAGGCGAATTCATCTCCATAATTGGCCAGAACGGATCGGGGAAATCCACCCTGGCCAGGCATTTCAACGGCCTTTTAACTCCCACCTCCGGCGAGGTCCTTGTGGCCGGCCTCTCCACCGCCACCAGTGACCGGAAGCAGCTGCTGGAGATACGCAAGCGGGTGGGGATGGTTTTTCAAAACCCCGACAACCAGCTCATCAGCTCCATCGTGGAGGAAGACGTGGCCTTCGGCCCCGAAAACCTGGGGCTTCCCCCGCGGGAAATCCGCAAGCGGGTCAACCATGCCCTGGCTGCCCTGAACATGTTCAAATACCGCCGCGAGCTCATCTGCCACCTCTCGGAGGGGCAAAAACAGCTCGTGGCCATCGCCGGGGCGCTGGCGATGAAGCCCGACTGCATCGTCCTCGACGAGCCCACGGCACAGCTGGATCCCGGCAGCCGGAAGCAAGTTCTCGAGAGCCTAAAAAGGCTGAACCGCGAAGAGGGAATTGCCATCGTCTTCATCACCCACTTGATGAGCGAAGCGGTTAATTTTGACCGTGTGGTCGTCATGGACAGGGGAGAGATCAAGATGGACGGCCCCCCCGGAGAGGTTTTTAGCCAGGTGGAGCTGCTGGAAGAAGCGGGCCTCGACATCCCCGTGGCGACGCGATTGGCTGCAGAATTGAGGGAAAGAGGCTATCCCGTGGCTCCGGGCACATTGCACGTGGAGGAGCTTGTAAACAGCCTATGCCAATTGAGATCGAGCACTTAAACCATACCTACAAAGAGGGGACTCCCTTTGCCCGGCCAGCCCTCTTTGATATAAACCTGAAAATTGACGACGGGGAGTTTGTCGGGCTCATCGGTCCCTCCCAGGCGGGCAAAACCACCCTGGCCCAGTACCTCAACGCCCTTTACATCCCCCGCAGTGGCAGGGTGCTTATTGACGGGCGGGATACCGCCGACCGGAAAACGGACCTGGTGCGGATCAGGTTCGAAGTGGGCTACGTTTTCCAAAACCCCGACCATCAGCTTTTTAAACGGACGGTGGGCGAGGATGTGGCCTTCGGACCCACCCGCCAGGGCTGCAGCCCGCAGGAAGTCCGGGAGAGGGTGAGGGAGGCCATGCGCCTGGTAGGGCTTGATGAAGAAACCTTTTACCACCGGGACATCTTTGCCCTGAGCGGCGGCCAGAAGAGAAGGGCGGCCATCGCGGGAGTCCTGGCCTGCCGCCCCAGGGTGCTCATCCTCGACGGGATCACGGCGGGGCTCGACCCCCGTGGCCGCAGGGAGATACTGGACGTAATTGAGAGGCTGCACCGGGAAAGAGAGATGACCGTCATCTTTATCTCGCACAGCATGGATGACGTGGCCCGGCTGGTGGAGCGCATCGTGGTCATGGACCGGGGCCGCATTGTCGACGACGGGCCGGCGCGGGAGGTGCTCGCCAGGGTCGGGCGGCTGAAGGAAATCGGCCTCGAGCCGCCGCAGGTGGTCGAGATCATGCAGCGGCTCCGGGAAAGGGGCTTTGCCGTGCCGGCGGGAGTCATGAATGTCCAGGAGGCTCTTTCTGAAATCGTCAAGGCCCTGGGCCGGCCGGGGGTGAAGGAAAGTTGGAATTGACCAGGAACCTGACCCTGGGCATCTACCTTCCCGGTAAAACCGCCCTGCACTGCCTCGACCCGCGGACCAAGATCGCCGGGGCCTCAGGGCTCATCCTGCTGCTCATACTGACCAACAACTATGCCGCCTACGCCTCCTTTGCCGCTTTTACCATCGCCCTCATCCTGGCGGCAAAAATACCGCTTCGCTTCGCCCTGAAGGGGCTGCGCCCCATGCTGCCGTTCCTGGCGATCATGTGGGTGTTCCAGCTCCTCTTTCAGAAGCCGCCGGGAGCAGCGGTCATCTTCTCCTGGGGGATCATTAACATCACCGACGCGGGTTTGCACATAGGCACGCTCATGTCCATCCGCGTGCTGTTGCTCTTCCTGGTGACAACCATACTCACCCTGACCACCTCCACGGTGGAGCTTACCGACGGCGCCGAAGCCCTGCTGCGGCCGCTGCAAAAAATAGGCCTCCCCGCGCAGGAGCTGGCCCTGACCATGGTCATTACCCTGCGCTTCGTGCCCACGCTGGCCGAGGAAGCGGAGAAGATCATCAAGGCGCAAACGGCGCGCGGGGTCGATTTTGGCCGGGGCAACTTCATCCGCCGCACGTTTCAGCTCTTTCCCGTGCTGCTGCCCCTGTTCATCAACGCCTTCAAGCGCGCCGACGAGCTCATCACGGCCATGGAATCGCGCTGCTACACCGGAGGAGCGGGGAGAACAAAAATGAAGGTCCTGCGCATGGGCAGAAGCGATTACCTGGCCTGGGTCGTTTTTGCCGTCTTTGCCGCCATCCAGGTGGTGTTGATGATAAAAGTGGGACGTCCTTATTAAGAGAAGTACATGCGCGGGCGGGCTTTCACGCCCGCCCGCGCAATTTTTACCATTTCTTACGTCCCTGGTGTCCCGCGTGGGACGACAAACAGGCAGGGCCCCGATATCTCAGAACCGCCCTCTGTCATGCCTTGTTCGAGGAGCCAAAGAGGCGGATCTTTTCGCGGATGATGGCCGTCGCCGCCTCGCGGGCGGGCCGGAGAATGTTCCGCGGATCGATTTCATCGGGGTGATCGGGCAAGTATTCGCGAATGGCGCCCACAAAGGCCTCCCGGATGTTGGTGTCGATATTTATCTTCCGCACACCCAGGCGCACCGCTTCCCTGATGCTCTCGTCGGGGACTCCCGAAGATCCGTGCAGGACGATGGGACAGGGCACAAGGGCGTCTATTTTCTTGAGCCGTTCAAAATCAAGCCTGGGCTCACCCTTGTAGCGGCCATGGGCCGTGCCGATGGAGATGGCCAGGGCATCAACGCCCGTTTCCTCCACGAAGCGCTTTGCCTCGTCGGGATCGGTGAAGAAAGCTTCGGCCTCGCTCACGCTGATGTTGTCCTCAGTGCCGCCGATCCGCCCCAGCTCTCCTTCTACGGAGACGCCCACGGCATGAGCGATCTCCACCACTTTCCGGGTCAGCCTGATATTCTCTTCCAGCGGATACTGCGATCCGTCAATCATCACCGAAGTGAAGCCGTGGCGGATGCACTGCAGCACCTGCTCAAAGCTGGTCCCGTGATCCAGGTGCAGCACCACCGGCACGGATATCTCGGCGGCGGCTTGCTTGACCAGGGCTACGATGTAATTCAGCCCGGCATACTTGATCGCGCCCTGGCTGGCCTGGATGATCACCGGGGCCTTTTCCTCCTCCGCAGCCCGGGCGATGGCCTGGACAATCTCCATGTTATTGCAGTTGAAGGCGCCAACGGCATAGCCTTCACGGTCTGCCTTCCCCAGAACTTCATTTAACGGCACTAGCGGCATCGCTGACCAGCCTCCTTCTCAATCCTGGTACATCAAAGTCTTGCAGGCTAACATAATCCGGCAGCCCGTCCTTAAACCGAGGTGCAACTTCACCCATGATCAGGGGGCGGGCATAGTCCAAAAACTGCTCGCGGACATAATTCCCCGAAGGCGCGATCCAGTCGAGGGGCACCTTATGCTCCACGTTGGCCACCCTGGAGAGCTCCACCGTGCCGGTGCCGCAGCGGTAGCCGTCGCCATCCCCCTCCCTGACCAGCGTGATCATAATGCCGGAATGGCCCTGCAGCGCCTCCCTGACCGCCCGAGTCCCCACCATGTAAGCCTCGTCGGCGTCGGTGCGGGAGGCAAAATGGGCCGCCGCCCGCTGCAACGTTCCGAGAACGATGCTCCGGACGTTTATGCCCGTATCTTCTTCAATCATCTCTTTCAGGGTCTCGGCAAGGCCGCCCAGCTGCACGTGGCCGAAGGGATCGACCCCCTTGCCGGTAAAAACGTAATCGCCGCTGGCATAGCGGATACCCTCCGAGGCGACTACATAAGCATACCTGTACTCGCGGTAAACTTCGGTCACATCTTGAATGAACTTTTCCCGGTCAAAGGGCACTTCGGGGAGATAAACCAGATGCGGCGCTTCATGTTCTTCCCTCTTGGCCAGGGTGGCGGCAGCGGTAAGCCAGCCGGCATTCCGCCCCATGGCTTCCAGGACGACAATGCGGTTGCTGGTGATGAGCCCCTGCAGGTCCAGGCCGGTTTCGCGAACCGTGGCCGCAAGGAACTTGGCCGCACTGCCGTAGCCCGGCGAGTGGTCGGTATGAGGCAGGTCGTTGTCAATAGTCTTGGGGACGCCAATGACCCTGAGCTCGTAGCCCACGCGGGCGGCAAAGCGTTCAACCTTGTCCGCCGTATCCATGGAGTCGTTGCCGCCTATGTAGAAAAAATAACGGACATCGTATTTTTTAAATGCTTCCAGCAGGCGGGCGAAGTCTTCTTCCTTCGACAGCTTGTAGCGGCTGGATCCCAGGGCCGCTCCCGGGGTATAGCGCAATCCTTCGATAATATGCTGCGGCTGCCTGGAAAGATCGAGCAGGTTGTCTTCCAGGACGCCGCGGATGCCAAAGAGAGAGCCGTAAATGGTACCGGGGGGATCGCTCTTCAGCCATTCCTGGACCACTCCGCAGACACTACTGTTGATCACCGCAGTGGGACCGCCCGATTGAGCCACCACCGCATTGCCTCGCAGTTTCAACATCAATTCCTCCTTTCGTTTATGTGAAATTATTCCATGGAATTATGGGCCAGGCTCTTTTCAGTGCAAACTTTAGGAATACTTTATGTATTTGGGGTGCAATTATTTAATGAAGCTGTTGCCTCGGCATGATAATCTTCCCAGCATAAAATGCCCCCCTGGAGAAACAGCCTTTAACCTGAAAAAGGGATGGCCTGGCGGGCCAGCTTGTCGCAGCGCGCGTTGTAAATATTGTCACCGTGGCCCTTTACCTTGAGCCACTCCACCTCGTGCCGCGAAGCGAGGGCGAGCAGGTCCCGCCAGAGATCCTGGTTTTCCACCGGCTTGTTGGCAGCGGTGCGCCAGCCGTTCACCTGCCAGCGCGAGATCCAGCTCTGCCGGAAGGCATTGACCAGGTAGGCGCTGTCGCTGTACAGCCGCACCCGCCTGGGCCCGGGAAGCGCGCGCAAGGCCTCAATGGCCGCCCGCAGCTCCATGCGCTGGTTGGTGGTATGCTCCTCCCCACCCCATATTTCCACCACTTCCGCGCCGCTTCCGTTGCGGCCGTCAATGATTACCGCCGCCCAGCCGCCCGGGCCGGGGTTGCCCGAGCAGGCCCCATCGGTATAAATGGTCACTTCCGGCAAATCCATCGCCGGCCCCTCCGCATGTTAAAGCGGCTCCTGCCGGAGCAGCATTACTTTAGCTAATAATTTACCACATTCCTGCTCTCCTGGAAAGACCGCCGATTTTTTGGCAAAAACCTTCCGGCGAATTGAAAAAGCCCCGCCTAGCCCTCGATGATGGCCACGCCGGAGCTGGTGCCGATGCGGGTAGCCCCGACGGCAATCATCTCCAGGGCCGCTTCGCGAGTGCGGATGCCTCCCGCGGCCTTAACGCCCATGCCCGCCCCTACGGCCTCCCGCATGAGGCGCACATCGGCGGCGGTGGCGCCTCCGGGGCCGAAGCCCGTGGAGGTTTTCACGAAGTGGGCGCCAGCCTCCTTTGCCGCGCGGCAGGCGGCAATCTTCTCCTCGTCTGTCAAAAGCCCCGTTTCGAGGATCACCTTTACCGTGCGCCCACGGGCCGCCTCCACCACGGCGGCAATCTCTTCCCGGACATGCTTAACGTCGCCGCTTTTCAGCGCCCCCACGTGGATGACCATGTCAATTTCATCGGCTCCCCGGGCAACAGCTTCCCCGGCCTCAAAGGCCTTCGCCGCAGGCGTGGACGCCCCCAGGGGGAAGCCCACCACGGTGCAGACGCGGACGCCGCTGCCGCGCAGCAGCCGGCAAGCGTGGTCCACGTAAACGGGGTTCACGCAGACGGCGGCAAAATTATAGCGGCGCGCCTCATCGCAGAGCCTGGCGATGTCCTTCGCCGTCGCCTCCGGCTTTAACAGGGTATGGTCGATGTAGCGGGCTAGGTCAATCTTTTCATTCATCCCTTTCTCGCCTCCGCTCCCGGTGCTGTAACAGTCACCGGTCTAGTCTAGGTAGTGCCTTCCGCTGCGGTCAACGTAGCCGAAGATGAGCGGCGGCTCCACCGCCGGTTCCGGCTTGATTTCGTAAGCCTCCATGACCAGGCGGCGGGCCTGCTGCGCCGGCGGATCGCCGGGGGCGCAGTTCAGGTGCAGGCGGGCCAGCTCATCACCGGGGGCGACGCGGTCGCCCACTTTTTTGCAGATTGCAACCCCCACGGCAGGATCGATGGCATCCTCCTTGCGCTCCCTGCCCGCCCCCAGGGCCAGGGCCGCCCGGCCGATGGCCTCCGCCTTAAGGCGGTGTACGCAGCCGCCCGCCTCGGCGCGGACAGGCAGCACAGCGGCAGCCTGCGGCAGCAGCGCGGGGTTGTCAATCACCGCCCCGTCGCCGTGCTGCGAAATGATGAGCTCCCTGAACTTCTCCAGCGCAGCCCCGCTCTCCAGCAGCCTTTTCAGCTTCTCCCGCCCCTCTTGCAAGCCGGGAGCTTTGCCCGCCAGGCGAAGCATCCAAGCGCCCAGGCAGAGGCAGAGCTCCTCCAGGTCCGCCGGGCCCTTGCCCTGAAGGGCTTCAATGGCCTCCTGCACTTCCAGGGCATTGCCCACGGCGCGTCCCAGGGGCTGATCCATGTTGGTGATTACGGCTACGGTTTCGCGCCCCGCCCCGCTGCCGATTTTAACCATCGCCTCGGCCAGGGCAAAGGAGTCTTCCAGCTTCTTCATAAAGGCGCCGTCCCCTGTTTTTACGTCAAGGACAATGGCGTCGGCCCCCGCGGCAATCTTCTTGCTCATGATGCTGGCGGCAATGAGGGGCAGGCTGTCCACGGTGGCGGTGACATCGCGCAGGGCATAGAGCTTCTTGTCAGCCGGCACGAGGTTTGCCGTCTGGCCGGCCACGGCGAGGCCCACCTGCTGCACGGCCCTGATCATTTCCGCAATGGAGAGGGAGGTCCTGAAGCCGGGGATGGATTCGAGCTTGTCGAGGGTGCCGCCCGTGTGGCCCAGGCTGCGGCCGCTCATCTTCGCCACCGGGACCCCGGCGGCGGCCACGAGGGGGACGAGCACCAGGGTCGTCTTGTCGCCCACTCCGCCGGTGCTGTGCTTGTCAACTTTAGCCCCCGGAATATCGCGCAGCGAGATGGTGTCGCCCGACTGGGCCATGGCCAGGGTCAGGTCCAGGGTCTCCCTGTCGGTCATCCCCCGGAAAAAAATGGCCATGGCCAGCGCGGCCATCTGGTAGTCGGGAATGGTGCCCCCGGTATAGCCTTTGACCAGGAAGTTGATCTCTTCGCCGGTGAGCTCACCCCCGCTGCGCTTCTTTAAAATGAGGTCGTATACTCTCACCGCTTGTTCAACTGCCCCCTATTGATTATAGCCTCCCCGCCCGCTGCTCCTTTCACGCCGCCCCCTCCTCATAGGAGGACTGAGAGGAAAGGCTTTCCTCTATATTCTTTGCCCGGCGGGAAAACCCTTTTCATAAAAAAAGAGCGGGAGAGATATATTGCCGCCGCCGGGTTGTTGCTCTTTCCTGGGGCATTTTCCCCTCCCGCTCCTGCCGCATCCTTAGGCCATGGGGCAGCCGCACGCCAGCAGGCCCTAGCCCTGCCGTGCTACTAATGATAATTTCGTGCTACCCAAGTCTTTTTATTGTATTCACCATTTTAACGGCAAATCCTCCCGCCAGGGGAAAAATAGTGGCAGGTTTTCCAGGGCTCAATAAGTAATTTAGAGAATGAGGGAAGGTGAAGTAGCATGAGCATGATCCGCAGTCCCGAGCTGGCCCCGCAGGGGCAGAAAAAGATCGCCTGGGCCGCCAGGCACATGCCGGTGTTAAGCAGCCTGGCGGAAAAATATGCTTCCCGGCGCCCTTTTGCCGGCCTGAAGATGGCCCTCTGCATCCACCTGGAAGCAAAGACGGCCTACCTGGCCAGGGTGTTCCAGCGCTGCGGCGCGCAGGTGGCCGTTACCGGCAGCAATCCCCTCTCCACGCAGGACGACGTGGCCGCCGCTCTGGCCCGGGAGGGCATTGCCGTCTTCGGCTGGCGCGGGGCCACGGAGGAAGAGTACGCCGATCATATCCGCCGCACCATTGATACCGGGCCCAACCTGGTCATCGATGACGGGGGCGACCTCATCACCATGCTCCACCGCGAGCGCCCCGACCTTCTGCCGCAGGTGCGCGGCGGCGCCGAGGAGACCACCACGGGCCTGACGCGGCTGCGCGCCCTGGCCGAGGCGGGAGAGCTGGCCTTCCCCGTAATTGCCGTCAACGATGCCCTCTGCAAGTATCTCTTTGACAACCGCTACGGCACCGGGCAGTCGGCCTGGGACGGGATCATGCGCACGACCAACCTGCTCGTGGCGGGGAAAACGGTGGTTGTAGCCGGCTTCGGCTGGTGCGGCCGCGGGGTGGCCATGCGGGCAAGGGGATTGGGAGCGCAGGTCATCGTCACCGAGGTGGACCCGGTGCGCGCCCTGGAGGCGGCGGTGGAAGGCTACCGCGTCATGCCCATGCTGGAGGCGGCCCCGCTGGGGGATATTTTCATCACCGCCACCGGCTGCCGCGAGGTCATCGGCGCTGCGGCGCTGGCCCGCCTCAAGGACGGCGCCATCTTGGCCAATGCCGGCCATTTCGACGTGGAGATAGACAAGGCCGCTTTAAACCGCCTCGCCAGGCTTGCCGGAAGCCCCCGGCCAAACATTGAAGAGTACCGCTTCCCCGACGGCCGCCGGGTTTACCTGCTCGCCCAGGGGAGGCTGGTCAACCTCGCCGCCGGAGACGGCCACCCGGCGGAGATCATGGATCTCTCCTTTGCCCTGCAGTTCCTGGCCATGGACTACCTGCGCCGCAGCGAAGGGCTGCCGCGGGCCATGCTCCCCCTGCCGGCGGAGCTGGACCGCGAGGTGGCCAGGTTGAAGCTCGCAGCCATGGGCATCACCATCGACAGCCTCACCGAGTCGCAGCGCGCCTACCTGGGCTTGCAATGAAAGGTTTGAGGGCATTTTATTAAATCCCCCCGGCCCCCCTTTGGAAAAGGGGGGAGTATTGAAGGGGGACGGCGGCAGGAATATGCCCCCTCTTGTTAGAATATTCTCATTATTGAGAATAAAATAAGGGGGCCTGTGCTTATGCGAGTCCGGCTGCCGCAGAGAGCCTGGTTCGGCGATATTGAAATGGAGATCGACCTTCCCGGGGACTGGGAGGTGTCGGTGCACGGCATGGCCGCCGATGAGCGGCCCCTGCTCTCCGATGATCAGATCAGAGAGTTGATCGGCAACCCCATCGGGAGCCCGCCGCTGCGCGAGCTGGCACGGGGCCGCAGGGAAATTGCCGTCATTTTTGACGATCTCACCCGCCCCACCCCCGCATCCCGGGTGCTCCCCCTCGTCCTGGAAGAGCTGGCGGCGGCGGGAATCGAGGATGAGCAGGTCCGCTTCATTGCCGCCCTGGGGGCGCACGGTGCGCACACCCGGCTCGATTTTGAAAAGAAGCTGGGGCCGGAGGTGCTGCGCCGCTTCAGGGTCTACAACCACAATCCCTACGAGAACTGCACCCAGGTGGGCACTACCGGGCGCGGGACGCCGGTTTCCATTAACAGCGAGGCGGTCGCCTGCGATCTCATCCTTGCCATCGGCAGCATACTCCCCCACCCCTTCATGGGCTTCGGCGGGGGTGGCAAGATCGTCTTCCCCGGGATCGCCTCCATGGAGAGCATCCAGGCGAACCACATGCTGGCGGCAATCCAGCTGCTGGGGGCGGGGTTAAGCCCCGTGGACGGCCTGGGCCGCTTTGACGGCAACGAGGCGCGGCTGGACGTGGAGGAGGCGGCCAGGCTGGCCGGGCTGGGCTTTATCGTCAACCTGCTTTTGAACAGCAGGCGCGGCATCGTCGGCCTGGTGGCGGGCGATCCCGTCGAAGCCTACCACGCCGGCATCAGGGAGGCGCAGCAGCTTTACGGCACCCCCAAGGCGGAGGGCGCGGACGTGGTCGTGGTCAACGCCAATGCCAAGGCCAGCGAGGCGGCCATCGCCGTTCTCTTCGCCGCGCAGTCGCTGAAAGAGGAGGGCGGCGACCTGGTCCTGGTCGTGGACAGCCCTATCGGGCAGATGACCCACTATCTTCTCGGCGCCTTCGGAAAGGAGATCGGCGGGCGGCTCTGGAACCGCCAGGGCTTCCTGCCGGAGAGGGTCAAGCGGGTGATCACGCTGAGCTCCTTTCCCGATCGCACCGCCGGAGACTGGTTCGCCCCCCCGGAGAAGCTCACCTGGGCGTCCAGCTGGGAAGAGGTTATGGGGCTGCTGCAGGAGAAGCACGGCCCCGGCACCAGGGCGGCGGTCTACGTGGACGGAACCATGCAGTTTTACATCAAGGAGGGATAAATACCCCCTCTTCATCCTCCCGCCGGCAATGCGTAAAACATAAGGAAAAGCAAGGGGTTGCCGTTATGCTCTTTTTGAATAAAGAGGCGCTGCTGATGAGTATGTATGCAGGCCATTTTTTATCGTTTCTTTCCTTGCTTTCTGGGCTGTCTACCTGTTTCTAAAAAAGAGGCTTAAGCTGGAGTACAGGGATTTTTCTACGCCCATGCCAACAAGGTTCACCAATACGGTGAGATAATCATCATTTTGCTGGCCATAGTGCTCATAGGCATCAGAACTTTTGCCTATGACCTGCCGCTGGAGCCACAATATTTCGCCCTGGACTTCTTTTTTTTCCTGGCCTTTCGAACGTTCATGAAATGGAATTTTGATAGAAGTTCAAAAAGGCATATTCTAAGCATTCTTTGCGCCTTTTTTATGGCAATTGTTTTCCTGGGCATGGAACTTTTCTTCTAACGGCCGCCAGCAAGAGAGGCTGAAGAGGTGAGCCCTCTCTAATAGACGGTGATGAGGTCCTTGATCTGGTTGAAGATGCCCTCGCCAATGCCGCTTACGTCCATGATCTCCTTGATGTCAGTAAAAGGCCCGTATTTCTCCCGGTGCTCGATAATCCTTTTCGCGCGCCCTTCGCCGATCTGCGGTAGTGTCACCAGCTCCTCCAGGGAGGCCTTGTTGATATTTACCTTATTCTCCGCCGGCGCCGTTGCGGCGGCCTCGCCCCGCCGGGGGACGGCCACCTGCTCGCCGTCGTAGAGGGGGCGGGCCAGGTTGATGGAGTCGGTATCGGCATCCTCCAGAGCGCCCCCCGCGGCCTCGATTAACTCGTAGACCCTGGAGCCGGCAGGGAGGTGGTAGACTCCCGGCTCTTTTACCGCCCCCACCAGGTGCACGACGATCATTTCAGGCTCCGGCTCCGGCGCGGGAGCCGGCTCCACCGGCTGCAGGCCGCCCCCCTCCGCCGGGCTATCAGACCGGATGGGGAAGAGAACGGCCGGGGCCGCCTTCCAGAGCGCCCCTCCAAGCAGGAGAAGAACCAGCAAGGCAAGGAGAATTTTCTCGCGAAGGCTGAAGTCACTCCACATGAGATCAACCCCTTTAAGCAGAGATGCCCGGGCAATTAAGCCGGAAGCCGCTAGTATAAACGGTCTGCTTATCCTGCCAGGGTTACGTGGTGAAGTGCTTGGCGAGATAATTTTCCTTGTGATGGTGGTTTGCCGGTGAATGAGGTGGGATAGATGCGCTTTCCCGGAGCTGCCGGGAAAGCGCCGCGGGTTCAAGCGTTCTCTCCGTCTTTTTCGGGGATGGTGTCCTCGGATTTCTCCTGGGGCAGGTTGATGGCGATGACATGAATGTTAATCGCCGCCACCGGCAGGCCGGTGACCTCTTCAACGGTGGCGCGAACCTTCTGCTTCAGCTTTTGTGCCGCCTCCATGATGCGGATGCCGTAGTCGACAATGACGCTGAGTTCCAGCGTCACCGCCTCCCCTTCCAGGCGCACCTTGACTCCCTTGCTAAAATCCCTGCGGCCGAGCTTCTCGGCTATGCCGTCCACTATGCTCCCCGACATGCCGGCTATCCCCTCCACTTCCTGGGCCGCGATGCCGGCAATGATGCCGATGACCTCGGGGGAGATGCGCACGCAGTCCCGATCGTCGCTCTTTCCCGCCGCGGGAACGCTTTCAGGGGGGACATGCTCTTCAGGAGCCATTCATCTTGCCTCCCTTCGCCACTTGTCTTCAGGAACAACTAGAGACCCTTGCGCCGGCCGCAGCCCGCGGAAGCCGCCCTAAACCGGCTAGCGGGCCACGATATTGACCAGCTTGTCCGGAACGATGACCTGGCGCACGATCTCTTTTCCTTCAAGAAGCTCGCTGATCCGCGGCTGCTGCCGGGCCGCCTTGAGGAGCTCCTCTTGGGAAGACCCTGCGGGAACGGTCATCCGCCCGCGCACCTTGCCGTTGATCTGGATGACCACTTCCACCTCTTCCACGGCCAGGGCGGCGGGATCATATTCCGGCCAGGGCTGCCGGTGCACGCTGTCCGGGAAGCCCAGCCTGTGCCAGCCCTCTTCAGCCAGGTGAGGGGCAAAGGGGGCCAGGAGCAGGAGCAGGGAGCGCAGGGCCTCCCGCAGCAGGGAGCGATCCTGCTTCTCCGGGGCCGTATTTTGGCGGTAGTCATAAAGGGCATTGACCAGCTCCATGACGGCGCTGATGGCGGTGTTGAAGTTGAAGCGCTCGCCAATGTCCTCGGTGACCTTCTTGATGGCCCCGTGCATGACCCGCCGCAAGCCCGCTTCGGCAGCCCCGCCCTTTCCGCCGCTCTCGCCGTCATGCGGCGCGGCGGATAAAAGGCCCCGGCATTCCTCAACCAGGCGCCAGACCCGCCGCAGGAAGCGGTGGCAGCCCTCCACGCCCCGGTCACTCCATTCCAAGTCCTTCTCCGGTGGAGCCGCAAAGAGGATAAAGAGGCGGCCGGTGTCGGCGCCGTAGCGCTCCACAATCTCGTCGGGGGAGACCACGTTCCCCTTGGACTTGGACATCTTCGCCCCGTCCTTGTAGACCATGCCCTGGGCCAGGAGGCGGCTGAAGGGCTCCTGCACCTTCACCAGGCCGGCGTCGTAAAGCACCTTGGTGACGAAGCGAGCGTAAAGCAGGTGCAGCACGGCATGCTCGATGCCGCCGATGTACTGGTCCACCGGCATCCAGTAGCCCGCCGCCTCCCTGTCGAAGGGGGCGGTGGCAAGGTGCGGGCTGGTGTAGCGCAGGAAGTACCACGAGGAGCAGATGAAGGTGTCCATGGTGTCGGTTTCACGCCGGGCCTTCCCGCCGCAATGGGGGCAGCTGGTATTGACGAAAGAAGGATACTGGTCCAGGGTGGGAACCCGATCACCGGTGATTTCCGCCGCCGGAGGCAGCAGCACGGGGAGGTCCTTTTCGGGAACGGGAACGATGCCGCAGCGGTCGCAGTAGACTATGGGAATGGGCGCTCCCCAGTAGCGCTGACGCGAAATGAGCCAGTCACGCAGGCGATAGGCCACCTTGAAATCGCCGCAGCCCATCTCGCGCAGCTTCTCCGTAATTCTCCTTCTCCCCTCGGTGGAGGAGAGCCCGTTGAATTCGCCGGAGTTGATCATGATCCCCTCGCCGGTGTAGGCCCCGTCGAGGGCGCCGCCTGCCGGCTCCGTCCCGGGGGGCTGGATGACCTGGCGGAGGGGCAAGTTGTAGCTGCGGGCAAACTGGTAGTCTCGCTCGTCGTGCGCGGGTACCCCCATCACCGCGCCGGTGCCGTAAGTCATAATCACGTAATTCGCCACCAGGATGGGTACGGCCTCGCCGCTGAGGGGATTGATGGCATGCCTGCCCGTAAAGAGGCCGATCTTCGGCGCTTCCTCGGAAGTTCGTTCAATCTCGCTCGCCCTTTTCATCCGGGCGGCAAATTCCAGGATCTCTTTTTCCTGCTTTGTTCCCCGCACCAGCTTCGGCAAGAGGGGATGCTCCGGCGCCAGGACCATGTAAGTTACACCAAAAAGGGTGTCCGCGCGGGTGGTGAAGACGCGGATCTCTTCGCCGGGCAGCTCTTTTACCCGGAAGGATATCTCGGCGCCCTCGCTGCGCCCAATCCAGTTTTGCTGCATCACCTTGACCCGCTCGGGCCAGTCCTCAAGCAAGGCCAGGTCATTTAGCAGCCGATCGGCGTAGCTGGTAATGCACAGGAACCACTGCTCCCGCTCCTGCTGCTCCACCTCGGACTCGCAACGCCAGCAGCGCCCCCCTTCCACCTGCTCGTTTGCCAGCACCGTCTGGCAGTGGGGGCACCAGTTCACCGCGGCCCGCTTTTTGTAGGCCAGCCCGCGCCGGTACATCAGCAGGAAGAGCCACTGGGTCCAGCGGTAGTAGTCGGGAGAGCTGGTGTTGACCTCTCTCTCCCAGTCGTAGCTAATGCCCAACCGCTGCTGCTGCCGCTTCATCTGGGCGATGTTCTGCTCCGTCCACTCAGCCGGGCTGACGCGGTTGGCAATGGCCGCGTTCTCCGCGGGGAGACCAAAGGCATCCCAGCCCATGGGGTGGATGACATTGTAGCCGCGCATCCTTAGGAAGCGGGCCAGGACATCGCCGATGGAATACACCCGCATGTGGCCCATGTGCAGTTTCCCCGAGGGGTAGGGGAACATCTCCAGGACATAATATTTCGGCCGGGAAGAATCCAACGGTGTGCGGTAGAATTTCTCCTCTTCCCAAAACCGCTGCCATTTCGGTTCAATTTCCTGGGGATCGTAACCCTGCATCTCTTCCCAAATGCCCTCCCACTTAAACTTAAATTGTTCGCCTTTTCCGGGTAGAAAAAAACCCGCCCGGCAAGGGGCGAGTTTTCCCGCGGTACCACCCTTATTGGCAGCCAATGTGGTGGAGCTGGCGGGAGTCGAACCCGCGACCTCTTCCATGCCAAGGAAGCGCGCTCCCACTGCGCTACAGCCCCATGAATTGCTGCCCTCTTCAAGCCTTAACGCCGGCCCGCGGCTGCGGCTACTCTTTTTTCACCGCCGCTTCTCCGGGGCGAGTTCGGCAGCCGCCATGCCGCCGGCTCGCACCGCCCGCCGGCTCTCTGACCAGGCCGCCTTGCTGCCTACTGCTCCCCTTCATTGAAAAACTCTGTTGTTCCCGTCAAATACATAAACGATTATACGTTCCCCGGCGCACCTTGTCAAGCCAAGAAGGGCGCCAAATTTTTCGCCCCCACCTGGGACAATGGGACGTGCCTTTTTGTCCCACTTTCAAGCGATGTGGCATCGCGGCCCCCAGGCGACCGCAGCAACTATGCCGGCCCGGCAGTTAGCGGAACACGGGTGGTCTCGCCTGAAAAAAGGTCAATCAGGAGCAGGGTATCTTCCAGCGTGCCGCCCATACCGGCCAGAAGCTTTACCGCCTCCGCCACCTGCCAGGAGGCCACCAAGGCCGGGGTGAAGGGCGGGTTTCCGAATTGTGTTTCCACGCCCCGGCCGCAGCCTTCGCTTTGCCGGCCGTAGATGGCGGCAAGAAGGGGGTGTCCCGGCCGGATCACCGCCACCTGCCCCATGAACCCGGCAATGGCGCCATGCACCAGGGGTATGCGCAGCTTCTGGCAGGCCTCTTCAACGGCAAAGCGGGTTTGCAGGTTGTCAAGGCAGTCGAGGACCACCGTGCAGCCCTGGAGCAATTGGGGCAAATTTTCGGCATCGCCGCGGCAGCTGTGGGCGGCTACCTCCACGGCGCCGTTGACCTTTTGCACCCGCCGCGCTGCCGCAGCGGCTTTGTTCACGGACAGCTCCCCTTCAAGGGCCAGAAGCTGGCGGTTAAGGTTGCTTGAATCAAAGGTGTCGCTGTCGATGACCGTGAGCCGGCCCACACCGCAGCGGGCCAGCAGCTCGATGGCAAAGCCGCCCAGGCCGCCGACGCCTACCACGCCGGCATGGGCCCGCAGCAGTTTTACCTGGCCGGCGATGCCCAGTGTGCCCAGGTTGCGCTCGTACCTGTCGGGAACCACCCCGGCCTCGAGCGCGGCAATCTCCACTTCGCGGCGGGAGAGGCCCAGCCGGCCGGCCAGGAAAACGGTATCTTCCAGCGTAAGGTAGCGATAGCTCATGCCGGCGGGATTAACCCCGCTTCGGGAATGCTGCAGCAATATTTCCCCTATTTCTGGCGATGCCATGACTCGACCTCCCCAAGGGGGCGCTGTGCACCCCCTCGAAAGTCAAGGATGTGAAGCTTTAAAAGCGGGAGCTAGCGCTCCGCAACATCGTCCCGCGGTCGGATTTCCACCAGGGGGGCCCTGCTCCAGAGCCGCTCCAGGTTGTAGAATTCCCTCGCTTCGGGCTGGAAAAGGTGAATCACCAGGTCGCCGTAATCAAGGACCACCCACCATCCCTCCTGGTAGCCTTCCAAGCCCAGGAGAGGGCGCCGGCGCTCCCTGAACTTCTCCATGAGGTAGTCGCAGATGGCGTGAACCTGGGCCCGCGTTCTGCCGGTGGCAATGAGGAAGTAGTCGGCGATAATGGAAACCTTGCTGACCTCCAGCAGGATGAGATCCTCCGCTTTTTTCTCCGCAGCCAACTCCGCCGCCCACAAAGCCAGCTCCCGGGAGCTGCTTGCCGCTTCCGACAAGCAGTTCACCTCCTTGAAAATGGTTATTGTTTCTTTTGATGCTCGGTATAATTGCGGCCAATGATCACGGTCACGTCAACCTCCGCCGCGGGGTCAGGCCGGTGCAGCATGGATGAGCCCGGTATGTAAAGGGCTACCGCCCTGGCCTTGTCCACGGTCTCTCCCAGGGCGATGACCTGCGATTCCGCATAATCAAAGTGATCGGCGTTGCCCTTTCTAACCACCTGGAAGCCCTCCTGCTCCAGGAGAGCGGCTATCTCCGAGGCCAGGCCATCAATGCCGCTGCCGTTCAGCACCTCCACCCTCACTTCGGCAGGCGACACCAGGTAGCCCTCGTTTATGAGACGCACGATATCCTTCAGCGCCTCCCGGTCAGGCACCCAGTAGAGGGCGCCGTCGATGACCTCTTCTTTCCCCGGCAAGATTAGCCTTTTCATTCCGGCATAATCGTATGCCTCAAATTGCTCCCGCAGGGCCGCCAGCTCGCGCCAGGCAAGATCTGTCTCAATGAAGGGAGACAGGGTCTTGATCATCTTGGGCCACTGCCAGAACTTTTTGCCCTGCATCTGCCGCCACAGCTGCGCCAGGACCTGCTGCTGCCTGTCCAGCTGCTCCCAGGGCGGCTCCCGGTAGTCCGCCGTGAGGAAGTAGCGGTAGAGCTCAAAACCGCTGAGGCGTCCCTTTTCTTTCGGCAGCAGGGAGGCGGCGCCTTCCCCATCTTCCATGAGGCTGCTGCAGTCCACACCGCCCAGGTAGTCCCCCAGGACAATCAGCCCCTGGTAATTAAGGGCCAGGTAATGGTGCACCGGAATGCCGATAAGCTCCTGCACCAGTTCAAAGAAAGCAGAGGGCTCGAGATGGCGGTATGCCTGCCCCAGTGGCTCCGGGCCGCGCTCTTCAGTTTCGACGAGAGTGTTTCCGGGTATGTACAGAAGGCTGACAAAACCGCTGGGGGGGTGGTGGTGAACGAGCAGCAGCCTCTCCACGTAGGGGTTAGCCCCCCAGTAGTCGATGCCGTAGAGAAGGTAAACCCGCTCGTCGCCGCCTCTCTGCAGGCGCAGGGCCTGGGCCCAATCGGCTTCGTTGTGCATGGAATTGAAGGTGCTGATGAGGTTGACCGAGAAAACTACCGCCAGGATGAGGAGCATGAGCGCAGCGAGAAGAAGCAGCAATTTGCGCCTGCGTTTGGATCTCTTTTTGGGCTTCTGCAGCAGGTATGACCTGCTGTAGTGCATCTTCTAGCCTCCGTTCTCCTTCTCTTTTAAGCCGGCCAGCAAGCTGTTGCGGAAGTAAACCGAACGGGGGTGGAGCGGGAACCCTCTCCTGATGACCGACGCAATGGTCAGATTTACAGCGGCCAAGAGGGCAGCATCGAGGGAGACCTGGGCAAGCTCCCGCAGCTTCTCCACTCCGCCAAAATCCCGCCCCGGCTCAATCATATCGGCCAGGTAGATCACCTTGTCCAGCAGCGACATCTTCTCGTGCCCGGTGGTATGATAGGCTACGGCCCTGAGCACCGCGGGATCGCTCAGGCCCAGCTCGTGCCGCAGCAGGGCGGCACCCACCGGCGCATGCAGCAGCCGCCTTTCTGCCAGGGTAATCCGGTCCAGCTGCAGGCCGTACAGCTCCGCCTTCCGGCACAGCTCCTCTCTTGTGCAGGCCTTTCCATAGTCGTGGAGCAGCCCGGCCAGGTAAGCCCGGCGGCAGTCGGCCCGGTAGCGGCCCGCAAGGCGCTCCGCCGTCTCGGCCACGCCCAGCGAATGCCGGTAGAGTTCCTCGCCGAGGTGCTCCTCCATTAATTTACGGTAGCGCTTTAGGTCCATGTACTGTTACCGCTTCTGGAATATTTGTCATCGCCCCGGCCTTGCCGCGATCAAATGCAACTAGGCGGAATATTGCGTCATTTTAAATCGATTTTTTTACCGCCCTCAGGATTCTTCCCGGGGCTTGGCCTCGCTCACCACGATCTTCCTGCCGCCCAGGTCGGCCCCGTTTGTCTTTTCCATGATTTCTGCCATCTCCTCTTCGTTTACCTCCACAAAGCCGTAGCCCCTGGATCTGCCGGTAGATCTTTCGGTAATAATGCGGCAGCCCAGCACTTCTCCGAACTGGGCAAAAAATTCCTCCAACTGCTTTTCGGTGGTACTCCAGGGGATATTCCCCACGTAAAGCGTTCGCGTCATCAAGCCACCCCCATGAGTATTATAACCTATTTCCACAGTTAACAAACTCTTTTTTGTAGAGGCCGTGCTTTTTAATGTACTGCTCCACCGGTTCCGGGGTGAGGTACTTGATCGTTCTCCCCAGGGCCACGCGCTGGCGAATAAAGGTGGAGGATATGGCCAGGGCCGGTATCTCCAGCAGGTGGATCCTGGCCCGCAGTTCCGGGAGGAGCTTCCCCGTTATTTCATCAAGCCTGTCCAGGGGGTATCCCGGGCGCGTAACGGCGATAAAGGTGCAAAGCTTGAGCAGCTCGGTGTAATCTTTCCAGGTGCTAATCTCCAGGATGGCATCGGCCCCGGTGATAAAGAAGAGGTTGGTCCCGGTGGCGAAGCGGGAGGTAAAGTAGCGGATGGTGTCAATGGTGTAGGAGGGTTCTTTTTTATCCACCTCCACCCGGGAGACAACAAAGAAGGGGTTGGACATGACGGCAAGGGTGGTCATGATGTAGCGGTGCTCCGCCGGTGTAACCTGCTCTTTTGACTTGTGCGGCGGCAGGCCGGCGGGGATGAAGATGACATAGTCCAGGAGAAACTGCTGCCGCGCTTCTTCGGCCGTGACCAGGTGCCCCATGTGGATGGGGTCAAAAGTGCCGCCCATGAGGCCAATGTTCAGGGGGCCGGGTTTTTGAATGGCTGGCAAGGGCAAAGGCACAGGCTCCTCTTAAGATTATGCATCAAAGTAAAATTCTTCTTCGCCGATGCAAACCGTATCTCCTGCTTTGGCGCCCATTCTTTTTAGCGCCTCCTCCAGGCCCAGGCGCCGGCAGTAGCGCTGGAAGCGTCGCAGGGACTCCTCGTTGTCAAAATCGATCCGCGCCGCGGCCCTCTCAATGCGGGAGCCGCGCACAACGAAGGCATCGCCCACCTTCTCCACGGTAAAGGCGCTCTCCCGGGCCGGCGGAGGGGGTGGGATGGGCTCCGCCTCCTCCTCGGCGGCTTCCTCCCGGGGCAGGGCGGCCAGGCGCGCCAGTTCGGCGGCAAGGCGGCGCACCAGCTCCTTCACCCCGGCACCGGTGGCCGCGGAGATGGGCAGCAGCTCCGGCGGCTGCTCCTCCTTCTCCGCAATGGCGCGCCGCAGGCGGGCCAGGTTTTCCTCCGCGCCGGGAAGGTCCATCTTGTTGCCGGCAACCAGGCGGGGATAGCGGGCCAGCCGCTCGCGGTAAAGTTTTAGCTCCCGGAGGAGCTGGAAATAGGCTTCCACCGGATCGGGCTGCGCCGCCGGGGAAAGGTCGATGACCAGGAGCAGCAGCAGGTTGCGCTCCACATGCCTCAGGAAGCGGTGGCCCAGCCCCGCGCCGCGGTGGGCGCCTTCAATGAGGCCCGGCAGGTCGGCCACGACAAAGCTCTCCCCTGCCTCCGTCTCCACCAGGCCGAGCTGCGGGGCCAGCGTGGTAAAGGGATAATCGGCCACTTTCGGCCGGGCGGCGGAGATGCGCCGCAGCAGCGTGGACTTGCCAGCGTTGGGAAAGCCCACCAGGCCGACCTGGGCCAGCAGCTTCAGCTCGAGGTAAATTTTGCGCTCCTCGCCCGGCAGACCCTTTTCGGCATGGCGGGGGGCCTGGTGCCTGGAGGTGGCAAAGCGGCTGTTCCCGCGGCCGCCCGCGCCGCCCGCGGCCACCTTTACCTTCTGCCCCGGTTCGGTGAGATCGGCCAGCAGGCGCCCCTGCTCGTCCCGCACGACGGTGCCCAGGGGAACGGGGATGAACAGGTCTTCGCCGCGCCGGCCGTGGCGATTGGCGGGGCCCCCGTTGGCCCCGTTGGAGGCCCGCCAGCGCCGCCGGTAGCGCAGGTCGAGAAAGCTGTGCTTGGAAGGATCGGCAATGAGGTAGACGCTGCCCCCGTCGCCGCCGTCGCCGCCGTCGGGACCGCCCCTGGGAACATATTTTTCGCGGCGGAAAGAGACCGCGCCGCTGCCGCCCCGTCCGCCGCTCACCTCAAGCCATATTTCATCAACAAAGATAAGGCACCGCCTCCCGCTTGGCCTCTTATCCTAGTCCTCCAAAAAGAAAAAAACCGGGGAAGCCCCGGCTTTTATACCACCGCCTCGCTGTCGAGGGGATAAACGCTGACCCGCTTGCGGGCCCGGCCGTCGTACTCGTAAACCACTTTTCCACTGGCCAGGGCGAAGAGAGTGTCGTCCTTGCCCTTGCCCACGTTAATCCCGGGATGGATGCGGCTGCCTCTCTGGCGGACCAGGATGCTGCCCGCCGTAACGATCTGGCCGCCGTATCTCTTCACACCAAGACGCTTGGACCTGCTGTCGCGGCCGTTGCGTGAGCTGCCGCCACCTTTTTTATGCGCCATGCCTACACCTCCTCCAGGCCTGCAAAAATTCCCCTAAGCCTCGATCTGCTCGATGAGAACTTCGGTAAAGGGCTGCCGATGCCCCCGCTTGCGGCGGTAATTTTTCTTCGGCTTATACTTGAACACGATGATCTTGCGCGCGCGTCCCTGGGCCGTTACCCTGCCCTTGACCCGGCAGCCCTCCACGTAGGGCTGGCCGACTCTCGTTTCCGCGCCGTCGCTGTAAAGCAAGACCCGGTCAAAAACCACTTCTTCTCCCTTTTGGGCCGACAGCTTCTCCACGCGCAGCCTCAGCCCTTCCTCCACGCGGTACTGCTTGCCGCCCGTTTCAATGATGGCGTACATCCTTAACCCCTTCCTACTAGGGACTCGCCGAAGCAGGCACCGAAGCAGTTTCGGTTTTAAGAGCCCTCTTCGAGCGGTGACAGAGAATCCACGCCGATTTTAGCACGCGCCGCCGCCTTTGTCAAACCGGCGGGTTCAAAGAGGAGGCCGTTTTTTCAGGCTTCCGCCCGGGCTTGTGCCTCCCTGCGGCAACGGGGACGGCGCGGGCAAAAGTGCGGCAGACCTCGGTTATCTCCGCCCGCACCACCTGGCTGACCAGTTCCCCAGCGCCCTCCACGTTGATCACGTAGCCGTGAATGCGGGCAATGCCGTTTTCGGGATCGCTGCTGTGGGGCTCTTCAATAAACAGCTCCAGCACGTCGCCCACGGCAACGGGAAAAGCCATCTTTTCGATTTCTTTCCGGCTTCCCGCCGCAATGACGCGGTAATGCTCGATGTGCATATCCTCGGAGCCGCGGATGAAGACGTGTCGGCCCAGCTCTTCTTCCATCTTTTTTAAGTTGCTGCCGCCGGTCCCGATAATAATGGAGGCCACTTCGGGATGCATCTCCACCAGGACGGCTTCCCGCGGCGCTTTTTGGAGCATCTTCTTCAGCTCCCGCTCGATGCGCAGGGAGGCGGTGAGCGCCGTGGAAACACGCCCGCTGCCGTTGCAGTAGGGGCAGTTCTGCTGCAGCACCTGGGCGAGGTCCTGGCGCACCTTTTTGCGGGTCATCTCCACCAGGCCCAGGCTGGTCAATCCCAGGACGTACGTCTTGGTGCGATCCTGCTTGATCGCCTCGTTGAGCTTGCTTAAAACCTTCTGGCGGTGCTCCTCGATGGCCATGTCGATAAAATCCACAATAATAATGCCGCCGATGTCGCGCAGCCGTACCTGGCGGGCGATCTCCTCCGCCGCTTCCAGGTTGGTTTTTAAAATGGTTTCGGCAAGATTGCGGCGCCCCGTATAGCGCCCCGTGTTGACATCAATCACCGTCAGAGCCTCGGTTTCGTCAAAGACCAGGTAGCCGCCGCTTTTCAGCCAGACCTGCCTCTGGAGAGCCTTCTCGATCTCCTTCTCGATGCCGTAGCGCTCGAAAATGGGCTCAGGGCGGTCATAGAGGCGCACCTTTCTTTTCAGCTGGGGTGAAAAGCAGTCCAGGACTTCGCAAACTTTTTCGTACTCGTGCTCATCGTCGATTAAAAAGGTGCTAAAGTCCTCCACAAAAAGATCACGGGCGATGCGGCAGGTTAAGGCGAGGTCCTGGTATAAAATGGCGGGAGCTGTCTTCTGCTGGAAGCGGGTGAGAACACGGCGCCACAGCTGCATTAAAAACTGCAGGTCCTGGGCCAGGGCGCTCCTGTCGGCGCCCTCGGCCACGGTGCGCACGATGAGGCCCATGTCGGGGGGGCGGATCTTCTCCGCCTCGCGGCGCAGCCTCTCCTTTTCGGTTTCGCTCTCGATGCGCCTGGAAACACCCACGTAGTCGGCGCCCGGAACGAGGACCAGGTAGCGCCCCGGCAGGGTAATCTGGCCGGTCACCCTGGCGCCCTTGGTCCCAAAAGGCTCCTTTACCACCTGGACGATGATCTCCTCGCCCACCTTGAGCAGCTTCTCAATGGCGGCGCGGGCCGGGGGAGGGTTCTCATCGTTATGGATATCCGTGTAGACATCATCAACGTACAAAAAGGCGTTCTTCTCCAGGCCGATATCGACAAAGGCCGCCTGCATGCCCGGCAGGACATTGGCCACGATGCCCTTGTAGAGATTGCCCACGATGCGGTGTTCCAGCGGCCGCTCGATGTAAAGCTCGACGAGCTTGCCGTTCTCGAGTATGGCCACCCGCGTGGCCCGGTTGTTGCAGTTGACCAGGATCCTCTTATCCATGCGCCTTCCAACCACCTCCTTCGGGAAAAGGTTCGGCCAGGGTCTCCTTCCGGTATATGTAGAGGCCCTGGCGGTGCAGCCTCCAGAGATGTTCGGCCGGCTCCTTCGCCTCCGGCAGCAGCTGCTCCAGGAGGCGGAAGGGGGCTAGGCCGCCCTTGCTCCCCACCTGCAGCAGCAGGCGGAGGGCCAATCCATTTTCTCCAGGCGGCAGCAGCCCGGCGGAAAAAATAAAGGGGCGGATATCCTGCTCGCCGGCCTGGCCCTTCCTGCCGGGGCGGCGCACCATAATTTGCCGCTGGGCGAGCAGCCTGTCCAGGGCTTCCTGCAGCGCCTCCGCCGGGGGAGCGGTGCCTTCCTCCCTCCAGAAAGCATGGTAGAGAGCGGCGTTAACCTCCGCCGCCAGCGAAGGCGCCCCCGGCGGCACGGTGACAGCGCCGGTCAGGGCAAGGCCGGCGGGAAGCTGTTCGCCTAGGCGTCGCAGGAAGGAGACGGGTTCCAAGGGCTCGGCGAGGTCCACTTCACCGTATTCCTTCGCCGCGGTGGCTCCCACGGGAAGAGGCGCGGCCAGGCTAAAGCGGGGGCGGGGGCTGAAACCCTGGGTAAAGGCCAGCGGCAGGGCGGCGCGGCGCATGGCCCGCTGAAACAGGCGCAGCATGTCGAGGTGGGAGAGATAGCACAGTTCCTTGCCGCGGGCAAAGCGAAAGCGAATCCGGGTCATCGTGGCACCTCGTTGTTCCTTTTTCATCAGGGGCGGCTCTCCTGCCGGGCCCGGCGGTACTCCCGGAGCAAGAGTTCCTTGCTGATGCCGCTGTGGAGGTGATCCCAGGGCAGGGGTGCCTCTTCATCCAGGCGCCGGTAGGCATAATCTTCAGGGTTTATGCCCATCTCCGCAAAGGTATCCAGCCACCGCTGCAGCGAAAAGTGCTCCGACCAGCCGTCAAAGCGGCAGCCTCTCTGCCAGGCCCTCTCCAGCAGCGGCGCCAGGCGGCGGTCGCCGCGGGCAAAAACCGCTTCCAGGAAGCTGTTTCCGGCATCGTGCCAGCTCAGCTCAATCCTGCGCAGGGGGCGGAAAAGCTCCTGCAGGAGCTGCTGGCGGCGCTTCACCTCGGGCATGGGCAACTGCGGCTCCCACTGGAAGGGGGTATGGGCCTTGGGCACAAAGGTGGCCACGCTTGCCGCGAGGCGAATCCGCCGGTGCCCGGCTTCCCTGAGGCGCCGCATGAGCGCCTCGCAGAGAGAGGCAATGCCCCTCAGGTCCTCTTCCTCCTCCGTGGGCAGCCCGATCATGAAATATAGCTTGAAGGACTGCCAGCCGGCGGCGGCGGCATCGCCCACGGCGGCCAAGATGTCAGCATCGTTGATGTTCTTGTTGATTACCCGGCGCAGCCGCTCCGTGCCCGCCTCGGGGGCAAAGGTGAGACTGCCGCGCCGCCCCCGGTGAAACTGCTTGGCCAGCTCCACGGAAAAAGAATCGAGGCGCAGCGAGGGAAGGGTAAAGCTGATGTTGCCGGCGGCGTGCTCCGCCTGGAGGTCGCCCACGAGGGCGTCAATACCCGGGTAGTCGCAGCTGCTCAGCGAGGCCAGGGACAGCTCCTCGTAGCCGGTGGTGCGCAGCATTTCCCGGGCAATTTGCTTCACCCTTTCGGGGCTGCGCCGGCGCACCGGACGGTAGATGATGCCGGCCTGGCAGAAGCGGCAGCCCCGGCTGCAGCCCCGGAAAAGCTCCACCATGCCGCGGTCATGCACCGCCTCGATATGGGGCACGATGGGGGCAAGGGGATGGGGGGCCTGCTCCAGGTTCCGGACTACCCTCTTCCGCACCACGGGAGGGGCCGCCTCATGAAGAGTGGTCATCCCCTGGAAGTCGCCGCCGGCCCCGTAAATGGGACGGTAAAATCCCGGCACGTAAACGCCCTCCACCATGGCCAGGCCGGCCAGGAGAGCCTCCTTGTCGCCCGGCGCCTCGCGGCTGAGGGCCATCCAGCGCTGGAGAATTTCCGGCAGGGCTTCCTCCCCGTCGCCCAGCAGGAAGAGGTCAAAAAAGGGGGCCAGGGGCTCGGGATTAAAGGCGCAGGGCCCGCCGCCGATAACAAGCGGCTCCCCGCCGCCGCGATCCCTGCTGTAAAGGGGGATCCCCGCCAGGTCAAGCATGTTCAGGACATTGGTGTAGCTCAGCTCGTACTGCAGCGAAAATCCAACGATGTCAAATTCCCTCACCGGGCGGGTGCTCTCAAGAGCAAAGAGGGGCAGGCCCTCCCGGCGCATGAGCGCCTCCATGTCGGCGGCGGGAGCAAAAACACGCTCCAGGAGCATCCGGGGATGGGCATTGACGATCTCGTAAAGTATCTTCAGCCCCAGGTTGGACATGCCCACTTCGTAGAGATCGGGAAAGGCCAGGACCATGCGCACGGCGGCGGAGGAGTGATCTTTCAGGACGGCGTTCCATTCATTGCCAAGGTAGCGGGCCGGTTTCTGGACCAGGGGAAGAAGTCTTTCCAGCTTCTCTTTTAAAAACAAGGGATCGGCCTCCGTCTAGCCAAAGCCTTGTGGCCAGCATGCTCAGACGTACTAAGTTATTATAGTATTTTTTTAATGGGAATATCAAGCCCCTTCTGCTGGGCCGCCTCTATGAGCAGGCCCTCGCTGATCTCGGCGCGGCAGCGCTGGGAGCGATCCAGGACGCGGATGAAATGGTAGCGCTGCGGCAGGAAGAGGCGGAAAATGTCGAGAAGCCTGGTTTCTTCAAGAACAATGAGCTGGGCGCCGCGGAGCGCGCCGCGCTTGAACAGCTGGTGCTCCTTGGCGCCAAGGGCGCGAATAAAGGTGTAGACGGCCTGCCGCTTCTCCTTAGTTGCGGCAATGAACAGGAAGATGGCGGCCAGGGGGAGGGAGAGGTTGATGAGGCGGTAAAAGAAGCCGGCCAGCCCGGCGGCAAAAAGCAGCCCGGCCACGATCTGCCCCAGCAGCGCCGCCTGCTCCGTGGCGGCGCGGTAGCCCAGGTGCGGCGCCAGGTAGGCGCGGAGGATTCTCCCCCCGTCAAGGGGAAGGGCCGGCAATAAATTGAAAGCGGCCAGGGTCAGGTTGGCCTGGACGAAAAAAAGCAGCAGATCCGCTCCATGGGCCACGCGGTTGTAGAGCAAAATTGCCGCTCCCGCCAGGGCCAGGTTGGCGGCGGGGCCCGCCCAGGCCAGGCGCCGCTCGATGTAGGGTTCCAGCTCCAGCTGCTCCTCCATCTTGGCCAGGCCGCCGAAGGGATAGAGCTCGATTTCGGAAATATGCAGGCCCAGCCGCCGCCCGGCAAAGCCGTGGGCGAGCTCGTGCCAGAAGAGGGCCAGGCAGATGAGGGCGAAATGGATCCCTGCACCGGCAAGAAAGCAGAAGAGGGCCAGGCATAAAAAAAGGGGATGGAGGCGAATGCGAATCCCGAAAAGCGAACCCAGCGGCAAGCTGAACCACCCCAGATCCTTCGCTTCGCTGATGCAAAGTGGGACAAAAAGGTACGTCCCTAACGTCCCACTTTTAGAGGGGGGTGTGGCGGGCAAAGCGGGCCAGCCACTCCTCCGGCGGGGGCACGGGGCAGCCGTTGCAGCGCAGCTCCAGGTGCAGGTGCGGCAGCTCGTAGCGGCGCGGTGCTCCCAGCTTCCCCAGCAGCGTCCCCGCCTCCACGGATTCCCCCTCCTTCACCGCCACCGCAGCAAGGCCGCGGTAGATCACCAGCCACCCCGGCTGGGCGCTCACGGCTACGGTATAGAGATCCTCCTCCCCCGCGGCGGCCACGGTGGTTACCTGCTCCACCCTGCCGGCAAGTAGGGCCCGCACCGCGGTGCCTTCCGGGGCGGCAAGGTCCACGCCGTAGTGCATCTGCTCCCGGCCGGCGGCGGCATCCTCGCGCAGCCCAAAGCCGCTGCAAAGGCTTCCCGCAAAGGGCAGGAGGGCTCCGCCGGACCCGGGGGAGGGCAGTCTCATGCTCTCCCAGAGCAGGCGAAAGGCAGGCACCACTTCTTCTTGGAGCGACTGCGCCTTCCAATCCCATTCCACAACGAAGCGCAGGGCGCGCAGCAGCGGCGCCCCCCAGTCGTAGCCGCCCCAAGCCAGCAGGGCGGCGGCAAATACAATCACCACCGCCGCGGTGAGCTTCACCAGGAAAAAGCGGTGCATGGATTGCCATGCCGCGGCCAGGAAAAAGGGCTTCGGCTCCGCCGCCGCGTCGTGGGGCAGAAAATCGCTCTCCCCCTCCCAGCTTTCCTTTTCGGCCAGCCGCTGCTGCAGCCTGGCACGCAGCGTGGACACGGGGGCCCTCCTGCGCCGGTAGGCCACGGCCCTCCCCCCTTCCGCACGCCAAGATCACCGAAGGCCGGTCCCACATTATCTATATTAGCGGGAGAGGCGCTTTATGATTGGCCCCGTCGCGGTTAAAACTGGATTTTGTGGCGGCGCATGGCCACGTTGAGGACAAGGCCGATGGAGGTCAAATTCACCAGGAGAGCGTTATTGCCGTAGCTCATGAAGGGCAGGGGGATGCCCGTTACCGGCATGAGGCTGATGGTCATCCCGATGTTGACCATCACCTGGAAGAAAAACATGACCGCCACCCCGCAGCAGAGCAGGGCGCCGAACTGGTCCTTGGCCTGCGTGCTGATCCAGAAGATGCGGTAGATCAGCAGCGTGTAGAGCAGGAGCAGGGACACCGCACCCACGTAGCCCATCTCCTCGCCGAAGACGGCAAAAATCATGTCGGTGTAATGATCGGGCAGGAAGCCGAGGCGGACCTGGGTGCTGTTGAAAGGCCCCTTGCCCAGGAGGCCGCCCGAGCCGATGCCGATGATGGACTGCAGCAGCTGCCAACCCTTGTCGGTGGGATCCAACTCTGGGTTGATAAAGGCAATGAGGCGGTTTTTCTGGTACTCCTCCAGCAGGTAGAACCAGAAGATGGGCGATACGGCGACGCCGCTGCCGATAAGCAGGCCCAGGTGGCGTCCCTGCGCCCCCGCCACGTAGAGCATCCCCAGGAGAATGGCCAGGAAAACAAGGGAGGTGCCCAGGTCGGGTTGGAGGAAGATCAGGGCCATGGGGAGAGCGGTCGCCGCCAGGGAGGGGAAGAGGTCGCGGAAATAGGGGAATTGGCCCTCCTTCTCCGCCAGCAGCCGGGCGAGGGTAATAATGATGATCACCTTGGCAATCTCCGAGGGCTGCAGGTCGAAGAAGCCGATGGGAATGCGGCGCATGGCCCCCTTTTCCACTTCCCCGATTACCAGGACCAGGCCCAGCAGGACCAGGTTGGCGCCGTAGAGGTATCCGGTCCAGTTTTTGAAGTTGACGTAATCAATAAAGCATACCAGCAGCATAATCGCGGCGCCTACGCCCATGAAGAGGAGCTGCCTCTTGACAAAATAAAGGGGGTCGGGCAGCCCTTCCATGTTGCGCGTGGCGCTGTAGAGGGTAAAGGTGCCCACGGCGCATAGGACGATGACGATAAGCAGGAGGTAGAAGTCAAAATTTCTAATGAGCCTGCGGTTGAGCATCAGTTATCGGTGACTCCTTTGATTTGACCCGTAAAGTAGTATTCCAGGATTTCGGCGGCCACGGGCACGGCACCGGTGGCGCCGATGCCGCCGTGTTCGATGATTACGGCGATAGCGATTTGCGGATTCTCGTAGGGAGCGTAGCCCACGAAGAGGCTGTGCGCCGGCGTGTTCCTGCTTACTTCCGCTGAACCGGTCTTGCCGGCAGCGGTTACCGGCAGCCTGGAGAAGTAGGCGTAAGCGGTGCCGCGCGGCAGGGTTACGGCACGCATCCCCTCGCGAAGGATCTTCAGGGTCCTGGACGATATTTGCGCCTGGCGCAGCGGTTCAGGCTCGGCTTCATAAACCACCTGCCCCTTGCTGTCCACCGCCTTCTGCACCAGGTAGGGACGGTAATGCGTGCCCCCGTTGGCAATCATGGCCACGTAGTTGGCCATCTGCAGCGGGGTGATACTGTTGTAGGACTGCCCGATGGCCGCGCTCATCGTTTCCGCCGGGTACCACGGCTCCCCGCCGGTTACCGCGGCCTTGTATTCGCGGCTGGCCACCACCCCGGGGGCCTCGCCGGGAAGATCGGCAAGGCCGGTGGGGCTGCCAAAGCCGTATTCGCGGGCATAATGGGCCACCGCATCGATGCCCGCCCGCAGGCCGGCATGGTAGAAGTAGATGTTGCAGGAGACGGCCAGGGCCCGGTAGAAGTTGACCGCACCGTGGGCGGTGCTGCGGTAGCAGGTCTTGGTGTCGCCGTACAGGCTGACCACCCCGCCGCAGCGGATAATATCCCGCTCGCTCATGACCCCTTTTTCAAGGGCCGCCGTGGCCGTGACCATCTTGAAGGTTGAACCGATGGGGTAGCCGGCCTGGATGGCGCTGTTCATCAACGGGCGCCGGGGATCCTGGCTCAAATCCGCGTAGTTCTTATGAACCGTGTTCAAGTCGTAGGAGGGGTAATTGGCGAGGGCCAGGATGGCCCCGCTGTTAGGGTCAAGAATCACCGCCGAGGCGCGTCCGGCATGCTTGTTCCCTTCTTTTTTAACCAGATGCTCCACCCGCCTGGCCAGGGCTTCTTCGACGGCTTTCTGCAAATCAAGGTCAATGGTCAGGTAGAGATCGTTCCCCGGAATGGGCTCCTTGCGCTCCAGGTAGTTGATGGGCTGGCCCATGTTGTTGGTCTCAATAAGCTGCTCCCCGTCAATCCCCCGCAGGTAGGGTTCCCAGGTTCGCTCCACCCCCGACTGGCCCACCAGGTCGCCTTCTTTATACTGGTAGCCGGCCTCGGCCCAGAGCTTCCGGGTCTCCTCATCCACGGGCCCCTCCCCGAGGAAGCCAATGATGTGCGCCGCGGTGGAGCCTTCCCTGTACTCGCGGATGGGACGGATTTCAATGTTGACTCCTTTAAGCTTCCAGCGGTATTCCGAGATCCGGGCGATGGCCTCCGGCGTGAGGTCGCTCTTTAGGAGCAGCGGCAGGTAGCGCATGTAGAGGCGCCCCTCGATGGCCTTTTCAATCTCTTCCCGGTCAATCTGCAAGATCTCGCTCAGGTAGTCTATGGTCTCCGGGTCATAGCCCTCGCCCCTGTCCATGAGCGAGACCACGTAGCCGGGACGGTTGGTGGCCAGCAGTCTTCCCTGGCTGTCGAAGATCTTGCCGCGCGTCGCCGGCAGGGTGATCTTGGTATAGCGGTTTTTTTCGGCGCGGTCCCAGTAGTAGTCGTGCTTCAGGACCTGCAGGTAGGCCAGCCTGGCGGCAAAAACAATGAAGCAGGCGATGACGATTACGACAATGACCCGGATGCGGCGGATCATAAGCTTGCTCATCTCATCGCTCCTTTCTGCCGGCTGAAGCTGCTGCGTATCTGCCTTCTGCGGTGGTAGGCGCGATAAAAAAGCGGGTAGATCAACAGGGTCAGGGCCATGTTGTAAAAGGCCTTGGGGATGAAGAGGCGGCTGAGGCTCATCTCCACGGGCAGGCCAAAGCCGATGAACTGGCTCACCAGCAGGTGGAGGATGAATTCATGGGTGAGCGTGCCCACGAAGACCAGCAGCACCGGGGCCAGCAACTGCTCCCGGTACAGCTCCCGCCCCAGCAGGCCGGCGCCGTAGCCCAGCAGCATCTTGGCCAGGGCAAAGAAACCCAGCGCCTTGCTGAAAATGACATCCTGGAGCAGGCCGGCACAGAGCCCTATGGCCGCGCCGCGCCGTTCGTCGAGAATAAAGCCCAGGGACACCACCATGACCAGAAAGATGTCCGGCAGGGCCTGCTCCACGATGAAGAAGGAAAAAACGGAGCCTTCCACCAGCAGAGCCAGCACAAAAGAGATGCTCACAAGCACATAGAAGAAGATCATGCCCCCGGCTCCGCCTCCTCCGGTGCGCTTTCCTCTTGCTGCGGGGAGCTTTCTCCGGCCGCTCCCTCTTCCACGATGATGAGCACTTCCTCCAGGCGGTTAAAATTAACCCGGGGTTCGATGAGGGCGGAGAGAATCATGCCCGAGGGATCGGGCAGGACCTCCTTGATCGTGCCGATGACAAGGCCTTTGGGAAAGACGCCGCCCAGGCCGGAGGTGATGACCACGTCACCCGGCTGAATTTTCGCCTCCGGCGGGAGGTAGGAAATTTTCAGATAGGCGGGATCTTCGGAAAAACTCTCCACAATGCCCACGGTGCCGGGATCGCGGGTGCGCTGGATTAAGGCGCTCACCGCCAGCCTGGGGTCGGTGATGAGGAGAACCTGGCTGGAATGGGGCGAAACGGTGGAGATTATTCCCACCAGCCCTCGCTCTGTAACCACCACCATCTCCTGCTTAACCCCGTCCATGTAGCCGCGGTTGATGGTGACCGTGCCGAACCACTGGCTGGGATCGCGCGCAATGACCTCCGCCGCCATCGTCCGGTAGCTGCTTTTTTCTTTAAATTCCAGCAACTGGCGGTAGCGGTAGTTTTCCTTCTGCAGCTCCTGAAAGCGCACCAACTGCTGCTCAAGGAAGGCTATTCTTTTGCGCAGGATATCGTTCTCCGCCTTCAGCTCGTAAAAGGAGACAATGGCGTCAAAGAATGACTGGATCTTCTGGCCGGCCGAGGCAAAGGCCGTCTGCGCCGGCGCAAAGAGGGCCAGCAAGGCGTCCTCCACGGGAGTAAGCTGCTCCCGCCCTTCCCCCGTAAACACAATGAGCAGCAACAAGCCGAATACCACAACCAGCAGCGCCACCAGGCTCCTGCGACCCTGATTTCGCCTTGCCAATGGGAACACATCCTAGAAGCATCTTTTATTATGTTAACCCGGCGGCAGGAGGGCACGGCAGCGCCCGGGCGGCATCAGCCTGCCTGGCCGCCGGCTCTCCCCGCTACACGCCCTTGCGCGCCGTCACCGCCAGACGGCGGAGCAGGTTGATCTCGGTGAGGATTTTCCCCGCACCGAGGACCACGCAGTCCATGGGGTTGTCCGCCAGGTAAACCGGCATCCCCGTCTCCTCGGCAATGCGCCGGTCAAAGCCGTGCAGCAGCGCACCGCCTCCCGTGAGGACAATGCCCTTGTCCATCACGTCTGCCGCCAGTTCGGGCGGTGTCTTTTCCAAGGTTACCCGAATCGCCTCGAGAATTATTTCCAGGGGATCCTCCAGCGCCTCCTTCACATCTGCGGAGGTAATCTTGATCGTCTTCGGCAGCCCTGTAACGAGATCGCGGCCGCGGATCTCCATTTCGGAATTGTTTTCCTTTTGGTAGGCGGTGCCGATTTTTATTTTTACCTCCTCGGCGGTGCGATCGCCAATCATTAGGTTGTGCTTCTTCTTGATGTATTGAATGATGGCCTCATCCATGTCATCACCGCCGACGCGGATGGACTTGCTGGTGACGATGCCGCCCAGGGAAATTATTGCTACCTCGGAGGTACCGCCGCCGATATCCACCACCATGCTGCCGGTGGGCTCTTCTACGGGCAGGCCGGCCCCGATGGCCGCAGCCATGGGCTCCTCCACCAGGTAGGCCTCCCGGGCCACCTGGCTGGTGGCATCGAGAACCGCCCGCTTCTCCACCTCCGTCACCCCGGAAGGGATACAGATAATAACCACGGGACGGAACATGGGGCGCCGCGGGCAGGCTTGATTAATAAAGTAGTTGATCATGGCCTGGGTGACGTCAAAATCAGCAATGACCCCGTCCTTCATGGGGCGGATGGCAATAATGTTACCGGGAGTACGGCCGATCATCTCCTTTGCTTCCGTGCCCACAGCGAGAATAGCCCCGGTGTCGCGGCGGACAGCCACCACCGAGGGCTCACGCAGGACCACACCCCTGCCCTTGACGTAGACCATGGTGTTGGCGGTGCCCAGATCGATCCCGATTTCCTTGGAAAATACCCTGAACAGTGAAGCCATGAACATATCCCTTCCTTTTCAACCGCAGCTTGTCAAGTTAAATTACAAAATATACGGGCCAATCGTACCCGGCCGGAACACGTGCCGCCGGCCAGGTATTAATTATATCATTTTTTATGCTTCAGATATTTTCCCCCCTTGCTAACAATTTATGTCAACTAAAGCAGCCCTTTCTCCTTAAAGCTGAAGTAACGGCCGTCACCAATGACAATGTGATCCCGCACCGCTATGCCGAGGATGTTTCCCGCCTCCACCAGGCGCCTGGTTACCTCCAGGTCTTCCTGGCTGGGCGAGGGATCACCGCTGGGGTGGTTGTGCACCAGGATGATCGAAGCGGCGCTTTTGCGCAGCGGGATTTTAAAAATTTCCCGGGGATGCACAATGGAGGCATTGAGGCTGCCGATAGAAATCTCTTCCTTGGATATGACGTGATTCTTGGTATTGAGGAGCAGGATCATGAAGTGTTCTCGCTTCTCGTAGCGCAGCTGCTCCATGAACAGCGCCGCCGCCTGCCGCGGGCTGGTGATGCTCTCCCCCTCCTCCGGCGGCAGCGTGGCTAGGCGCCGCCCCAGCTCCAGGGCCGCCTTTACCTGGATGGCCTTGGCCGGCCCCACCCCCTTGATCTGCTCCATCTCCTCCAGGGTCAGATCCGGCAGGGAGCGCAGCCCTCCGCTGCGGGAAAGCAGCTTGGCCGCCAGCTGCACCGCCGATTCCCGGCTGATGCCCGAGCGCAGCAGGATGGCCAGCAATTCGGCGTTGGAGAGAGCCTCCGCGCCAAGGGCACGCAGCTTCTCCCGCGGCCGCTCTTCGGCGGGCAGATCCCTGATCAGCAAGCGGTCTTCCTCTGTCATCGCCTTACCTCCATCCGGACCATGGTTTTATATCCATGCGGGAAAGAAGTAGAGAGAGCTGGAACAGAGGTAGTCCGACCACGTTAAAGTAACATCCTTCAATTTTTTTTACAAAAAGAGCGGCTTTGCCTTGGATGGCATAGGCGCCGGCCTTGTCCATCGGCTCGCCCGTAGCCACGTAGGCATCGATCAGCTCCTCTCCCAGAACCCGCATCCAGACACGGGTTTCCTCGTAGGCGCTCTCTTCCCGCCCCGTCTTTGCATCCACCAGGGCCAGCCCGGTGATGACGCTGTGCTGCTCGCCGCTGAGGTGGTGCAGCATCCGGCGGGCCTCTTCCGGGCTCGCAGGCTTGCCCAGGAGCTCGCCCCGGTGAACGACTATGGTGTCGGCGCCGAGCACGAGCCCTTCCCCGAGGCCGGCGGCGACTCGCCGCGCCTTCTGCAGGGCCAGGTAAAGCGCCGTTTCAGCCGGGCTTAAATGCTCCGGTCTCCTTTCCTCCTGCACATCGCTGGCGATGACGCTATGGGGAATTCCAACCTGCCGGAGCAGAGCC
>Ga0209537_1000301_pt1 | contig 60214 bp, 63 predicted proteins | sample BioPla4DNA1_FD_187698 | JGI IMG/M metagenome (GOLD analysis project Ga0209537, IMG submission 187698) | Biogas fermentation microbial communities from Germany - Plant 4 DNA1 (SPAdes) (version 2) | ecosystem: Engineered > Bioreactor > Anaerobic > Digestate | place: Bielefeld, North... | reverse complement strand
CATATGCAAGAACAATCTGGTTCTTCTTGATAAGTCACAAAAGTAAATATTAACTTTTTTGCCTCCGCAACCGAAGGCCTTTTTGTTGTGCTTGAAATTACAAATTAATCTAATAAATTAGTGTTAAGTTATTAAAATTGCTCAAATAAACCTCTGCTCATTTTTTCATACGAAACTTTACACTATCAGGGAATTATAAATATTATAGCATAAAAACTATTTAATATGAGAAATTAAAAAATTAAATAGTATAAAATTTAACGTTGTCTGAAAATTAGGAATATAAAGAAATAAAGAAATAGACAACTTTAGGTTGAAAAATACAGGCTGATAGGAGTATATTAGTATATGGAGTAAAGTTCGTATCTTTTTGAAAGGAGTTTATATTATGGAACTTATGAATAAATTATGGGAGTTAGCAAAAGCTGACAAAAAAAGAATAGTTCTTCCAGAAGGTGATGAGGAAAGAACATTAAAAGCGGCAGAAAAAATACACAAATTGGGTTTAGCATATCCAGTTTTAGTTGGAAATATTGATGAAATAAAAAGAAAAGCTGAAAATTTAGGGGTAAATTTAGAAGGAATAGAAATTATTGATCCTAATACTTCAGAAAAATTAGAAGAATATGTTAATAAGTTCTATGAGTTAAGAAAAAATAAGGGAATGACTCTAGAAAAATCAAATCAAATAGTAAGAGATCCATTATATTTCGGAACAATGATGGTTAAATTAGATGATGCAGATGGAATGGTTTCAGGAGCAGTTCATACTACTGGTGATTTATTAAGACCAGGATTACAAATTGTTAAAACAGCACCAGGTGTTTCAGTAGTTTCAAGTTTCTTTATAATGATGGTACCAAATGCTAAATATGGAGAAGAAGGTATGTTATTATTCTCAGACTGTGCTGTAAATCCAAATCCAACAGCTGAACAATTAGCTGCGATAGCAATAGCAACAGCTGATACAGCAAAGAACCTTTGCGGTATTGAACCTAGAGTAGCAATGTTATCTTTCTCAACAATGGGAAGTGCAGGTGGAGAATTAGTAGAAAAGGTAAGAAAAGCAACAGAGATCGCTAAGGAATTAAGAGCTGATTTACTAATTGATGGAGAATTGCAATTAGATGCAGCTATAGTTGAAAGTGTGGCAGCTCAAAAAGCTCCAAACAGCAAAGTTGCTGGAAAAGCAAATGTTCTTATTTTTCCAGACTTACAAAGTGGAAATATAGGATATAAATTAGTTCAAAGATTTGCAAATGCTGAAGCTATAGGGCCAATGTGTCAAGGCTTTGCAAAACCAATAAATGATTTATCAAGAGGATGCAGTGTTGAGGACATAGTTAATGTTGTTGCATTAACAGCAGTTCAAGCACAATCAATAAAATAATAAGCTTTGGAGGATTATAAATGAAGGTATTAGTTATTAATTGTGGAAGTTCATCACTTAAATATCAATTAATTGATATGAATACTGAAGAATCAATAGCTCAAGGATTAGTAGAAAGAATAGGAATTGAAGGATCTGTTTTAACTCAAAAGGTTGAAGGAAGAGAAAAATACATAATAAAACAACCTATGAAAGATCATAAAGTTGCAATTCAATTAGTACTTGGTGCATTAGTAGACAAAGAAAATGGAGTAATATCTTCAATGGACGAAATATCAGCAGTTGGCCATAGAGTAGTTCATGGAGGAGAAAAGTTTAAATCATCTGTTGTAATAAATGAAGAAGTTAAAGAATATATAAGAGAATGCTTTAAACTAGCGCCATTACACAACCCAGCAAATATGATTGGTATTGAAGCTTGTGAAGAGTTAATGCCAAATGTTCCTATGGTAGCAGTATTTGATAATGCTTTCCATTCAACTATGCCAGAAAAAGCATATTTATATGCATTACCATATGAATTATACACAAAACATGGAATAAGAAAATATGGTTTCCATGGAACTTCTCATAAATATGTTTCACAAAAAGCAGCTGAATTATTAGGAAAAGATATAAAAGATTTAAAAATTATTACTTGTCATTTAGGAAATGGTTCAAGTGTAACTGCTGTTAAGGGAGGCGTTTCTATTGATACATCAATGGGCTTTACACCTCTTGAGGGATTAGCTATGGGAACAAGATCTGGTAATATAGATCCTGCTATAATACCTTTCTTAATGAAGGAAGAAGGATTAACTATTGAAGAAGTAGATAACTTATTAAACAAGAAATCAGGAGTTTTAGGTATATCAGGAATCAGTTCAGACTTCAGAGATATAGAAGATGCTGCCTTTAAAGAAGGTGTTCATAGAGCTCAACTTGCCTTAGATATATTTGAATATAAAGTAAAAGCAACAATTGGTGCATATGCAGCTATTATGGGTGGTGTTGATGCAATAGTATTTACTGCTGGAGTAGGAGAAAATGGTCCAGAATCAAGAGAAGGAATTTTAAAGGGATTAGAGTTCCTAGGAGTTGAAATAGATACAGAAAAAAATAAGGTAAGAGGAAAAGTAAGAGAAATTTCAAAAGAAGGTTCTAAAGTAAAAGCTTTTGTTATTCCAACTAATGAAGAATTAGTTATTGCAAGAGATACTGTTGAATTAATCAGCAAATAATTATAAAGTGCATTATTATTAGTTTAAGCAATTTATAACAAATTGCTTGACTTTTAATCATGCGCTTTATATAATAAATTGTGTTTATTCAGCAAATTTTTATCTAAGGAGTGAAAAAAGCTCTGTATAAGTTATGTTTTAATTTTATAAGTAAAGTTAAATCATAATCAGACAAAGTTTAGAGCAAATACATATGATTATAGAATTTTCGGATTTAGTCTCAGCTAAAAGTAGAAAGAAAGAAATAAATGTAACATATGATTTAGCATCTTTTGTTTTTGATGGAGAAGAAATTAAGTTTGTTGATTCTGTTAATGTAATTGGAGAAATAACTTCTATTAGTGATGTTTTGACGCTTAAAGTTTCCATAAAAACAAAATTGGAATTAAATTGTTCAAGATGCCTAGAGGCCTTTATCTATCCAATAGATATTGATATAGAAGAAAGGTTTACAAATAATGTAGAACTTCAAAAAGAAGACGAAATTATTTTTGTAGATAGCAATATATTAGATATTGCAGAAGTAGTTGAAAATATTATAGTTTCAACCTTACCTATTAAGAGACTTTGTACAGACAATTGTAAAGGGCTTTGCCAAAAATGTGGGAAAAATCTTAATGAAGGTTCTTGTCAATGTGAGTCAAATGATGTAGACTTAAGAATGGCAAAGTTACAAGAGTTGTTTGCTAATAAGGAGGTGTAGTAATGGGAAATCCTGCTAGAAAAACATATAGAGCAAAGAGAAATTCAAGAAGAGCTCAAACTTTTAAAGCGAGCTTACCTGGTATAGTTGAATGTCCACAATGTCATGAAATGAAATTAGCTCACAGAGTTTGTAAAAATTGTGGCTTCTATAATGGGAAAGAAGTAGTTGCTTCATCAGAAGAATAAAGAAAGTCTATTGACTTTCTTTTCTTTATATATAAGCAAAGGGGCGAATTTATATGAAAATAGCTATTGATGGCATGGGTGGAGATAATGCACCCCAAGCTGTAGTCGAAGGCGTAGTTAGCGCTTTAAAAGAATACAGTGGAATAGAATACTATATAACAGGTCCTAAAGAAAAAATTGAAGAAGAACTAAATAAATATAAGTATGATAAAAATCTAGTAAAAATTATAGATGCCAGAGAAGTAGTTTCAACAAATGAACATCCTGTAATGGCACTAAAGAAAAAGAAAGATTCCAGTATATATAAAGCATTAAAGTTAGTAAAAGATAAGGAATGTGATGCGATAATTTCAGCTGGAAGCACTGGAGCTTTTTTAGCTGGCTGCACATTAGTTGTAGGTAGAATTAAAGGCATTGAAAGACCGGCTTTAGCACCTATAATGCCAGGAAAAAATGGTCATTTTATGATAATTGATGCTGGAGCTAATGTTGATTGTAAGCCAAGTTATTTGGTTCAGTTTGCTAAGATGGGAAAAGTATATTTTAAAGAAGTAATGAAGAAAGATAATCCATCTATAGGTCTTGTAAATATTGGAGAAGAAGAAGAAAAAGGAAATGAACTAACCAAAAACGCTTATAAACTACTAAAAGAAGAAGCGAAGCTTAACTTTGTAGGAAATATAGAGCCACGCGAGACTTCTAAGGGTGATGTTGACGTTTTAGTATGTGATGGATTTGTGGGTAATACATTATTAAAAATGTATGAAGGTGTTGCCATGACTTTATTAAAGATAATAAAAGAAGAGATTTTATCTTCTGGCTTAATGGGTAAACTTGGAGCGCTTTTATTAAAACCAGTATTTAGCAATATAAAAAAGAAATTTGATTATACTGAAGTAGGAGGGGCTCCCTTCCTAGGTGTTGATGGAATATGCATTAAAGCTCATGGAAGTTCTGATGGAAAAGCTTTTAAAAATGCTATTAATCAAACAAAGAAGTTCTATGATAATAATGTATTAGAAAAGATTAAATTAGAGCTTCAAAATAATATGTAATAAATGCAAATATTCATATTGACTAGATAAATATTATATAATATTATCTAAATGAAGTGTCTAGGAGGTGAATAATATGTTTGAAAAGGTTAGAGAAATTATAGCAGATAAATTAAGTATTAATGAAGCGGATATAACTATGGAATCTTCTTTTGTTGATGATTTAAATGCAGATTCATTAGATCTAGTTGAGCTTATGATGGCATTAGAAGATGAATTAAATACTGAAATTCCTGATGAAGATGCAGAAGGCTTTAAAACAGTTGGAGATGTAGTAGAGTATTTAAAAAATCATGTTGAAGAATAGTAAAATCCCGCAAGTATGCGGGATTTTTATTAAGAATATAAAAACTAGTTTATTCTTGAATTTGCTCAGAACCATTAAAGCAAGTTGAAGAATAAACTTCAAGGAGTGTAACTAATGGGAAAATTTAATATTAAGGAAGTTGAGGAGGCTGTAGGTGTAACTTTTAATGAAAAAAATTTATTAAAAGCAGCCTTGACACATAGTTCCTATGCTAATCAGCATAAGGATCAAGAATATAATGAAAGGTTAGAATTTTTGGGAGATGCAGTTTTACAGCTATGTATTACTGAATATTTATTTTTAAATTATAAGGAAAAAAGTGAAGGAGAATTAACTAAAATAAGAAGTCTAATAGTTTGTGAAAATTCTCTTTATGAAATTGGTAAAAAATTAGATTTAGGGTATTTTATTAGAATAAGTAGAGGAGAAGAGCTTACTGGAGGTAGAGAAAGGGCTTCTATTACCGCAGATGCTGTTGAGGCATTAATTGCAGCAATATACTTAGATAAGGGGATAGAATATACTAAAGATTATATAATAGGCCATTTTAAAGAAATAATAGAAAAGGCTATTAAAAATGATATTGTTTTAGATTATAAAACAAAACTGCAAGAAGAGCTTCAAAAATCAGGAGAAGTTTCAATAGTATATGAGCTGCTAAAATATGAAGGCCCTCCTCATAGGAGAAAATTCTATACTTCTGTAATTATAGAAAATAAAGAATTAGGTAGAGGAGAAGGGTATAGCAAGAAGGAAGCAGAGCAAAATGCAGCAAAAGAAGCCTTAAGAAATTTGGAGGAGAGAAATGAGTAAAAAACATTATATTATTCCAATATTTATTTCTCATATTGGCTGCCCTCATCAATGTGTTTTTTGTAATCAAGACAAAATAGCAAGAACTTTACGAAAGGAAGTTACTGCAGAGGAAGTTGAAGAAACAATAAAAGAATATTTAAATACTATAAATAAAAATGATGCGACTGTGGAAGTTTCCTTTTTTGGTGGAACCTTTACTGCAATACCTGTTAATAAGCAAAAAGAATTATTAAAGGTGGCGAAAGATTATAAAGAAAAGGGATTAATAGATAAAATTAGGATGTCAACAAGACCTGATGCTATTAATAGATATATTCTAAACTATTTAAAAGAATATAAGGTTGATATAATTGAGCTGGGAGTTCAATCTTTAGATAATGAAATTCTTAGACTTTCAGGGAGAGGACATAGTGCTGAAGATGTAGAAAAATCATCTAAACTAATAAAGGAATTTGATTTTGTTTTAGGACATCAAATAATGCCTGGATTGCCGGGAGATAGTTTTGAAAAGGACATAGAAACAGCTAAAAAATCTATTGCAATGAAGCCGGATATATGCAGAATATATCCCTCTCTCGTAATAAAAGATACTCCTATGGAAGAAATGTATTATAGAGGTGTTTACAAACCATATACATTAGAGGAAGCGGTTCAAATTTCTAAAGATATATATAAGCTTTATAAAGAAGCCAATGTAAATATAATAAGAATTGGACTTCAACCAACAGATACAATAACCCTTGGAAAAGATGTAATAAGCGGCCCTTTCCATCCTGCTTTTAGAGAATTAGTTGAAGGAAGCTTAATATGTGATAAAATTCAAAATTGTGTTAATCCGGAAGAAGATATTATTATTGAATTAAATTCTAAAGATTTAAGTAAGCTGTATGCGAATAAAAAAGTATTTTTTAATAAACTTAAAGCGAAGCATAGAGGAAAAATTAACGTTAAAATTAATGATAAAGTGCATAGAGATAATATAAATATAATTGTTTTAAAAAGAATAGAAAAATTAACAATTTAGCATTATTTCTTAATGCGCGAAAAAATTGTTGTTCTATAAAAGAAGATTGCTGCCAATCTTCTTTTTTGCCAATTGATATTTTATTTTCTTTAATATAAACTTAATAAGAGTGGGAGTGATATTTATGAAGAAAAAAACAAGACAAAAAATGATTAATATTATTACTATTATTTTAATTATAATGGTTACAGCAAGTTTGCTAGTATCATTGATTTAGACGGGGAGTGTATCTATGTTTTTAAAATCCATAGAAATAAGGGGTTTTAAATCCTTTGCAGATAAAACCACATTAAATTTTAAAGAAGGCGTTACTGCTGTAGTGGGACCAAATGGTAGTGGTAAAAGTAATATATCAGATGCAGTAAGATGGGTTCTTGGAGAACAAAGTGCTAAAACTTTAAGAGGCGGAAAGATGGAAGATGTTATTTTCGCTGGAACTCAATATAGGAAGCCTGTTGGATTAGCTCAAGTATCTTTAACCTTAGACAACTCTGATAATTCTTTAGAAACAGAATACTCTGAGATTACAGTTACGAGAAGGATTTTTAGATCTGGTGAAACTGAATATTTAATAAATAATCAAAAATGTAGACTAAAAGATATCAATAATTTATTTATGGATACAGGTATAGGGAAGGAAGGATATTCTCTTATTGGACAAGGTAAAATTGAGGCGATATTAAGTGGAAAGGCTGAAGATAGAAGAGCACTTTTAGAGGAAGCAGCAGGGATTGTTAAATATAAAACTAGAAAAGAAGAAGCAGAACGTAGATTAGAGAATACAGAAAATAATTTGGTCAGAATAAGAGATATTATACATACTTACGAAGAAAGAATAGAACCTTTAAGGGAAGAAAGGGAGAAGGCTTTAAAGTATAAAGCTTTAGCTGATGAATTAAAGATAAAAGAAGTATCCCTTTTAGTTGAAAGCATTAGAAAAGTAGAAAAAGATTTAGAAGAAATTAAAAGGGATATAGATAATAGAACTAAAGAAATAACAGGAAAAAGAGAAGAGCTAGAAAATGAGAAAAAAGATTTTATTAATTTTGAAAAGGCTATAGAAACTTTAGAAAATAAAAATAAAAATGAAAAAGAAGAATATTATGATAAGAAAGATGAGTTAAATGAAAATCATAGAAATATTGAAATATTTAAAGAAAGAATATCAAATTTAGAAGGTGCAATAAATAAAAGTCTATTAGAAATTAATGAGCTAGAAAATTCGTTAAATTCTTTACAAGAGGAAAGGAATATTCTTCTTGAAAATCTTCAAGAAAAGATAAAAGAACAAGTAAAAAAAGATAATGATATTAATATTATGGAAAATAATATTAAATCTATATTGAAAAACATTGAAGAATTTGAAAGAGAAATATCAATTATTAAAGACGAGGAATTTGATTTTTTAAGTAAGATTTCTGAGAGCAAAAATAAAATTGCTTTATTAAATAAAGAGATTTCAAATAAAGAACAAATAGCTTTAAACTCAGAAAATTCAATAAAAGTAATTAAAGATAATATAAAGATAAATTTAGCTACTATTGAAGGTTTAAGAAGAAAAATTACTGAATGTAAAGAAGATAAGAGAAAGCTTGAGGAAAAAATATTATCAGATAAGAAAAAACTAAGTATTTTAATTAAAGATAGATCCATAAGTGAAAATAAAATTAGAGAAATATCTAAAAATATTAATATGTTAGAGGGAAAACTTGGAACCCTAAAGGATTTAGAAAAAAATTATGAAGGATATAATCTTTCAGTAAAGAGGCTTATGGAGAGAATACAAGAGGGTAAAATAAAAGGGGCTCAAGATACAAAAGTTCTAGGAGAAATCTTTCAAGTAGAGAAAAAATATGAAACTGCCATTGAAATAGCCTTAGGTGGAAATATTTCTAATATAATTACTAGAGATGAAGAAGTGGCCAAACAATTAATTAATTATCTAAAGGCAAATTCTCTAGGAAGAGCAACCTTCTTACCATTAAATATTATTAAGGGCAATAAGTTAAGCCTTTCAAAAGAAATTAAGAATGTAGAAGGATTTTTAGGACTAGCCGCTGAGTTATTGATTTTTGATTCAAAATATAAAGAAATTATAGATTATGCTTTAGGTAAAACTATTATCACTTCGGACATGGATTCAGCGTTAAAAGTATCAAAACTTTATAATCATAAAGTAAAGGTTGTAACATTAGAGGGAGAAGTAATAAACCCAGGTGGAGCTCTAACTGGTGGTAGTATTTATAATAAAAATAAGGGAAGTATCCTAGGTAGAAAAAGGGAACTTCAAGAACTGGAAGAAAATATTAATACTAACAAAAAGGAATACACTTACGAGTTTGAGAATTTAAATAAATTAAAATCAGAAATAAAAGAATTAGATGAAAAAATTCTAAATTATAATGACGAGCTTCATATTAAAAATATTGATATTGCTAAATTTGAAAGCGAAGAATTAGTTTTAGATAAAGAAAAACATAAACTTAAGTCATCTTTAGAAGTGGCTGAAAATGAAATAAGTATGAATAAAGATAGTCTAGAAAAGTTAAAATTAGAACTAGACAAAAATAAGGAAATATTAATCGACCTCGAAAAGAATAGCATTGAAAGTAAGAGTAGAGCTTCAGAATTAGAAAAAAAAATAATTGAGAAAAGAAAGCTTTATGATACAAAAAAAGAAGAAGTTGTTAAAATAAAAATTAATAAGGCATCTTTAGATGAAAGTATATATAGTACACAAAGCGAAATAAAACGCAAAGAAAAAGAAGTAATAGAAAGAAAAGAAAAAATAAATAAATTAAATATAGAAATTGAAGATCAAAAATTAACTATTGAGAAATTAGAAAAAGAAATAGAAGAAAAATTAAAACTTACTGTACTTATTGATAATAGATTAAAGGAATTAGAAGAAGTATTTAAAAGAGATGAAATTAATAGAATAAGTTTAAAGGATAAGTCAAAAATAAAAAATGAAATTATTAATAAATTGGTAGAAGAAATTCAATATAAAGAAAGTGAATTAAATAAAAGAGAAATTGCTTCTGCTAAGCTTGAAAATGAAAAAGAGAATTGTTATAAAAAACTTAATGAAGAACAAAACCTAACATTAGCAGAAGCTTGCGAGATATCAGAAGATATTATTAATATTACAGAAGTTAAAGACTGTATTAAAAATTTAAAAAATAAAATAGCTAGCATAGGTGTAGTAAACTTGATGGCTATATCAGAATATGATGAAGTCTGTGAAAAGTATGAATTTATGTCAAAACAAGAAGAGGATTTAAATAAGTCTAAAGAAGAATTAATTACAGTAATAAATGAAATGACAGAAAAAATGAAGGAACTCTTCATTGAAAACTTTAAAAAAATAAATGAAAATTTTAATGAAACCTTTAGAGAATTATTTAAAGGAGGAAATGCTGAACTTATATTAGGAGAAGGGGATGAGCTTTCTGCTAATATAGACATAAATGTTCAACCGCCAGGTAAAAAGCTTCAAAACATAAATTTAATGTCAGGTGGGGAAAAGGTATTATCAGCTATAGCTTTATTATTTTCTATTCTTAAAATGAAGCCAACTCCTTTCTGTATATTAGATGAAATTGAGGCAGCTTTAGATGATGCCAATGTTATTAGATATGCTGAATTTCTAAAGAAATTCTCAGAAAAAATTCAATTTATAGTAATAACTCATAGAAAAGGAACTATGGAAGCTAGTGATATTTTATATGGCGTTACTATGGAGGAAAAAGGAGTATCAAAGGTTGTATCAGTAGACTTAAACAGTAGAAATTAGGAGGATAAATATGTTTGGAAAATTATTTGATAACTTAAAAACAGGTTTAACAAAGACAAAGAATGCCTTAACAGATAAGATAAATGAAACCCTTAAACTTGCAATAACAATAGATGAAGATTTATATGAGGAACTAGAAGAAATTTTAGTCATGGCAGATATAGGGATGGATACAACTATAGATATAATAGAAAGATTAAAAGATAAAATAAGAAAAGAAAAAATTAATGATCCAAATAAAGTTTACGATACTCTAAAAGAAGTAATAAAAGAAATGCTTTTAGAAGGAACAGAAAATATAGATTATGAAGATTACAATAAAAAAGTTATGCTAATTATAGGTGTAAATGGTGCTGGTAAAACAACTTCTATTGGAAAATTAGCTGCTAAAAATAAAAATGCAGGGAAGAGAGTCCTTCTTGCAGCAGCAGATACCTTTAGGGCAGCTGCAATTGATCAATTGGAAGTATGGAGTAAAAGAGCTGGTGTAGATATTGTAAAACATTCAGAAGGCTCTGATCCAGCGGCTGTTGTTTTTGATGCTATTTCTGCTTCAAAAGCAAGAAATATAGATTTACTTATTTGCGATACTGCAGGTAGACTTCACAATAAGAAAAATTTAATGGATGAACTTGCTAAGATAGGCAGAATTTTAGAAAGAGAATATAGTGAAGCTAAAAAAGAAACTCTACTAGTTTTAGATGGTACTACAGGTCAAAATGCAGTAAATCAAGCAAAACAGTTTATGGAAGCTTGTCCTATTGACGGTATTATCCTAACAAAACTTGATGGTACTGCAAAGGGTGGAGTAGTTATTTCTATTAAAAATACCTTAAATATTCCAGTTAGATATATTGGGGTTGGAGAAGGCATTGATGATCTTCAAGAATTTAATGCAGAAGAATTTGTAGAAGCTTTATTCTAAAAAACAAAAAAAATCATGGTGTTAAGTAAAAATACTTGACACCTTAGGATAGTTTTGTTAAAATCTTTTCTGTGGTAAGGTGAGAACAATGGAAGATAGAGTTGAAATTTCATTACTAGTAGATCTATATGGTCCATTACTAACAGAAAAGCAGCTTAAAATTATGGAGCTTTATTATAATGAGGATTTTTCCTTGGCTGAAATTGCTGAATTAAATAACACAAGTCGTCAAGCTATCCATGATTTGATAAAAAGATGTTATAAACAACTACTATCCTATGAAAGTAAACTTAATTTACTTGAAAAAAGTATAAAAAAAGAAAAAATAATTAATAATCTTTTAGAATTATTAAGAGAAAAATATTCAATTAATAGTGAAGATTATGAACAATGTAAATCAATTCTAAAAGATTTGTAAATCATAGGAGGTTAATAAATGGCTTTTGAGGGTTTATCAGAAAAATTGCAGGAAGCTTTCAAAAAGCTTAGAGGTAAAGGAAAGCTAACTGAAAAAGATATAAAAGAAGTCATGAGAGAAGTAAAGCTTGCGTTGCTTGAAGCTGATGTAAACTTTAAAGTTGTTAAAAAGTTGATTTCAAGTATTAGTGAAAAGTGTGTTGGAAGCGAAGTGCTTGAAAGTTTAACTCCAGCTCAACAAGTTATTAAAATTGTTAACGAAGAACTTACAGCTCTTATGGGAAGCAGCGAAAGCGGAATTAATTTTAATTCAGTAGGACCAACAATAATTATGATGGTTGGACTTCAAGGGGCAGGTAAAACTACAATGAGTGGTAAACTTGCACTAAAATTAAGAAAACAAAATAAGAAACCTTTATTGGTAGCTTGTGACGTTTATAGACCAGCAGCTATTAAGCAATTGGAAGTTGTTGGTAAACAAATAGATATACCAGTTTTCCAAATGGGTGATAAGGTAAACCCTGTAGATATAGCAAAAGCAGGTATTGCTCATGGAAGGCAAAATGGTAATAATGTAATAATAATAGATACAGCTGGTAGGCTTCATATAGATGATAATCTAATGGAAGAACTTAAAAGCATAAAAGCTGAAGTAAAGCCTAATGAAATATTACTTGTAGTAGATTCAATGACAGGTCAAGACGCAGTTAATGTTGCAGAAAGTTTTAATGAATCTTTAGATATTTCAGGTGTTATATTAACAAAGCTTGATGGTGATACAAGAGGTGGAGCAGCTTTATCAATTAGACATATTACAGAAAAGCCAATAAAATATATAGGTGTTGGCGAAAAGATGAGCGATATTGAAGTTTTCTATCCAGATAGAATGGCTTCAAGGATTCTAGGAATGGGAGATGTTCTTTCATTAATAGAAAAGGCTCAAGAAGCTATTGATGAAAAAGAAGCAAAAGAACTAAGTGCCAAAATGTTAGAAAATGATTTTACTTATGATGATTATTTAGTAGCAATGGATCAAATGAAGAAACTTGGTTCTTTAAGTAAAATAATTGATATGATACCTGGTATCCCTAAGGAAGTAAAAAACATAGATTTTGATGCTAGTGAAAAACAATTAGGAAAGATTAGAGCTATTATTTATTCTATGACTCCTAAAGAAAGAAGAAATCCAAAGCTTATAGCAGGATCATCTTCTAGAAAGAAGAGAATAGCAAAGGGATCAGGAACTACATTACAGGATGTTAACAAACTTATAAAGGGATTTGACATGATGAGAAAACAAATGAAACAAATGAAATCTCTTCAGAAAAAATCTAAAAAAGGTTTTTTTGGTAAGATGCCTTTTTTAAGTTAATATATTAATTGATTATATTTAAAAGGAGGTGAATTATAAATGGCAGTAAAAATCAGATTAAGAAGAATGGGTGCACATAAAGCTCCTTTCTACAGAATAGTTGTTGCTGATTCAAGATCACCAAGAGATGGTAGATTTATAGAAGAAATTGGATATTACAATCCATTAACTGAACCAGCTACTATTAAAATTGATGAAGAAAAAGCTACTAAATGGGTTGCTAATGGTGCTCAACCAACAGATGTAGTTAAAAGACTTTTTGATAAAGCAGGATTAAATAAGTAATTTTTAGGAGGTGAACTCTGTAATTTTCTTAATTACAGTTGTTTATGAAGGAATTAATTGAAACTATCGCTAAAGCTCTAGTGGAAAATCCAAATGAAGTTCATGTGAATGAAGTAAGAGGAGAGCAATCAATTATTCTGGAACTAAAGGTTGCTCCTGCAGATATGGGAAAAGTTATTGGAAAGCAGGGAAGAATAGCTAAGGCTATTAGAACTGTTATTAAAGCAGCAGCAATAAAAGAAGATAAAAAAGTAGTAGTAGAAATTATTGATTCAAAGAGTTAGGATTTTCCTAACTCTTTTTATAAATGAAATTATAAATTCACTTACCTAGTACTTATAGAACTTTCAATAAATATTGAAATTTGTACAAATACTAGATAAGATTCTATTTTTTAAAATATACATTATTTCATAATAAAAAGAGGTGCAATATGAGAGAAATTTTAAGAGTTGGAAAAATACTAAATACTCATGGAATAAAAGGTGAATTAAAAGTACTGCCTTTAACGGATGATCCAAAAAGATATGATGATTTAGAGTTTGTATTACTAGATGGAAAAGAAGTTAATATAGAAGGATGTAAATATCAAAAAGATAGAGTTATATTAAAATTAAAAGATATTAATACTATTGAAGAAGCAGAAAGATTAAAAAATAAGTACTTAGAAATTCCTAGAGAATATGCTGTTGAATTAGAAGAAGATAGATATTTTATTGCAGATTTAATAGGATGTACAGTTTATGACACAGAAGGAAGAAATTTAGGTAAAATTTATGATGTGATACAAACAAAAAATAATGATGTCTATTGGATAAAAGAGCCTAAAGAATTATTAATTCCCGTGCTATTAGATATTGTTTTAGATATAAATATAGAAGAAGAGAAAATTATTATTAAACCTGTAGGAGAATGGCAAGATGAAGATTAATATATTAACATTGTTTCCGGAAATGTTTGATATCTTTAGCCATAGCATAATTGGTAGAGCAAGAGAAAAGAAAATAGTTGAAATAGAACCAATAAATATAAGAGATTTCTCATTAAATAAACATAAAAAAGTTGATGATTATCCTTATGGCGGTGGTGCTGGAATGGTTATGACTCCCCAGCCTTTGGTAGATTCAATAAAATATTGTAAAAAAAGTAATAAAGGAAAGGTAATATTTTTAGGGCCTAGAGGGAAAACCTTTAATCAAGAATTAGCAAAGGAACTGGCGAAGGAAGAGGAATTGATTTTTGTCTGTGGACATTACGAGGGGATAGATGAAAGAGTTTACAAATATATTGATTTAGAAATTTCTTTAGGGGACTTTATTTTAACAGGCGGTGAAATGGCAGCCATACCAATAATTGATTCTATTTTAAGACTAAAAGAAGGTGTCTTAGGTAAAAGTGAGAGTTTTGAAGAGGAATCTTTTAGTTATGGGCTTCTAGAATATCCACAATATACTAGACCAGAAATATTTGAAGGAGAGGCTGTACCAGAAGTTCTTTTATCAGGACATCATGAAAATATAAGAAAATGGAGAAGATTAAAAGCACTTGAAATAACTAAGGAAAAAAGACCAGATTTATATAATAAGATAAAATTAAGTAAAGAGGATTTAAAATTGTTAAAAAATAAAAAATAATGTTGAAATAGAAAATAAGTTATGTTAAAATAAGCTTTGTGTTAGTACGAGCGGTCCTCTGTCAAGTAAAATTGTTAAGAACGCTAAATATTATTCAAGGAGGGACTACACAATGAACGAATTAATAAGACAAATAGAAGCAGAACAATTAAGAAATGATCTTCCACAATTTAATGTTGGGGATACTCTAAAAGTTTATGTTAAAATCAAAGAAGGTACTAGAGAAAGAGTACAAATGTTCGAAGGAACAGTAATTAAGAAACAAAACGGCGGTTTAAGAGAAACTTTCACAGTAAGAAGAGTTTCTTATGGAATCGGTGTTGAAAGAACTTTCCCTTTAAATGCTCCAAGCATTGATAAAATTGAAGTTGTAAGAAAAGGTAAAGTTAGAAGAGCTAAGTTATTCTACTTAAGAGACAGAGTAGGAAAGGCTGCAAAAGTTAAGGAATTAATGGATAGATAATATTCATTGGCAGTTAAGGGACTTTTTTAAGTCCCTTTTTCTATATATAAAAAGCTAATAATTAGATAATAATAACTCTAATAAAGTAAAAGGAGGAGATATTATGCCAAGAATAAATTGGTTTCCTGGTCATATGAAAAAAACTCAAAGAGAAATAAAGGAGAATTTAAAAGTAGTAGATGCTGTTATTGAAATTAGAGACGCTAGAATTCCAAGAAGTTCAGCTAACCCAGATATAGATAAAATTTGTGGAAATAAAGCAAGAATAATTTTATTAAATAAAAGTGATTTATCTGAAGCAAAAGTAACAAAAATGTGGATTGATAAATTATCATCAGAAAATGTAAAAGCTATAGAAGTTAATTGTTTAACTGGAAAAGGACTTAATCAGATAAGGCCTACTCTTGATTTAATATTTAAGGAAAAACATGATAGATTAAAGGAAAAAGGTCTGGTTAAAATACAAATGAGAGTAATGGTAGTGGGAATACCTAATGTAGGTAAATCTACCTTTATTAATAAAATGGCAAAGAATAATATTGCTAAAACAGGTGATAGACCAGGGGTTACTAAAAATAAGCAATGGATAAAAACAAAAATGGATATAGAGATGTTAGATACTCCTGGAGTATTATGGCCAAAATTTGAAGATGAGGAAACTGCATTAAACTTAGCTTTTACCGGTGCTATAAAGGATGAAATTATGGATAGGGAAGAGCTTGCTTATAATCTAGTAAAGCGACTTCAAGAACATTATCCTGATAATTTAAAGGAAAGATATAAAATAGAAGAAATTAATGAGGATCCTTTAGAAACATTAAATAGTATTGCTAGAAGAAGAGGTTGTTTAATAAAAGGTGGAGAAATTGATTATGATAGGATTTCAACTGTAATTTTAGATGAATTTAGAGCAGGAAAAATAGGAAATATTTCTTTAGAAAGACCTTAACATATAGAAAATGGGGTAACATAAATGAGTTTATCAAATATAAATTTAGAAGAATTAAGTTATAAAAAAGTAAAAGAATATATAGATAAAATAGATATTAATAAAGAAAAAAATAATCAAGAATTAGAAAAACTGATTGACTTACTTATAAATGATAAAAGAAAGAATATTAATTTATTAGGAAATAAGTTAATAAAAGAGAAAGAAAAAATAGAAAAAGAAATAAATAGAGTTAAGCTAATGTATGATTTTGACAAAACTTTAGGAAATTTTAAATACATTGCTGGAGTAGATGAAGTAGGCAGAGGTCCCCTTGCAGGACCTATTGTTGCCTGTGCTGTAATTCTGGATCTAAATGTATTAGAAGAAGATTTAATTCTTGACCTTAAAGATTCTAAAAAGTTATCATCTAAAAAAAGAGAAGAGCTATCAAATATAATAAAAGAAAAGGCTTTAGCTTATTATATTGCTGAAAGTTCAAATGAAGAAATTGATAAAAAAGGAATAGCCTATTGTAATAATAAAGTTTTTCTAGAAGCATGTACTTCTATGAAAATTAAACCTGATTTAGTTTTATCAGACGGTTATAAAGTTAGAGGTATAGATATACCTAATAAGGCTGTTATAAAGGGAGATGCAAAATCTGCATCAATTGCTGCAGCTTCTATAGTTGCTAAAGTATATAGGGATAATTTAATGAAGGAATATGCAAAAAAATATCCTTATTATGATTTTGAAGAGAATGCTGGTTATGGTACTAAAAAGCATATTGAAGCAATAAAAGAAAAAGGAATTTGTATAATACATAGAAAATCCTTTTTAAACAATATACTTAATAAGCTCTAAAGGCATCTTCTATATGAATTATATTATTTAAGTCATTTTTGGCATTAAAATAAACCTCTATAACATCAAATCTACAATTATAATTAAATAATTTCTTTTTATATATGTAGTATTTACATAAATTAATAATTTTCTTTTGTTTTGAGCAGGTAATAGCTTCCATGGGTCTTCCAAAGGAGTTATTATACCTGCTTTTTACTTCTACAAAAATTATCATATCTTTAAATTTACAGATTACATCTATTTCTCCATATTTATTTCTAAAATTTTTATCTAATATATAATATCCTTTCTCTTTCAAAAAATTTATTCCTATGTCTTCGCCATAAGAACCTATATTTTTATTGTAGTTTTTCATATAAATCACCCTTAAATAATATTGACAGAAAATAAATAATTAATAATTTTTAAAATTATGATTAATAATTAAAGATTAGTGTCAATAATTTTTAAAAGATAAGAGTAATAAGGGGTGATATATATGTCTATAGAAATCATAAGTGCTACATATAATGGACTTGATGGAATATTAGTAAATGTAGAAGTTGATATCACTAAGGGAATACCTAGTTTTAATATTGTTGGACTACCTGATGCTTCAATAAAGGAGGCTAAAGAAAGAGTAAGATCAGCAATAATAAATAGTGGTTTTGAATTTCCTTTAGGTAGAATTACTATAAACCTTGCACCAGCAGACCTTAGAAAAATTGGATCTTTACTTGATTTACCTATAGCTATAGGACTTTTAATGGAATCAAAGCAGATTAGTCCCAAAAATCTTAAAGATTTTATTATCTTTGGTGAGCTTTCACTAGCGGGAGATTTAAAAGAAATAAAGGGTGTTCTCCCAATTATATTTGAAGGAAAAAACAAGGAAAAAAATAATTTTATCTTTCCTTACAATAATTTAAAAGAATTAAGATATTTTAATATAGGAAATTTTTATCCTTTTAGAAACTTAAAAGAAGTAGTATCTTTTATAGAGAACCAAGATTTGTTGCCCTTTGAATTTTGTGAGGATGATAAAAAAAGAAATAATGATGATAAATATATAGATTATTCAGATATAATTGGACAACAAACTTCCAAAAGGGCTATGGAAGTTGCTGCAGCAGGGAGACATAATATATTACTTTTTGGTTCTCCTGGGGCTGGAAAAACAATGCTGGCAAAAGCTCTTCCATCAATTATGCCTAATCTTACATATAAAGAAAAAATGGAAATCGCTAAAATATATAGTGCTTCAGGCATGTATTTAGAAGGTCATGGAATAAATAGACCATTTCGTAACCCTCATCATACAATAACGAAGGTTGCTTTAGCAGGTGGGGGGAAGGAAATAAAGGCTGGAGAAATTACTCTAGCTCATAATGGAGTTTTGTTTTTAGATGAAATATTAGAATTTAAAAGAGAAGTTTTAGAAGTGTTAAGAGAACCTTTAGAAGAAAAGGTTGTTAGAATAAATAGGCTAAACTATTCCTATAATCTTCCATCTAATTTTTTACTAATAGGGGCCTTTAATCCATGTCCCTGTGGCCTGTATTCTGGAAATTTCGGGGAGAATGGCTGTACTTGTACAGAAACAGAGATTAAAAGATATCAAAAAAGATTGTCTAGAGCCCTTTTAGATAGAATAGATTTATTAAATTATGTACCAAGAATAAAGTTGGAAGATATTAATTGTAAAAAGGATAGAATAGATTCTAAAACCATGAAAGCTCGTGTTATGAGGGCTGTAGAAATACAAAGGCAAAGATATAAAAACAGCAGTTACAACTATAATTCAGAAGTAAAAGGTAAAGACATAAATAAATTTTTTAATATTACCAAGGAAGCAGTAGATTTAGTTAAATTATTTTATGATAAATTTAATCTAACTATGAGGTCCTATGATAAAATAATTAAAATTTCAAGAACATTAGCAGATTTAGATGAAAGTGAGAACATATATGAATATCATATTTTCGAAGCTTTAGCTTATAGAAAAAACATCTTTGGAGAAATTATTTAGTTGTAGGTGAAGGTTATGAATAAAGATGAATTATGGTTTATATTATTGAATTTATCTAATAAAGAAAAAATATCTTTAATAAAAAAATATAAGAGTATTAATTATATAAGGAATAATATAAATAAAATAAGCGAACTATATAAATTAAATTTAGAGCTAAAAGAAAGTCAAATAGAAGAACTTATAGAATATATGGAGGAAAAGGGAATTGACTACATTACAATATTTTCAGAAGAATACCCCGAAACATTATTAAGTGCATATGATCCACCTTATGCATTATTTTATATAGGTAATTTGGATTTGCTAAAAAGTAGAATGATTGCAGTTATAGGCGCAAGAAATTGCAGTCAATATGGAATGGAAGCTGCAAAGCTTATTGCAAAGGAACTAAGTGATAATAATGTTACTATAGTAAGTGGAATGGCCATTGGTATAGATTCTATTGCTCAAAAGTGTGCTGTTGAAAATTCAGGAAAAACTATTGCTGTATTAGGCTGTGGAGTAGATTATATTTATCCTAAGAGCAATAAATTATTATATGAAAATATTAAAAAAGATGGACTTATAATATCAGAATATATTCCAAGAACAAATCCAAGACCGTATTATTTTCCTATGAGAAACAGAATAATAAGTGGAATTTCTGAAGGCTTAATAGTTGTGGAAGCTTCAAGTAAAAGTGGGTCATTAATAACAGCAGATTATGCTCTTTATCAAGGTAAATCAGTGATGGCAGTTCCTGGATCAATATTTCAGAGAAATAGTAATGGCTGCAATAAATTAATAAGAGATGGAGCCCATATACTTTCGAGTTTAGAGGATCTTAGAAGTTTATTTAATCTTAAGAAAAAAGACAAGGAAAAGGGCAAAATTAGCTCATTAAAAATGTCTTTATTTAATATTATTAGCGATGAACCAAAGCATTTGGACGAAATATTAGAATCTGTAAATGTTGACAGAAAGGTATTATTTGGGTTATTATTTGAAATGCAAAAGAAAAACGAAATTATTTGCCTTCCGGGCAATTATTATGTAAAATCATTATAAAAAATTTAAGGGGGTGAAAACTCCAAATAATAAATGGAGTTTTATATATGGGACAAAATCTTGTAATAGTAGAATCACCTGCAAAAGCAAAGACTATAAGTAAATATCTTGGAAAAAACTACATAGTCGAAGCATCAATGGGCCATGTAAGAGATTTACCAAAAAGTACATTAGCTGTAGATGTTGAGGATAATTTTAACCCCAAGTATATTACAATTAGAGGTAAAGGCGAATTACTTAATAAATTAAGAAAGGCTGCAAAAAAGGCTGATAAAATATATTTAGCAACAGACCCTGATCGTGAAGGGGAAGCAATATCTTGGCATTTAGCAAATATTTTAAAATTAGATGAAAATGAAAAATGCAGAATAGTTTTTAATGAAATAACTAAGAAGGCTGTTAAAGGTTCAATAAAAGAAGCGAGAAAAATAGATATAAATTTAGTAGATGCTCAGCAGGCAAGAAGAATATTAGATAGATTAGTTGGTTATCAAATAAGCCCAATTTTATGGAAGAATGTAAAATGGGGATTAAGTGCTGGTAGAGTGCAATCTGCTGCATTAAAATTAATCTGCGATAGAGAAGAAGAAATTAATAATTTCATTCCAAAAGAATATTGGACAGTAGATTGTACTGCGGTTAAAGACAGAAAAAAATTCCCTATTAAACTTGCTCAATATAAAAATAAGAAAATAGAAATAAATACAGAAGATGAAAGTAATAAAATAATTGAAGAATTAAAAAAGGGAGAATTTCTAGTAACAAAGGTCAAAGATGGAACAAGAATTAAAAATCCATTACCACCTTTTACAACTAGTACATTACAACAAGAAGCGTCAAAAAAATTAAATTTTATTACCAAAAGAACTATGTCAATAGCACAAGTCTTATATGAAGGGGTAGAAGTTAAAGGTTACGGCACAGTGGGTCTTATAACATATATGAGGACAGACTCTGTAAGAATTTCAGATGAGGCTCAAGAAAATGCATTAAAATTTATTGCTTCAAATTTTGGGGAAGAATATGTTCCTAAGAATAAAAGGGTCTATAAAACTAAAAAAAATACTCAAGATGCCCATGAAGCTATTAGGCCAACAATTATAGAAATTACGCCTGAAATCGCAAAACAATCCTTGACTGCAGAACAATATAAATTATATTCGTTAATATGGAATAGATTTATGGCAAGTCAAATGGAAGCTTGTGAATTAAAAACTAAAAGCATAGAAATAAATAATGGAGATTATAAGTTTAAAGCAAATGGTTCTATAGTGAATTTCGATGGTTTTATGAAAGTATATGAGTATAATTCAGAAGAAGAGAAAGATGATGTAGCTTTACCAGATTTACAGGAAGGTGATAAACTTACTAAGGTTGATGTAGAAGGAAAACAGCATTTCACTCAGCCGCCAGCTAGATATACTGAAGCTTCCTTTGTTAAACTTCTTGAAGAAAAGGGTATAGGTAGACCAAGTACTTATGTTCCAACAATTACAACTTTACTAAGCAGAGATTATGTTAGAAGAGATAAGAAAAATCTAGTAGCAACCGAACTCGGTATTATAGTAAACAATATTTTAAGTGAATATTTTAAAGAAATAGTAGATGTTGAGTTTACTGCAGAGATGGAAAGAAACTTAGATTATATAGAAGAAGGAAAAGAAGATTGGAGAAAAATCGTTGGAGATTTTTATAAACCATTAAAAGAAGCTATTGATAGAGCAGAAAAAGAGGTTTCTAAGGTTGTTATTGAAGATGAGGTAACTGATATACCTTGCGATAAATGTGGTAGAATGATGGTAATTAAAAAAGGAAGATATGGGAAGTTTTTAGCTTGCCCAGGTTACCCAGAATGTGAAAATGCAAAGCCAATAGTAGAAGAATTAGATGTACCTTGTCCAAAATGTGGAGGAAAAGTAATTGCAAAAAGAAGCAAAAAGGGTAAGAAGTTTTTTGGATGCAGTAATTATCCAGAGTGTGATTTTGTTAGCTGGAATGAACCTCTAAAGGAAAAATGTGAAAAATGTAATTCTTATATGGTACTAAAATATAGTAAATCAAAAGGTAATTATGCACAATGCTCTAACGAAGAATGTAAAAACGAGGTTATTTTAACTAAAGAAAAGGAGAGCGAAAACTAGTTTGTGTCTAATAAGATAAAAAAATGTTGAAAATAGGAAATAGTTATGATATTCTTTAATAAAGATTCATATTTTTTGAAAATTAAGTCTATTTTAAAAATTCAAAAAATAGCTTTGAAATATAGGAGGAAGTGGAATGTCATCACTATTAGACAAAACTAGGAAGCTTAATAAAATACTACAAAAATCTGGTACTGAACCTGTGGCTTTTGAAGATATATGCTCAATTTTAAGTGAAGTTCTTGCATGTAATGTATATGTAACCAGTAGAAAAGGAAAAATATTAGGATATACATTTGTAAAAGATTTTGAATGTGATATTATGAAAAACTATGTAGTAACTGAAAAAAGATTTCCTAAAAGTTATAATGATAGTTTGCTAAATATTAGTGAAACAATTGCTAATTTAAAAAATAAAGGTGAATGTGTCTTTAAAGGTGAGGGCGATTGCATTATAGATAATAAAATAACTACTATCGTTCCAATAATAGGTAATAGAGAAAGGCTTGGGACTTTAATACTTGCAAGGTTTGATAGAGACTTTACTGATGAAGATTTAGTTTTAGCAGAATATAGTGCTACTGTAGTTGGTATGGAAATTTTAAGATCAAAGCAGGTTGAAATAGAAGAAGAAGCAAGGAAAAAAGCTGTTGTAGAATTAGCAATAGGAACTCTTTCCTACTCAGAACGTGAAGCTATACTACATATTTTTGAAGAATTAGATGGTAACGAAGGTTTATTAGTAGCTTCAAAAATTGCAGATAAAGTTGGAATTACTAGAAGTGTTATAGTAAATGCTCTAAGAAAATTTGAAAGTGCAGGAGTTATTGAATCTAGATCCCTTGGAATGAAAGGTACTCATATAAAGATATTAAATGATAAGCTTTTAGATGAATTAAAAAAATAAAATAACATAAATTAAGGATGTCAATTTATTTGGCATCTTTTTGCATGAAAATAAAATTGAAGTAATTTGGTAAAAAAAATGTTGCCACTATAATTAGGTTATGTTATACTAACAAAGGTAATAAAATACACACAATATCAGATTTATAAAGACGGTGCCTTGTTTAAGGAAGCTTTATAAGAAGATATTGGAGGAAATAACCAGGAGGTAAGAAAATGTCAGTAATATCAATGAAACAATTATTAGAAGCAGGTGTACATTTCGGACACCAAACAAGAAGATGGAACCCTAAAATGGCTCCTTATATATTCACAGAAAGAAATGGAATATATATAATCGACCTACAAAAAACAGTAAAGAAAATAGATGAAGCATATAGCTTTATTAAAGAAGTTGCAGCTGAAGGAAAAGACATATTATTTGTAGGTACTAAAAAACAAGCTCAAGAAGCTATTGAAGAAGAAGCTATAAGATCTAACATGCACTTTGTTAATAATAGATGGTTAGGTGGAATGTTAACAAACTTCTCTACTATAAAGACTAGAATCAATAGACTTGAAGCTTTAAAGAAAATGGAAGAAGACGGAACATTTGAAGTTCTTCCTAAGAAAGAAGTTGCTCAATTAAAGAATGAAATGGAAAAATTAGAAAAGAATTTAGGTGGAATAAAGAACTTAGATGCTAATAATATAGGTGCTATGTTCGTTGTTGACCCAAGAAAAGAAAAGATAGCAATTTCAGAAGCTAAAATTTTAGGTATTCCAGTTGTTGGTATAGTAGATACTAACTGTGATCCTGAAGAAGTAGATTATGTAATTCCAGGAAATGATGATGCTATAAGAGCTGTTAAATTAATAACTGCTAAAATAGCTGATGGAATCATAGAAGGAAGACAAGGAGAACAATTAGCAGAATAATTATAGAAAGGTAGGTGAGAATTCTCATTTACCTTTTAACCTAAATAATAAGGTTTACAATAAGTTAGGAGGAATATACATTATGATAACTGCTCAATCAGTTAAAGAGTTAAGAGAAAAAACTGGTGCAGGAATGATGGACTGCAAAAAGGCTTTAACAGAAGCTAATGGAGATATGGAAAAAGCTGTTGAAATATTAAGAGAAAAGGGATTAGCTGCTGCTGCTAAAAAAGCTGGAAGAATTGCAGCAGAAGGTCTTGTAAAAACTTATGTATCAGAAGATGGAAAAACAGCCGGAATTATTGAATTAAACTGTGAAACAGACTTTGTTGCAGCAAACGAAGAATTCGTTGCTGTTGCTGATAGAATAGCAGAAATAGCTTCAAAGACTTCTGCAAAAACAGTAGAAGAACTTGTTAATGAAAAATATGATGATAACAGTACTATTCAAGAAACTTTAACAGCTTTAATTGCAAAATTAGGCGAAAATATGACATTAAGAAGATTCGAAAAATTCTCTGTTGAAAAAGGATTAGTAGAAAGCTATATCCATGGTGGCGGAAGAATTGGTGTTGTTGTTGAATTAGCTTCTGATTCTGACAATACTGCAGTATTAAGAGAAGTAGCAAAAGACGTTTGTATGCAAGTTGCTGCTGCAAATCCATTATTCTTAAGTGAAAATGATGTAGATCAAACTACTTTAGAAAAAGAAAAAGAAATATACAGAGTTCAAGCTTTAAATGAAGGAAAACCAGAAAAAATTGTAGATAAAATGGTAAACGGAAGAATTCAAAAATACTTTAAAGAAGTATGCCTTTTAAATCAAGCTTGGGTTAAAGATGGAGATAAGAGCATAAGCAAATACCTTCAAGAAAAATCAAAGGAAGTTGGTTCTCCTATAACTGTTAACAGATTTGTAAGATTCGAAAGAGGAGAAGGTATCGAAAAAGCTGAAGATAACTTCGCTGAAGAAGTAGCTAAGATGACTAAGTAATACAAAGGAGGACACGTTGTGTTCTCCTTTTTTTAGGGAGATACCAAATTAAATTTGTGGAGGTACTAAGAATGGGAAAAAGTGAATATAAAAGAGTAATACTTAAAATTTCTGGGGAAGCTTTAGCTGGAGAAAACGGCTTTGGTTTCGATTTCGACGTAATTAAAAGAATAGCCCTAGAAATTAAGGAACTAGTAAAAATGAATTTAGAAGTTGGAGTAGTAGTTGGTGGTGGAAATATCTGGAGAGGTAGAAGTGGAGAAGGCATGGATAGAGCACAAGCAGATTATATGGGAATGCTTGCAACTTGCATTAATGCTTTAGCTCTTCAAGATTCTTTAGAACAAAATGGTGTAAAGACAAGAGTTCAAACTGCTATAGAAATGAGAGAAATAGCTGAGCCTTTTATTAGAAGAAGAGCTGTTAGACATTTTGAAAAAGGAAGAGTTGTAATATTTGCAGCTGGTACAGGAAATCCGTATTTTTCAACTGATACTACTGCGGCTTTAAGAGCTGCTGAAATAGAAGCAGATGTAATTTTATTAGCAAAAAAAGTAGATGGAGTTTATGATAAGGATCCAAATGTATATTCAGATGCTAAAAAATATGATACATTAAGTTATATAGAAGTTTTAGAGCAAGGTTTACAAGTAATGGATTCCACAGCTACTTCATTATGCATGGATAATAATATTCCAATCTTAGTATTTGGATTAGATACACCAGGAAACATTATAAAAGCAGTTACTGGTGAAAAAATTGGTACATTAGTTTCAAGTATAAAATAGGGAGGTTTATATGATTAAAGATATAACTCAAAGAGTAGAAGAAAAAATGAATAAAACAATTGCTGTTTTAAAAAAGGATTTAGCAACAATGAAAGCTGGTAGAGCCAATCCTACTATGCTTGATAGAATCCAAGTTAACTATTATGGAAGTCTTTGCCCAATAAATCAAGTTGCGAATGTTTCTGCACCTGAGCCAAGAGTACTAGTGATTGCTCCATGGGAAAAATCTTTAATTAAAGAAATTGAAAAGGCAATATTAACTTCAGATTTAGGAATAAACCCATCAAATGATGGTAGTGTTATAAGATTAGTAGTACCTGAATTAACTGAGGAAACAAGAAAAAATTTAGTAAAGGTTGTTAAGAAAACTGGAGAAGAATCAAAAATTGCAATAAGAGCCATTAGAAAAGAAGCAAATGATAAAATTAAGGCTCTTAAAAAGAACGGGGAAATTTCTGAAGATGAATTAAAAGTTGCTGAAGAAAAAGTTCAAAAAATAACAGATTCATTTGTAAAGGAAATCGATACAATAGTTTTATCTAAGGAAAAAGAGATAATGTCAATATAAACCTGCTCTTTAGCGGGTTTTTTCCTTATTTATATTGGAGGGTGAAGGAAATATGATAGGATCCTTTATAAAAAAAAAGAAAAAAGAAATAGTTTTAGATAAAGAAAATATTCCTGAACATATTGCTATAATAATGGATGGAAATGGCAGATGGGCAAGAAAGCGAAATCTTCCTAGGACAATGGGCCATAGAGCTGGAGTAGAAGCCATTAGAAGAGTTCTTAAAGAAGCAGATAAAATTGGGATCAAATATCTAACCCTTTATGCTTTTTCAACAGAAAATTGGAAGAGACCTAAAGATGAAGTATCTGCTTTAATGAATCTTTTAGTAGAGTACTTTAAAAAAGAGTTAGCAGAATTAAATAAAAATGGTGTGGTTATAAGGATATCTGGAGATATTACTAAACTTCCTAAGATTGCCGAAGAAGAGATAATAAAGGCTGTTGAAATTACTAAAAATAACAAAGGTATAGTTTTAAATCTAGCCTTTAATTACGGTGGAAGAGATGAAATCTTAAGGGCGGTAAAAACTATAGCGGAAGATTATAAAAATAATAAAATAAATTTAGATGAAATTGATGAAGATAAATTCTCAAATTATCTTTATACTTGCAATATACCTGATCCAGACCTTATTATAAGACCTTCTGGAGAACAACGAATTAGTAACTTTTTATTATGGCAATGTGCTTATTCAGAATTTTGGTATTCAGATATATGCTGGCCAGATTTTAATGAGGAACACTTACATATGGCCATTTACGATTTCCAACATAGAAATAGAAGATATGGTGGAATATAATAGTTTAGAGGTGTGATAATGAAAAAAAATAGCAGATACTTTGGAGCTTTGGTTATGACCCCTTTTGTCATATTTCTTTTACTAGGAGGGGTTTGGTTAAAATCTATTACTTTTCTTATCTCTGTTTTAGGATTATATGAAATTTATAGTGCGTTAAAAGAAAAAAAATTTAATCCTATCGATATAGCAGGATATATTTTATTAATTGTATATTATTTAATGAATAGTAACTTAGAGAAATTTGTATATGTACTATTGCTTGTATCAATTTTATTACTTATAATTCCTATAATAAATCTTAAATATAATTTTATTGACTCAGCTCTTACCATATTATCTTTTATTTATGTTGGAATCTTATTTAGCTTTATTCCTATTATTAGTAATAAAGTTAACGGTAATTATTTAATTTGGTTAATATTTATAGGTTCATGGCTTTCTGATACCCTTGCCTATTATTCAGGGAAATATTTTGGCAGGAAAAAGCTATGTCCAGAAATAAGTCCGAATAAAACAATAGCTGGATCTATTGGAGGATTTTTAGGAAGTACTATTGGTTGTGGGATTTTCGGTATTATAATGATTAATAGAATTGCCAATGTTAATTTGATACACTTTTTCTTAATAGGAGCTTTATGTGGAATAATGGGACAGCTTGGAGATTTAGCAGCATCATCTATTAAAAGATATGTTGGCATAAAAGACTATGGAAATTTAATACCTGGCCATGGTGGAATATTAGATAGATTTGATTCAATTTTATTTAATTCACTTGTAGTGTTTTATTATTTAACCTTTATAGCAAAAATTTAAATTTTTATTATAATAAATTAAAAATAGCAGATGAAATAGTATTTGAATAAAAATTCTGTTTCAGCTGTTATTTTTTTATTTATAGTTATAAATATTGGTTTTAACTAATAATTTTTATTTGTTAATAATTTGTTATTATATTTTTCTATTGAGAATAATTGTTTTTATTGAAATAATAATATAAAATAATAAGGAAAACCTTAATAAAATTAATGGTAAGCTAATAAATCTTATGAAGAGATAGTTTTTATATATCTACGTAAATTAGGAGGCAAAAATGAATAATATTTCAATTTTAGGAGTAACAGGCTCAATAGGAATTCAAACCTTAGATGTAATAAGAAAATCTAACAAAGAAATTAACTTAGTTGGGGTAAGTGCAAATACATCTGTAAATAAAATGAAGGAAATAATTAAAGAATTTATGCCTAAATATGTTGCAATGATGGATAGAAATGCTGCAGATGACATAAAATCATATTGTATAGAAAATAACTTTAATATAGAAGTCTATTCAGCAATTGAAGGTTTAGAAAAAATTGCTACACTTGAAGAAATAGATATGGTTGTAACCTCTGTTGTTGGAATGATTGGTCTTAGACCAACAATTAAGGCCATTGAAGCAAAAAAGGATATTGCATTAGCTAATAAGGAAACTCTAGTTGTTGCTGGGGAACTTATTATGAAAAAGGCTAGAGAAAATAATATTAAAATATATCCAGTAGATTCAGAACATAGTGCAATTTTTCAAGCTTTAAGTGGATATAAAACAGATGATATCAGTAAAATAATATTAACTGCTTCAGGGGGACCTTTTAGAGGAAAGAATTTAGAATATTTAAAAAATGTTACAGTAGAAGAGGCTTTAAACCATCCTAAATGGAATATGGGCAAGAAGATTTCGATTGATTCAGCAACTTTAATGAATAAAGGATTAGAAGTAATAGAAGCTCATTATTTATTTAATTGTTCTTATGATAAAATTGAAGTGATTATTCATCCTCAGAGTATTATACATTCAATGGTTGAATATAAGGATGCAAGCGTTATTGCACAGCTTGGATCAACAGATATGAGACTGCCAATTCAATATGCATTAAATAAAAAGGTAAGAAAGCATCCTATTGCTAGTAAACTAAATTTTTATGAAATTAGTGAGCTTACTTTTGAAAAGCCAGATATGGAAACTTTCAAATGCCTTAAACTTGCATATCAAGCAGGAAAAGAAGGTGGCCTTGCTCCATGTATTTTAAATTCTGCTAATGAAGAAGCTGTTGCTTTACTATTAGAAGAAAAAATAAACTTTATTGAAATTCCAACAATAATCGAAAAAGCATTAGAATACTTTAAAGAAGAAAAATCAAAAGAACTTACCTTAGAAAATATATTAGAAATTGATTATAAAGTAAGAAAATATGTAAGAGATAATTGTAAGTAGGAGGAAGTATATTGTATATAATTTATGCGTTAATAGGATTTGGTTTACTTATTATTGTTCATGAACTTGGACATTTTATTATGGCAAAGGTTAATGGAATTAAAGTTGAGGAATTTTCTATAGGGATGGGCCCTAAAATACTTTCTACTCAGGGAAAAGAAACAAAGTACTCTTTAGGTTTGTTTCCTATAGGTGGATATGTTAAAATGCTAGGTGAGGAAGAAGAAGTACAGGATGAAAGAAGCTTCTCATCAAAGTCTCCTTTAAGAAGAATAAGCGTAATAGTGGCAGGGGCTGCTATGAACTTTTTATTTGCTATACTAATGTATACAATAATTTTAAATAAATTTGGCTATGCTTTGCCAGTAGTAGATAGTGTTGTAGAAAAATCTCCTGCTATGGAAGCTGGTCTTCAAGAAGGGGATAAATTTCTAAAAGTAGATGGAAATAAAATTTATACTTCGGAGGATATACAATTTGCTATAGGAATGGCAAAGAACAATTCGGTAGATTTTTTAATAGAAAGAAATGGGGAAAAGTATGAATATACCATAACTCCAGAATTAGTTAAAGATGGTAATAGTGAAAGATATATGATAGGTTTTGGATTTAAATATATTAATAGCCCAAACATCTTTGACAGTTTTAAACATAGTTTCAATAAAACTATTTCTGCAGTGAATCAGACCTTTACAGGCCTAAAAATGATGGTTACTGGAAAATTAAATCTTAAAACAGATGTTGGAGGACCAGTATCTATAATTAGAATGTCAAGTGCTGCAGCTGAAAGTGGAATTTGGAATTTAGTATATTTTTTAGCTTATATAAGTATAAACTTAGCAGTTATGAATATGATGCCATTTCCAGCTTTAGATGGTGGATGGACAGTTATATTACTAATTGAACTGATTACAAGAAGAAAGGTCCCAGAAAAGGTAGTTGCAGCAATAAATTATTTTGGAATTATGTTTTTATTTGGAGTTATGATCTTAGTAACTATAAAGGATATACTATTCCCTATAAGTTTATAGGAGAGATAAGATATGGAAAGAAGAAAAACAAGAAAAGTAAAAGTAGGAAATGTTTATGTTGGTGGAGATGCAAAAATAACAATACAATCTATGACGAATACAGATACAAGAGATGTAGAAGCAACTCTTGCACAAATAAGAGAATTAAATATCGCAGGCTGTGATATTATTAGATGTGCTGTTCCAGATATGAAAGCAGCAGAAGCTTTAGAAGGGATTTGCAAACAGTCACCAATTCCAGTAGTAGCAGATATTCATTTTGATTATAAATTAGCTCTTAAAGCAATAGAAAATGGAGTTTCTGCACTTAGAATAAATCCAGGTAATATAGGAAGCGTTGAAAAAACAAAAGCTGTAGTTGAAGCAGCTAAGGCCAAAAATATTCCAATAAGAATTGGTGTAAATGCAGGCTCTTTAGAAAAAAGTATATTAGCAAGAGATGGAAAACCAACAGCTAAAGGATTAGTTGAATCTGCATTAAAACATGTTAAAATTTTAGAAGAATTAGACTTTCGTGATATAGTAATTTCAATTAAGTCTTCAGATGTTGTTATGATGATAGAAGCCTATAGATTAATAGCTGATAAATGTGATTATCCATTGCATCTAGGAGTAACAGAATCTGGAACTCCTTTCAGAGGAACTATTAAGTCAAGCATAGGTCTTGGTACCTTGCTTGCAGAAGGTATAGGAGATACAATTAGAGTTTCTTTAACAAGTGATCCTATAGAAGAAGTAAAGGTTGCTAAAGAAATATTAAAAGCTTTAAAGCTAAAGGAAACCGGTTTAGAATTTGTATCATGTCCAACATGTGGAAGAACACAAATCAATTTAATTGAAATAGCTAAGGAAGTTGAAAAGAGAATTGAAAATATAAATAAGAATATTAAGGTTGCTGTAATGGGATGTGCAGTTAATGGCCCAGGAGAAGCAAGGGAAGCTGATATTGGAATAGCTGGTGGAAATGGTGAAGGTTTAATCTTTAAAAAAGGCAAAATTATTAAGAAGGTTAAGGAGGAAGATCTAATTGAAGAATTAATGAAGGAAATTGAAAATTTATAATGTATTTATTATATAATAATTTTCAATATAATCCCTTCTCTATCTTTATTTTAAATTTTCCTTGTATTAATATTTAAATTATGTTAGGATAAACATAAGAAGTAATTTACTAATAGCTAGAATTTGGGAGTGGGATATAAATACCCGCTCTTTCTATTTAATTGCAACTAAAATAGTTGCTTTTTTTATAGAATATTGGGAAAACTTCTATTATAACTTATAATCTACAAAATCATAATAAAAGGAGGTTTAAATATGAAGGTTGATTTATTAGTTAAAGAAATTAATCAATATGCAAGACCTATAGCAGAAGAATTAAATTTAGAGATTTATTACATTGAATATGTAAAGGAAGATGGAAGCTATTATTTAAGAATATATATTGATAAGGAAGGCGGAGGCATAACTTTATCAGATTGCGAAGCTATGTCTAGAAGAATAAGTGATATATTGGATGAAAAAGATCCAATACCAGAAGCTTATTATTTAGAAGTATCGTCTCCGGGATTAAATAGAAGACTATATATTGATGAGCATTATAGAAAACAAATTGGAAAAGAAATTCAAGTTAAGTTATCAAAGGGCCTTGACGGTAAAAAGATCTTTAAAGGAATACTTAAAGAAGTAAAAGATATTTCAATTATTTTAGAGGAAGCCGGAGAGGAAATAGAAATTCCTAAAGATAAAATTAAATCAGCTAATTTAGAAGGGGAAATATAATAAGGAGGATATAAAAATGAATGAGGAGTTTATTGGCGCTCTTAAAGAAATAGTAAAAGAAAAGGGGATTAGTGAAGAACTTTTATTTACAACAATTGAAGATGCATTAGTTGCAGCATATAAGAAAAATTATGCAGGACCAACAACTTCAGCACAAAATGTAAAAGTAAATATAAATAGAGAAAATGGAGAAATCCGCGTATATGCTCAAAAAGTAGTTGTGGAAGATGTATATGATCCTATAACAGAAATTAGTTTAGAAGAGGCGAAATCAATAAGCCCTAGATATGATTTAGATGATATTGTAGATTTAGAAGTTACACCTAAAAACTTTGGTAGAGTTGCTGCTCAGCTAGCTAAAGGTGTAGTAACTCAAAGAATAAGAGAAGCTGAAAGAAATGCTATTTATACTGAATTAAAGGAATTAGAATATGACATAATTACTGGTACAGTACTTAGAAAAGATAAAAATACTGTATTTATTAATCTTGGAAGAATTGAAACTACTATTGGTCCTAATGAACAAATACCTGGTGAAGAATATAAGTTTAATGAAAAAGTTAAACTATATGTAGTTGAAGTAAAAAACGGATCAAAGGGTGCTCAAATTACAGTTTCCAGAACACATCCAGGACTTGTAAAAAGATTATTTGAATTAGAAGTTCCAGAAATATATAATGGCGTTGTAGAAATTAAAAGTATTTCAAGAGAAGCTGGTTCAAGAAGTAAAATTGCTGTACATTCAAATGATGAAAATGTTGATCCAATGGGAGCATGTGTTGGTCCAAAAGGAGCAAGAGTGCAAAAGATTGTTGATGAGCTTAAGGGCGAAAAAATTGATATTATAAAATGGAGTAAAAACCCAGAAGAATTTATAGCAGCATCCCTTAGTCCAGCAAAAGTCTTAGAAGTAACTGCTGATGAAGAAACTAAGTCTGCTAAAGTAGTTGTAGATGATAATCAATTATCTTTAGCAATTGGTAAAGAAGGTCAAAATGTACGACTTGCAGCAAAATTAACTAATTGGAAAATAGATATAAAAAGCAAATCACAAGTTGAATCTTTAAAAGAAAATACAGATATTGATGAAGCAATTGAAAATGAATCAGTTGAATAATAGGGGAGGTTTTTTATGAAAGTAAAGAAAATTCCTTTAAGAAAATGTACTGGATGTATGGAAATGAAGCCTAAAAAAGAACTAATCAGGGTTGTAAAAAGTCCTGAATTAGAAGTTTCAGTAGATTTAACTGGGAAAAAGTCTGGTAGAGGAGCTTATATCTGTAGAGACATAGACTGCCTAGAAAAAGCCTTCAAGACAAAAAGACTTAGTAGAAGCTTAGATATTGCAATTGATGAAAGTGTTTATAATAGATTAAAGGAAGAAATAATAAATGAATAAGTTCTTTAATTTCTTAGGATTAGCAAAAAGAGCCGGCAGTTTAATAGAAGGCTATAGCAAATGTAATGAACAAAGAAATAAAAAAAATATTTATCTATTTATAATTTCAAAGGACGCGTCAGATAGTACTAAGAAGAAATTTGTTAATCATTGCAAAACAAAAGATGTAAAATTTATTGAGGATTTTACAAAGGAAGAGTTGGGTGCTTCTATAGGTAGAGAAGAATTGAAAATTTTAGCTGTTTCAGATGAAAATATAGCTAAAAAACTCTATACCCTTTATGAAGAGGAAAAATAAAAATTTAATCGGGGGTGTTTTTATTGTCAAAAATAAGAGTTTATGAATTGGCAAAAGAACTGAAGATAAGTTCAAAAGAACTTATAGAATTATTAATGAATGAATTTAGCATTGATGTTAAAAATCATATGAGTGTCATAGAAGAAGAAGATGCAGATTTAATCAAGGAATTACTTGCAGAAAAGGAGAAAGAAGAAAAAGATAAAAATATTATAGATGAATATGAAGAACAAATAGAAGAAGAAGTAAATAAAGTTAAAAAGAAAAAGAAGAAGAAAAATGAAAATAAAGAAGAAAAAACTGATGAAAATGCTTCTGAAGTTATAGAAATTGGAGAAACTATAACAGTAAAAGAATTAGCAGAAAAGCTTGGAAAACCAGCTGCAGATGTTATAAGAACATTAATCTTTACAGGTGTTATGGCAGCCATTAATCAAGAAATAGATTTTGAAACTGCAGAAAAAGTATGTGAAAAATATGAATGTATTGCAGTTAAAAAAGAAGAAACTGAAGAACTTGAAGAATTAGAAGAAGAAGAAGTAAGCGAAGAAAACTTAGTAAAAAGACCTCCAGTAATAACAGTAATGGGTCATGTTGACCATGGTAAAACATCTTTATTAGACTATATAAGAAAAGCTCATGTTACATCAAGTGAAGCTGGTGGAATTACACAACATATTGGTGCTTATACAGCTAGCTTAAATGGAGAAAAAATAACTTTCCTTGATACACCTGGCCATGAGGCTTTTACAGCAATGAGAGCAAGAGGTGCTCAAATTACAGATATAGTTATTTTAGTTGTTGCAGCTGATGATGGATTAATGCCTCAAACAAAAGAAGCAATTAGCCACTGCAAAGCTGCTAATGTTCCAATGATAGTTGCTATAAATAAAATAGATAGAACAGGAGCTAATATTGATAGAGTTAAACAAGAACTTGCAGAAGAAGAAGTTTTAGTAGAAGAGTGGGGTGGGGACACAATAGCTGTTCCTGTATCAGCAAAGACTGGTGAAAATATTGATCAATTATTAGAAATGCTTCTATTAACAGCTGAAATGCAAGAACTTAAGGCAGATCCAAAGAGAAAAGCAAAAGGTACAGTAATTGAAGCTAAATTAGATAAAGGAAGAGGTCCTGTTGCCTCTCTACTTGTTCAAAATGGTACTTTAAATGTAGGAGATTCAATATTAGTAGGTTCAACTTATGGAAGAATAAGAGCTATGTTTGATGATAAAGGAAAGAAAATTAAATCTGCTGGTCCATCAATACCAGTAGAAGTATTAGGACTTTCAGAAGTGCCTGAAGCTGGAGATAGATTTACTGTAGTAAAAGATGAAAAAACTGCAAGAAGCATGGCTGAAGCAAGAAAAGAAAAGATTAAGGATGAAAGTTTCCGTGCAAGCACAAGAGTTTCTTTAGAGGATTTATATAATCAAATAAAAGAAGGTAATGTAAAAGAACTTGATATAATAGTAAAGGCTGATGTTCAAGGATCAGTTCAAGCTATAAAGCAATCTTTAGAAAAGCTTTCAACAGAAGATGTAAAGGTTAGAGTTATTCATGGAGCAGTTGGAGGAATAACAGAAACAGATGTAAGTTTGGCAACAGCTTCTAATGCATTACTTATAGGATTTAATGTAAGACCTGATTCTAATGCAACAGCAGCGGCTGAAAGAGAAAAGGTCGAAATTAAAACTTATAGAGTAATATATGATGCTATAGAAGATGTTAAGTCTGCTATGATAGGAATGCTTGAACCAGAATACAAGGAAGTTGTACATGGAAAAGCAGAGGTAAGAGCAACTTACAAGATTTCCAATGTAGGAACTATTGCAGGTGCTTATGTTATTGATGGTAAGATAATCAGAAATTCAGAAGTTAGAGTAATAAGAGATGGAATTGTAATTTTCGAGTCTAAGCTTGCATCCCTTAAGAGATATAAAGATGACGTAAAAGAAGTAGGAACTAACTATGAATGTGGATTAAGCATTGAAAAATTCAATGATATAAAAGAGGGAGATATAATAGAATCATTTACTATGCAAGCAATCGAAAGAAAAAAGCTTTAAAAGAGGTGATTTAAATGGCTAATTATAGAGGCGGAAGAATTAATGAAGAGGTTAAGAAAGAAATAAGCATCATAATAAGAGATGAAATTAAAGATCCTAGAATGACTGGAATGGTATCACTAACATCAGTTAAAGTAACTAAAGATTTGAGTTATGCTAAGGTATATGTTAGTATATTTGCAAAAAATGATGAAGAAAAAAATGAAACATTTCAGGCATTAAAGAGTGCAAGTGGATATGTTAGAAGGGAATTAGGCCATAGATTAAATTTAAGAAATACACCCCAAATACTTTTTGAATTAGATGATTCTATAAGCTATGGTATGAGAATTGAAGAACTTATAGAAAAAGGAAGGTCAAAATAGTGAATTCCTTAGAAGAAATAAGTAAAACTTTATTAAAGAGTAAAAAGATAGGCATTACCTACCATGTATCACCAGATGGTGATGCAGTAGGTAGTGCACTTGCACTTTTAAATGGACTTAGACTATTAAACAAAGATGCTTATTTAATTTCAAAGGACCTTATATCCGAAAATCTTCAATTCTTAAAGGGTTCTTCTGAGGCTACAGGTAAAGTACTAAGTCCAGAGGATGGCACAGAAATCGTTGTTGTTTTAGACTGTGGTAATTACGATAGAATTTCCGCTGATCTTAACTATTATAAAGGTGAAATAATAAATATTGATCATCATGTTAGTAATGATAAGTATGGAAATATAAATTATATAGATATAAAAGCAGCCGCAACAGCAGAAGTTGTTTTTATGCTGCTTGAAAAGTTAGGAATAAGTTTTGAAGAAGAAAATGATGATGTTAGGGAAATTGCTACATGTCTTTATACATCTTTAGTAACAGATACTGGTGCTTTTAGACACTCAAATGTTACACCAAGAACTCATTTGATTGCTTCAAAACTGAAAAATGTAGGAGTTAATAATACGAATATATATCAAAATCTTTTTGATAATAATAGCTTTGAAAAAATGAAATTAATAGGAAAAGCATTAAATAATATAAAATTATTATTTAATGGTAAGGTTGCTTTAATAAAAATTCCAATATCCTATGGAAAAGAATTGGGTATAGAAATTGGTGATACTTCTGATATTATTTCCTTTGCCTTGCAAATAAAAGGAATAGAGTTAGCTATTTTAATTAAAGAAATAGAAAATGGTTCTAAAGTAAGCCTTAGATCAAAAAATAACTTTGATGTAAGAAAAATTGCTGAGAATTTAGGTGGCGGAGGACATGTAAAAGCTGCTGGAATTACATTAAAGAATATTAGTTTAGAAGAGGCTGAAGATAAAGTGTTTAATGAAATAGAGAAAGTGTTATAATATGGATGGAGTAATCAATGTTTATAAAAATAAAGGAATGACTTCTTTTGATGTAGTAAGAAAAATAAAAAAAATAGCTGCTACAGGAAAAGTAGGTCATACTGGCACTCTTGATCCAGAAGCTTGTGGAGTATTGCCAATTTGTATTGGAAAAGCAACAAAAATAATTGATTATATTATGGATTCTGATAAAGTCTATGAGGTTGAGTTTAAACTTGGGATTAAGACAACAACTTATGATTTAGAAGGAGAAATTACTGAGGAAAAAGATCCATCAAATTTAGGAGAAAAAGAAATAGAAGAAGCAATAAGTTCTTTTATTGGTGAATATTCTCAAGTTCCTCCAATGTATTCTGCTTTAAAACAAAATGGAGTAAGGCTTTATGAATTAGCTAGACAGGGAATTGAAGTCCCTAGAGAAGGAAGACTTGTAAAGATTAAAGAAATCACTGATATTTGTATTAATAATCCTTATATAAAGATGAAGGTAAGATGTTCTAAGGGAACTTATATAAGAAGTCTTTGTTATGATATTGGAGAAAAATTAGAAGTTGGTGCTACAATGATAGATTTAAAAAGAACAAAAACTTCAAACTTTTCCGAAGAAGAAGCTATAAATATTGATGATTTAACAGCTGAAAATATAAATGATTATCTTATTAGTATTGATAAAGCCTTAGCTTCATATGATAAGCTTATTATATCAAGTAAATTTTCTAAGCTTTTGATAAATGGTGTTAAAGTATTTGATAAAAGATTAACCAATAGTAAGGTGGAATTTGGAAAACTATATAGGGTTTATGATGAAAATGAAAAATTTATTGGCCTTGGTAAAGGTGATATTAAGGGGTTTAAAATTGAAAAATTACTTATTATTTAGGGGGATATTATGAAAATAGTTGATGATGATATAAACAAAGAAGATAAAAAAAAGCCTAATTATGTTGCATTAGGAAGTTTTGATGGTCTTCATTATGGACATTTATCCCTTCTAAGGAAGACAGTTGAGATTTCTAAAAAAAATAATGGAAACAGTATGGTATTTACATATAAAAATCATCCAAAAACTTTAATTAATCCAGATAAGGTACCCAAATTAATTATGGATATAGAGATTAAGATAAAATGCTTAGAGCAAGAAGGCATTGATATTGTGGTGTTTAAAGAATTTACAAAAGAATTCATGCAAATTGGACCTGAAGAATTTATTAAAATGCTTTGTGAGAAATATAATGTTAAGGGAATAGTAGTAGGATTTAATTTTAAGTTTGGATATAGAAATTTAGGTGACATAAATCTATTAGAGTCTCTGAAGGATAAATATGGTTATGAATTATTTGTGATGGAACCTTATACTTATAAAGATGATATAATAAGTAGCAGCAGAATAAGAAAGGCAATATCGGATGGAGAGGTAGAAGAAGCTTTCAAAATGCTATCAAGATACTATTCAATTAAAGGGGAAATTATTCATGGCAAAAAGTTGGGGAGAACTATAGGTTTTCCTACAGCTAATTTAAAGGTTAATTATGAAAATATTATTCCTAAAAAAGGAGTGTATTATACTAATGTCGAGTATAATAATAAAATTTATAAAGGAATAACTTCTGTTGGGAATAATCCAACGGTAAATGGGAAAGAATTAACTATAGAAACCTTTATTTTAGATTTCAAAGAAACAATTTATGAAAAAGAAATAAGATTATATTTTATTAATAGAATGAGAGATGAAATAAAATTTAATAATCTCGATGAGCTTATAAACCAGCTTAAAAAAGATGAAGCCTATGCTAAATCTAGAGATATAGAAATAAAAATTATGTAAATTTATAATTTACAATATAAATATCATTTGTTATAATATCAAATGGAGAACCTAATTCTAAGATATGAGGGTGCTGTCTCATTTCATGGATTTAGGGGATAATTATTATGGAGGTGCGATAAATGGACGCAATAAGAAAGCAAGAAATAATTAAAGAATTTGGAAGACATGAAGGAGATACTGGTTCACCAGAAGTACAAATTGCTTTATTAACAGAAAGAATCAATGCTTTAACTGGTCACTTAAAGCAACACAAGAAAGACCACCACTCAAGAAGAGGTCTTTTAATGATGGTTGGACAAAGAAGAGGTCTTCTAAACTATTTAGCTGATCAAGATATCGAAAGATATAGATCTATAGTAAAAAGATTAGGCTTAAGAAGATAGTCTTTAGAGCGGTTTTTAAGCCGCTCTATTATTTTAATTAATTTAAAACTTATAAGAAGACCGAAAGGAGGTTACTTAATGAAAAATGTATTAAAAACTAATATAGCTGGAAGAGAATTAAAATTAGAATTTGGAAACATAGGAATGTTATCAAATTTAGCAGCATTTATTAGCTATGGAGATACAGTTATTTTAACTAATGTAAATGCTTCAGAAAAGCCTAGGGAAGGTATAGATTTTTTCCCATTAAGCGTAGAGTATGAAGAGAAATTATATTCAGTAGGAAAAATTCCTGGAGGATTTATAAAAAGGGAAGGAAGACCTTCTGAAAATGCAATATTACATGGAAGGGCTGTAGATAGACCTTTAAGACCATTATTCCCAAAGGGTTATAGAAATGATGTTCAAGTAGTTTGTACTGTAGTGTCAGTTGAAAAAGATAACCTACCAGAAATTCTAGCAATTAATGCAGCATCTTTAGCATTATGCTTGTCAAGCATTCCGTTCTCAACACCTGTTGGAGCAGTTCAAGTAGGACTTGTAAATGGAAAATTTGTTATAAACCCAACATCAAGTGAAAGAGAAGAAAGTGATCTTCATTTAACAGTCTGTGCGACAAAAGAAAGAGTAATGATGATTGAGGCTGGTGGAAATGAAATTCCAGAGGATCTTATGATTGAAGCTATTAAATTCGGATTTGATGCTTGTCAGGATATAATAAAATTCCAAGAAGAAGCAGTAGCTAAGTTTGGTAAAGAAAAAATAGTTCCAGAATTATATGAACCAAACAAAGATTTAGAAAAAGAAATAACAGAATTTGCTGGCGAAATGATAAAAGAAGCTATGTGGATTATGGATAAAGATGAAAGAAATGCAGCAGTAGATGCCTTAACTGAAAAGGTTTATGCTGAATTTGAAGAAAAATATCCAGATAATGTTGGAGATATAAAAGAAATATTATATAATTTACAAAAAGAAGTTGTTAGAGACATGCTTTTAAATCACCATAGAAGACCTGATGGTAGAGCTTTTGATGAAATAAGACCAATTAGCTGCGAGGTTGGAGTCTTGCCAAGAACTCATGGAACTGGTATCTTTACAAGAGGATTAACTCAAGTAATGACAGTTGCTACCCTAGGTGCAGTTGGAGATATTCAAATAATTGATGGAATAGGTGAAGAAGAATCTAAGAGATATATGCATCACTATAACTTCCCAGGATATTCAGTTGGAGAAGTAAAACCTCTTAGAGGGCCAGGAAGAAGAGAAATTGGTCATGGTGCTTTAGCAGAAAGAGCATTGGAACCGCTTATACCATCTGAAGAAGAATTTCCTTACACAATAAGATTAGTTTCAGAAGTTTTAAGTTCAAATGGGTCAACATCCCAGGCTGCAGTTTGCGGAAGTACTTTAGCTCTTTTAGATGCAGGTGTTCCAATTAAAAGACCAGCAGCAGGTATTGCAATGGGATTAATTACTTCAGAAGATTTAACAAGAGAAGAAGTATTAACAGATATTCAAGGAATTGAAGATTTCTTTGCAGACATGGATTTTAAAGTAGCTGGTACAGAAGAGGGGATAACTTCAATACAAGTAGATACTAAAATTAAAGGTCTAAGCTTTAAAGTTATTAATGATGCAATATATGGTGCAAGAAAAGCAAGACTTGAAATTATAGATAAAATTAAGGAATGTATTCCTGAACCAAGAAAAGAAATTTCTAAATATGCTCCAAAGACATCAATTATTAATATTAATCCGGAAAAAATTAGAGATGTAATTGGTACTGGTGGTAAAGTAATTAATAAAATTATTGAAGAAACTGGAGTTAAGATTGATATAAAAGAAGATGGTACAGTATTTGTTTCTGCAACTGATCATGAAGGTGTAAATAGGGCTATATCAATTATAGAAGGCTTAACTAAAGAAGTAAAATCAGGAGAAATTTATTTAGGAAAGGTTATAAAAACAACTCCATTTGGAGCTTTTGTTGAAATACTTCCAAATAAAGAAGGCTTATGCCATATATCAAAATTAGATAAAGAAAGAGTAAATAAGGTTGAAGATGTAGTTTCTATTGGAGATGAAATTTTAGTTAAGGTAACTGATATTGACAGTCAAGGAAGAATAAATCTTTCTAGAAAAGATGCTTTATTAGAGCAATTAAAAGATGATAAAGACAATTAATAGAAGATAGGTACTAAAGGGCAATTTATTGCCTTTTTTTATTTTCTAAAATATTAATAAGAAATAAAATATAAATAATATTTAAGGATATTTTGTTGTAAATTATTTAAAATATAACTATAATCATAAATAATCTAATACAGATTTTTTAATATACACTTAAGATAATTATACTTTATTATTAAAAATATAAGGAGGCATTATGTATAACATATTTAAGTTAAATAATGGACTTAGAATAGTCACAGAATACATAGAACATGTAAACTCTATCAGCGTTGGAGTAATGGTTCAAAATGGATCAAGAAATGAGGATTTAGAAGTAAATGGTATATCTCATTTTATAGAGCATATGTTCTTTAAAGGTACAGAGAAAAGAAATTCAAAGGAAATAGTAGAGGAAATTGAAAACGTTGGTGGACAGATTAATGCTTATACAAGTAAAGAAGTAACCTGTTATTATATAAAAGCATTAAATACACATGTAGATTTAGCAATTGATATTCTAGCTGATATGCTTATAAATTCAAAATTTGATGAAGAAGAAATAAAAAAAGAGCAAGGTGTAGTAATAGAAGAAATAAACATGAGTGAAGATAGTCCAGAAGATGTCTTAAGTGATATTCAGGCAAGAGCTTTATTTGGAGATAACCCATTATCATATCCTATACTCGGAACTAGTAAAAATATTAGATCCTTTAATCATAGTAAATTAAAGAAATTTGTAAAAAGTCATTATGCGCCTAATAATTCTGTAGTATCGATATGTGGAAAATTTGATGAAAAAGAATTAAGAAAAATCCTTGAAGATAAATTTGGAGGATGGAAGGCTGAGGATGAATATAAGCCATTTTATGAAGAACCTAAAATAATCAATGGAACCATGTATACAAACAAACCTATAGAGCAGCTTCATATTAATTTAGCATTAAAAGGATTACCATATGCTCATGATAAGTCCTATGCTTTGCTGCTTCTAAACAATATTTTTGGTGGAGGAGCTTCTTCAAGATTATTTCAAAAGGTAAGGGAAGAGTTAGGACTTTGTTATACTATTTATTCTTATGCGCAACCATATCTTGGAGTAGGAGTTAATAATATTTATACAGGAGTAAGCAAACAATATGCAGATAAGGCTTTAGATGCAATACATAAAGAACTTAAGGAATTTGTAGAAAAGGGAATAACAAAAGAACAATTAGAAATTAATAAGGAGAAAATTAAAGCAGGTTACATTTTAGGTTTGGAAAGTACATCTTCAAGAATGTTTGCAAATGCTAAATCATTGCTGTTGCAGAACAAAATAAAAACTCAAGAAGAAGTTATAGAAAAAATTAACACTATAAACAACGATGACATAAATTATGTATTAGATACCTGCTTTAAACCAGGCATAATAAGCACAGCTTATGTAGGTCCAGATATAGAAGTTAATAAGCTAAATAATATTATAGAACCTAGTATAAAGGCTTTTAATATTTTAAATTTACAAAAAATATAATTATAATATTATTATGTAATAAAACAGCTCCAATTATCATAAGATTTACAATAAGAGTAAACTGGAGGTGGATCTTATGTTAAGAGGAGAAAGAAAAAAAAGTGAATACTATGATGAGGAAACTATTAGAGAAAATAAATATAGATTGCTTAGTGAACTAGAGACTTATGAGATATTTAATACCGAAGAGGCAGAAAAATACGATACTCAGCATGATTTAGATTTTATTATAGATGAAAAAGGTAACTTAAGGTATATAGTAGCTGCTGTTTATGGTAGTAAATTTGGCTTCTTTGGTAGTAAAGAATATGTAGAAATACCATGGGATTATGTAACTAAAATAGGAACAAATGTTATTGTAGTTTCAGCGGATAGGAGTAAGATAAAAAGAACAAGAGCATAGAATTTATAGGAGGTTATTACTTGAAAATAATTATTCAAAAGTTTGGTGGTACTTCTGTATCTACTGAAGAAAGAAGAAATCAAGTAGTAGCTAAGGTAAAGAAAGCAATAAAGGATGGCTATTCTCCTGTGGTGGTTGTATCTGCTATAGGAAGATCAGGAGATCCTTATGCTACTGATACTCTTCTTTCATTAATTGATGATAATTATAAAAAGGGTAACCTACAAGGAACTGATATGCTTATGTGTTGTGGAGAAATAATTAGTACAGTCATAATGAGTAATGCATTAATTAACGAAGGAATTAATGCAATTCCACTTACTGGGGGGCAAGCAGGTATTATAACTGATGATAAATTCACTGAAGCTAATGTAACCTATGTAAATACCCATAATATAAGGGAGCTTATAAAAAAGGGTATTGTTCCTGTTGTTGCAGGATTTCAAGGTATTACTAAAGAAGGATACTTCACTACTCTTGGAAGAGGAGGCAGCGATACTTCAGCTTGTATATTAGGGGCTTACCTTAAGGCTGGAGGCATAGAAATATATACAGATGTAGATGGTATGATGACTGCTGATCCAAGAATAGTGGAAAAAGCCAATTTAATTCAAAATATAAGTTATCAAGAGGTATTTCAATTAGCTAATCAAGGAGCAAAAGTAATTCATCCTAAAGCAGTTAATTTTGCAAAAGAATCAAATATTCCTATTTATATAAAAAATACAATGAAGGATTCAGAGGGAACTTTAATAAATAATAAAGCATTTTCAAGCAATGATAAACACATTACTGGAATTACTCATTTAAATGACAGAGTTCAGATAATAGTAAAATTAAGTGAAAATAATAATGGAAATTATAGAAGTTTATTAGATAAAATTGCACAAAAGAATATAAGTTTAGATTTAATAAATATATTTCCTACTGAACAGATTTTTACCATAGATTCAAAAGAAAAAACTATTTTAGAAGGTTTATTGAAGGAATTAAATATTAAATATAAAGTTAAAGATGACTGTTGTAAGATTGCTATAGTTGGAATAGGTATGATGGGTGTTCCAGGAATAATGGCTAAAATTATTAATACTTTAAGGAAAGAAAATATTGAAATACTTCAAACAGCCGATTCCAATATGACAATTTGGATTTTAATTGAAAAGAAAAATTTAGAGAAGGCATTAAATTTACTCCATGAAGTTTTTATGTTAAATGAATAAAATATATCCTCCTGTACAAAATAGAACTGTATAGGAGGATTTGCTATGAAAAGATTTGGAATTTTAAAACTTAAACATAACAAAGAAGATGAAAATGAGATATTAGAACTAAATAATGAGCATCTACTATATGGAAAAGAAAATAATTTAATTAATGAAAAGGATGATAAAGAAGCAAAGGAAGAGGATGAATTAAAGGAAAAGTTTCAAGAAATAAAGGAATTTGGAACTGCAAATGAAAGCGAAGAAGATGAATCAATTCAAGTATTACCGATAATAGGACAAATAGAAGGGCATCAAGTCCTACCAGCACAAGCTAAAGCAACAAAATATGAACATGTTATACCTCAGTTAATTTCCTTTGAAAGAAACGAAAAGGTAAAGGGTATTTTAATTGTATTAAATACAGTAGGTGGCGATGTAGAAGCAGGTCTTGCCATTGCAGAAATGATAAATTCTTTATCAAAACCTACAGTATCTATAGTAATTGGAGGAGGACATTCAATAGGTGTACCTCTTGCTACATCATCTAATTATTCTTTTATAAGCCCTTCAGCCACAATGATTGTACATCCAATAAGAATGAATGGTTTTGTAATTGGAGTTTCTCAGACTTTTGAATATTTTCAAAAAATGCAAGAAAGAATTGATAATTTTATAGTTAGAACATCAAAAATAGAAAAATCTAAATTGAAAGAAATGATGTTAAGGTCTGATGAATTACTAAACGATATGGGAACAATCTTAATTGGTGAACAGGCTGTACAATGTGGTTTAATAGATGAAGTTGGGGGAATAAATGATGCATTAAATAAATTAAAAGAATTAATTGAGCAACAAGAAAATACTAAATAATTAAAAGCAATTTAAATAACAAAAGTTATTTAAATTGCTTTTTTCTTCATAAAGTTTATAATAATATTATGTAAATATAAAATTGGAAAATATGCTTAAGAGGTGATTTAGTGCCTAGGAATAAGGGAAAAAAAACAGTTAAAAAAGAAGCCAAGAAGAAAAATGAAAATGGTGATATTAAAGGAATAATATATATAGCCTCAGGACTATTATTAGGAATTGCTGTTTATACAAGCTTAGCAGGAAGCCTGTCAGTAATTTCAAGACAAATAATATATAGGCTTATAGGTATAAGTGCATATGTTTTACCTTTATATTTAATATATTTTGGATATAATGTAATAATTTCTAAGGGAAGTATTAAAATATCTAGAAGAATTTTTGGAATTACATTAATTATTATAGCAATAACTTTAGGATGTGCTACGGCAAGTATCCATGTTTTAAGAGGGCTGGAAGGTTTTAAAGAAACATGGGATGCTATTGTTATTGAAGATGGAATAAATGGAGGATTTTTAGGACATTTGATTGCTTATCCTCTTTTTAAGTTAATAGGCTTTATGGGCTCTTATATATTATATTTTTCTGTTTGGTCTATAGGTAGTACTTTAATAATGGACATAACTTTATACGACAGCATTATGTATATAAAAGAAAAAATTAATAATAAGAAATTAAATAAGAATAATGTAAAAAAAGAAGAAAAGCAGATTTCTAAGGAAAATTCTAAACAATCTTCTTTAATAGAGGTAGTTCCTGAAGCAAAGGAAAGAGAAGAATTTATAAAGGGGATTAATAATAAAATAAAAATACTAGATTTTATGAAAAACTCTTCATTAGAAGATATAAAAGAAGAGTCTCCTAATAAAACAGATAATCCTTTTAATATAGAAGTTTATGATGAAGAAAGTCTTGGTGAAAATAAAACAGAAAAAGAAATATTAAGTGAAGTTAAAGCTTCAAAGAAAGAAAAGCTTTCTAACGATGTAAAAGAAGTAATAAACAAAGAAATTGAAAATCATTTAAATAAAGATAAAATAGAGGAAAAAGTATATAAACACCCATCAGTTGATCTATTAAATATTAATTCAAGAATGAAATTAAAAAGCGAAGATAAAAAAGAATTAATAGAAAGTGCTGGAAAGCTTGAAGGAATTTTAAATGATTTTGGAGTAGATGCAAAAGTTGTTCAAGTAACAAAAGGTCCTTCAGTAACAAGATTTGAAATACAGCCTAGTCCAGGTGTTAAGGTTTCAAAGATAGTAAATCTTCAGGATGATATTGCTTTAGGTCTTGCAGCTAGTGGAGTTAGAATGGAAGCTCCAATCCCAGGTAAGGCAGCTATAGGAATTGAAGTGCCTAACAAAAAACAGACTCCAGTACTTTTGAGAGAGGTTTTGGATTCTAAGGAATTTAAAACTTCTAATAATAAGCTTGCCTTTGCTTTAGGTAAGGATATTGCAGGAAAATGTGTTGTAGGGGATTTAGCAAAGATGCCGCATATGTTAGTGGCAGGTGCTACAGGATCAGGAAAATCAGTTTGTATTAATTCTTTAATAGTTAGTTTATTATATAAATACAGTCCAAAGGAAGTTAGACTTTTACTTGTGGATCCAAAGGTAGTTGAACTTAGTGTATATAATGGAATTCCTCATTTACTAATACCTGTTGTAACTGATCCTAAAAAAGCTGCAGCAGCATTAAACTGGGCTGTAAATGAAATGAATAAGAGATATAAATTATTTGCAGAAGCTTCAGTGAGAAATATTGAAGGTTATAATGCTTTGGTTGAAAAGGGTATAGTTGAAGAAAAGTTGCCTTATATTGTTATAATAGTTGATGAGCTTGCAGATTTAATGATGGCCTGTCCAAATGATGTAGAAGATTATATATGTAGGCTTGCACAAATGGCAAGAGCTGCAGGTATGCACTTAATTATTGCAACTCAAAGACCATCTGTTGATATTATAACTGGAGTTATTAAAGCTAATATTCCATCTAGAATATCCTTTGCAGTTTCTTCTGGAATAGATTCAAGAACAATTTTAGATCATGTTGGTGCAGAAAAGTTATTAGGAAGAGGAGATATGTTATATAGTCCTTTAGGAGAAAATAAAGCATTAAGAGTTCAAGGTGCTTTTATTTCAGAAGAAGAAGTAGAAAATGTAGTTAACTTTATTAAAGAGGAAGATAGTAATAAGGTAGACTATGAGGAAGAAATATTAGAACATATTGAAAATGGTGTAAAAGAAGAAGGAAAACAAGTTGAAGAAGCAGGAGCAGATGAGCTGTTAGAAGAAGCAATAAAAATAGTTGTAGAATATAATCAAGCATCTACATCCTTCCTGCAAAGAAAATTAAGAATCGGTTTTAACAGAGCTTCTAGAATAATGGATGAATTAGAAGCTAGGGGAGTAATATCAGAAAAAGATGGCAGCAAGCCAAGACAAGTATTAATTTCAAGAGAAGAAATGGATTTATAATAAAAATATTGTAAATGCATTTTTTCTCCATTAAAATAAATATGTTAGTAATTAAAAACTTAGGAGGAAGAAATTTGGAGAAATATAAAGTTGGTATGATAAGCTTGGGCTGTGATAAAAACAGAGTTGATTCAGAGCTCATATTAGGAACAATTAATAAATTTTATGAAATAACAAATGATCCAAGAGAAGCAGACATTATAATAATTAATACTTGTGGATTTATTGAAAGTGCAAAGCAAGAATCTATTAATACTATAATTGAGATGGCCGAATATAAGAAAAACCATAAATGCAAAATGCTTATTGCAACTGGATGCTTAACTCAAAGATATGGAGAAGAATTATTAAAGCTTATGCCAGAAATAGACATTCTTATGGGTGTTAATGATTATATGAAGCTTCATAAGCTTATATTGGATTTTATAAAGGGCGAAAGAAATATACTTTCAGCAAATTATAGCGATGAAAATATAAATGAGGGAGAAAGGTTATTAACAACTGACAAGCATGTAGCTTATGTTAGAATAGCAGAAGGCTGTGATAATCATTGTACTTATTGTATAATTCCAAAAATAAGGGGAAAATTTAGAAGTAGGAGTATAGAATCCATTACAAAAGAAGTAAAACAACTTGCTGCAAATGGAGTTAAGGAAATAATCTTAATTGCACAGGATCTAACAAATTATGGAGTTGATATTTACAATGGTAAAAGACTTCATATTTTAGTAAATGAAATTTCAAAAGTAGAAGGTATAGAATGGATTAGATTACTTTATTGTTATCCTGAAGAAATAACAGATGAACTAATAGAAGAGATAGCAACAAATGATAAAGTAGTAAAATATTTAGATCTTCCTATACAGCATATAAGCAGTAAAATTTTAAGAATGATGGCAAGAAAGACAAACAAAGAGAAGGTAATAGGCATCATAAATAAATTAAGATCAAGTATTCCTAATATAGTACTTAGAACTTCTCTTATTGTAGGATTTCCTAATGAAACAGAAGAAGATTTTAAGGAGTTAGAAGAATTCTTAAGGGAATATAAATTAGACAATGTTGGTGTATTTACCTATTCAAAAGAAGAGGGGACACCTGCTGCAGAAATGGATAATCATATTTCAGAAGAAATAAAAGCTGAAAGATACAATAAACTTATGGAAATTCAGAAAGAAGTTGTAGTAAATTTAAATAAATTGAAAATTTCAAAAATTTATGATACTATTATTGAAGGAAGAAAAGGAAAATACTTCATTGGAAGAAGTACAGAAATGGCTCCAGAAATTGATGGGAATATACTTATTAAAACAGATAAAGTTCTTAATAAAGGTGATATAATAAAAGTTAAGATAAATGAAACTCTAGATTATGATTTAATAGGAGAGGTATATAATGAATTTAGCAAATAAGCTTACAATGCTTAGAATATTATTGGTTCCAATTTTTTTAGTTTTTATAGCTGTTAAGGATATTCCTTATGGCACATTTATTGCTACCATAATATTTATTATAGCATCTATTACAGATCAATTAGACGGATATATCGCTAGAAGTAGAAATCAAATAACTACTTTTGGAAAATTTATGGATCCTTTAGCAGATAAGCTTTTAGTTACAGCAGCATTAATATCATTAGTAGAGTTAAAGATAATCCCAGCTTGGGCAGCTGTTGTGATAATTGCAAGAGAATTTGCTGTTTCAGGATTAAGAACAATAGCAGCATCAGAAGGAAAAGTTATTGCGGCTAGTATTTGGGGAAAAGTGAAAACAGTTATACAAATAACAGCTATTTTAATTTGTCTTTTTAGAGTAAATGTGGAATCATCAGAGTATTTATATTCTTTAGTGACAGGAAATCAAATATTAAAATATATAATTATTTATGGTTCTAATTATGTTTTAATATTAGCTGTAATACTAACAATAATTTCTGGAATTGATTATTTTGTGAAAAATAAGAATGTAATTAATAGCAATAAGTAACTGTTTACAATAAATGGGCAATGAGAAAAATAATAAGCAATTTATTATTACTTATATTTAATAAGTAGATTATGAGTAAATTGTTTACAATGAGAAAAAAAGGATATAATTAATAATAAAGTTCCATCTAATAAAGTTGGAGCTTTTTATATAAATAATATTATATAAATGTTGACTACAGAAAGAAAATAAATTATAATTAGTACATAGAACAAATGTTCGTCGAGGAGGAAGGTGCCATATGGGAAATATAAATGTAGATAAGTTAAAAGCGATAGAAAATGCAATGTCACAAATTGAAAAGCAATTTGGTAAAGGTTCAGTAATGAAATTGGGAGAAAACAGTACATTAAATATTGATACTATTTCAACGGGATGCCTTGATTTAGATATAGCTTTAGGTATAGGTGGACTTCCAAGAGGTAGAATTATAGAAATATTTGGACCAGAAAGTTCAGGTAAGACTACTGTTGCTCTTCATGTTGCAGCAGAAGCTCAAAAGCAAGGAGGAGCAGTAGCATTTATAGATGCTGAACATGCTTTAGATCCAAATTATGCAAAGAATTTAGGAGTAGATATTGATAATCTTATAGTTTCACAACCAGATACTGGAGAACAAGCGTTAGAAATTACTGAAGCCCTAGTTAGATCTGGTGCAATTGATGTTATTGTTATTGACTCTGTTGCAGCATTAGTTCCTAGAGCTGAAATTGAAGGAGAAATGGGGGACTCTCATGTAGGTCTTCAAGCAAGACTTATGTCTCAAGCTTTAAGAAAGTTAACAGGTGCAATACAAAAAACTGGATGTATAGCTATTTTTATTAACCAATTAAGAGAAAAAGTTGGTATTATGTTTGGAAATCCTGAAACTACTACAGGAGGAAGAGCTTTAAAATTCTATTCATCAGTTAGATTAGATGTTAGAAAAACAGATTCAATAAAACAAGGTGAAAATATTATAGGAAACAGAACAAGAGTTAAGGTAATGAAAAATAAGGTAGCTCCTCCATTTAAACAAGCTGAATTTGATATAATGTATAATGAGGGAATATCAAGAACAGGTAATATTGTAGATGTTGGAGTTAAAGAAGGTATTGTACAAAAAAGCGGTGCTTGGTTCTCTTGTGGAGATATAAGATTAGGACAAGGAAGAGAAAATGCAAAACAATATTTAAAAGATAATCCAGAATTAGCTTTAGAAATTGAAAATAAAATTAGAGAAAAATATAATCTTCCATTAGCTAAAGCTCTTTCAGTAGAAGTATCAGAAGAGAAAGAAAAAACTAAAGAATAATTTTACCATTTTATTGAATAAATTTGGTAATTTTGTGTATAATAATAGTTGGTGAGAAATTTCATCGGCTATTTTTTTTGATGGGCTATTTATATTTTGATAAAATGAAAACGATGTTAGGGAAAATATTCAACTAAACTTGACATAATTTTAAAATTAAGATAAAATAATAACAAATACTGGTTTATCATATTTCAAATATCAGTTAGATTAATTATGATACCTCTACATTTTCATTAAACAAATTGTTTATTAAATGGAGGAGGTGTTTTATATGGAAATTCTTATAAAAATTATAGTTGGAATTATTGTATTGGCAGTTATATGTCTTATACTTTATAACGCTATAAAGAGTGCATCTAAAAAGAAGATTGAAAGGTTAGAAAGAGAAGCTTTTGAAATTTTAGAAAATGCTAAAAAAGAAGCAGAAGCTATTAAGAAAGAATCTATTTTAGAGGCGAAAGAAGAAGTTCATAAATTAAGAAATGATCTAGATAAAGAGTGTAGAGAAAGAAGAAATGAAGTCCAAAGGCTTGAAAGAAGAATAATTCAAAGAGAAGAATCATTAGATAAGAAAAGTGATTTTTTAGAAAAGAAAGAAGAATCTTTAAATAAAAGGTTACAAGAAATCAATGATCTGGAAGCTAGTGTGCAAGAACTTTACGCTAAAAGAAGAGAAGAACTTGAAAGAATATCAGCAATGACTTCTGAGGAAGCTAAAGAAATTCTTTTAAGTGAAGTAAAAAGAGAAATAACACATGAAACTGCTATGATGATTAAAGATGTTGAAGCAAGAGCTAAGGAAGAAGCAGAGAAAAAAGCAAGAGAAATTATAACTACTGCAATTCAAAGATGTGCAGCAGATCATGTATCAGAATCAACAGTGCATGTTGTTGCCCTTCCAAATGATGAAATGAAGGGAAGAATTATAGGTAGGGAAGGTAGAAATATCAGAACCCTAGAAACATTAACAGGAGTAGATGTAATTATAGATGATACTCCGGAAGCAGTTATTTTATCAAGTTTTGATCCTGTAAGGAGAGAAATTGCTAAAATAGCCTTAGAAAAGTTAATTGTAGATGGAAGAATTCACCCAGCTAGAATCGAGGAAATGGTAGAAAGAGCTACCAAGGATGTTGAAAATGATATTAAAGAAGAAGGAGAACAAGCAACCCTTGAAGTAGGTGTTCATGGTGTTCATCCTGAAATTATTAAATTACTTGGTAGACTAAAGTATAGAACTAGTTATGGACAAAATGTGTTAAAACATTCTATTGAGGTTGCTTATTTAGCAGGTATTATGGCTTCAGAACTTGGTTTAGATGTAAATTTAGCCAAGAGAGCAGGCTTATTACATGATATAGGCAAAGTAGCAACAAAAGAAGATGAAGGTCGTCATGCCGTAATTGGCGGAGATTTAGCTAAGAAATATGGAGAATCTCCTATTGTTGCCAATGCAATTGCAGCCCATCATGGAGATGTTGAAATGTTAACATTAGAAGCCGTATTAGTTCAGGCAGCAGATGCTATATCAGCTGCAAGGCCAGGGGCAAGAAGAGAAACCCTAGAAGCATACATTAAGAGATTAGAAAAGCTTGAAGAAATTGCAAATTCTTATGAAGGTGTAGAAAAATCATATGCAATTCAGGCTGGTAGAGAGATAAGAATTATGGTTAAACCAGATCAATTAGATGACGCTGGAATAGTAGAATTAGCTAGAGATTTATCTAAGAGTATAGAACAAAATTTAGAATATCCAGGTCAAATTAAAATTAATGTTATAAGAGAAACAAGAGCAGTTGATTACGCTAAATAAACAGAATGCATTTTGCTTAGCAAAGTGCATTTTATTTTTTATAAGAAAATTAAAATAAAAAAAGGATTTTTATTTAGAATGTAGAATATAAATATAGGGAAATGAAATAATATTTAAATTAAATTGTAAACGATTTTTTTATCTAGGAGGTAAAGACAAAGTGGAAGTATTAAAAGTTTCAACAAAATCAAATCCAAATTCAGTTGCAGGTGCATTAGCTGCAATTATTAAAGAAAAGAATATAGCAGAAATTCAAGCAGTGGGAGCGGGTGCTATAAATCAAGCTGTAAAAGCAATAGCTATAGCAAGAGGCTTCGTTGCTCCTAGTGGTAAGGACATAGTATGTGTTCCAGCCTTTACTGATATTCAAATAGACGGTGAAGAAAGAACTGCCATAAAATTAATTGTTCAACCAAGATAATGGAATTATACTAATTCAAAAGATTAAAAAGGACTAGTTTATAGTCCTTTTTGTAAAATTAAATAGTAATATTATAGAATAAGTTCATAATAACTTGAAATTTTCAGCAATAATAGATATAATTAAGAAGTTAGAAGTAAACAATTTAAAAAATTTATAAAGAGGTGTGTTTAATGGTATCTAAAGACGTTGTTGTTAACAATGGAACTGGTTTACACGCTAGACCAGCAACTTTATTAGTTAAGAAAGCTTCATCATTCAAATCAGATGTAAGTATTGAGTACAATGGAAAGAAGGCTAATGTTAAAAGCTTAATTGGTGTTCTTTCACTAGGAGTTACAAAGGGAGCTAAAATAACTATTATTGCAAACGGTGATGACGAAGCTAAAGCTGTTGAAGAAATAGCAACTTTAATAGCAAACTTAGAAGACTAGTATAAAAAAGTGCCAATGGCACTTTTTTTTTGAGTAGGCCATCATAATAAAATATTATGCTTTAAGAAATTTATATAAGGAGACATAATTTATGCAACAAACACATAACAATGAAAGAATTATAGAAATAATGAATGCTATCAATGAGGTCTGCAAAGGTAGTTTAGATGAAAGATATTTGTTTCTTGCAGAGAATTTATGTAAAGAATTATTTAAAATAAAATATGATGGAATAAATAAGGGTAAAGCAAATTCTTGGGCCTGTGGAATAGTACATGCTATTGCTAATAGAAATAATTTATTTAAAAACAGCGATATAAAAGTAACTGATATTTATAAATTATTTAATGTAAGCAGTAGTACAGGATTATCTAAATCTAAAGAAATTAGAAGTGCTATTGATTTACAGGAGGAAAGATGGTCAATAGAATTTGTAGAAAATATTAATAAATCGGATATTTATGAAGAACTAGCTGCTGATTCAGAAATTGATGAAAATTTATTAAAAGCTAATAAAATAGCAAATGATGCTTGGAACAATAAAAGCTTTAATAAGAGAGTTAGATTAGCAAAGGAAGCACTAAAAATAAACGAAAAATGTGCAGAGGCATACATTATTTTGTCTTTTGATAATTCCTTATCTAAGGAACAGCAAAAAGAATTGGCAAAAAAGGCTGTAGATTTTTCAACAAATAATATCAATTCAGAAATATTAAAGAAATATAAAGGTAATTTCTTAGATTTTGATTTAACTAAGACATATTTTAGTGCAAAATATAGGTTAGGAAGTTTACTTTGGAATATGAAAGAAAAACAAGCAGCTATAAAGGAATTTTTAGATTTAATTGAAGTCTTTCCAAAAGATTCATTAATGGTAAGATCTTCTTTAATGTCTTGGTTAATTGAAGAAAATATGGATAAAGAGTTAGAGGAACTTTTAGATAAATACAAGGGTGATTATTTAGCTTCAACTAAATTTACAAAAGCTCTTTACTTTTATAAGCTAGGAAAAAAAGAAGAAGCTTTAAGATATTTAAGAGTTGCTAATTCTTCCAACCCTTTTGTAATAGAATTTTTATTAAAACAAAGAAAAATAAAAAAGAATAATAATAAGTTTGAAAAACTAGGAAGTGAAGAAGAAGCCATTAATTATATTAAATATGGTGAAGATGCTTGGAACTCTGTTAATGGAGCTAAAAGTTGGCTAAAAGAAGTAAAAGAGCATTTATAGGCTATTATCTGTATATATAAAAGGAGCTATCTCAAAATATAAGATTAGTTAATTTTTATTTTGAGATAGTTCCTTAAAATTAAATATTCTTATATAGATTTAGTAAATTATAAAATAATTTACTATAACCTTCTTTATAATTATATTCAATTGGCATATTTTTTTCGAATTTTAAATAATCGATTGTATTTTCATTTTTTTCATCAAAATAAAGCCTTAAAATAGCTTGATAATAGTCCTCTTTAATACCTTTGTATATTTTGTCATATAAATTCTTATCAACTTGATAATGAGGCTTATAAAGCTTATTATAAATTAAATAATAAGCAATTAATAATGAGGTCTTTTTTTCTTGCCTATAATCCAGTTCTATTATTTCATCAAAGTCTCTTATTAATACTTCAGAAAATTCAATAAAGTTTTGCTCTATTTCATAAAGGTCATTATTAAAATAACTTAAGATAGAGTTAGTATAAAAGGATGTATTATTTAAAAAATCCCATAGGTTATTAACATCAAACTCTTTATAATCAATTTCACTTGAAATTTCTTTATAAACATCTGTTAGAAATTTTTTAGTATCAGGATTTACATATCCATTAGCGCATAAGCTAAAATTTCGCACTAAATCGAAGGCTATTCTTTTATCTTCTTTTGCTCCAATTGCATATTTACCATCACTGTTAAAAAAATTCATCGTTGAAATTCCAAAGTGTAATAAAGCAATAATAGCTAAATAAGCATATTCAACAAATATTATACCTATTAAAAACAAGGAGATAAAAACAATAAAATCAAAAATTGGACCTGAATATAAAAAAATTCTAAGTTTATTTATAAGATTATTATAATCTTCTTTATTTGTAATGTTCAATGAATTAAAATGTAGTTCGCTTGTTATATTATGATTAAAAAATTTGACTACTGAGATTTTAAATTTTCCATTATTTTTATATAATTTAAAAGGAATGATATAAATATATGAGCATTTTAATTTTAAAAATAAAGATACAATAAAATGTGTTAATTCATGTAGAATAATAAGGATATATTCAAAAAATATAATTTTAAAGAATAGCAATATATAATTCAAGTTCATCATCCTTTATTATTTGTATTTAATATTAATATAGAAAAATAAAAGGAAAATTGTGACGGAGGAAAATAGAATATGTTAATATAATAATAAATAAAATATGTTTATATTAGCTAGGGAGGATATAATGAATATACAAATATTTGGGAGAAAAAAATCTTTTGATACAAAAAAAGCAGAGAGATACTTTAAGGAAAGAAAAATAAAATTTCAGTTTGTAGATTTAGATGAAAAGGGAATAAGTAAAGGAGAATTAAATTCAATTAAGCAAAAAATAAAAATTAATGATCTAATCAATGAAAGTTCTAAGGAATATAAGCAGCTAAATCTAGATAAAATAAGAAGTGTTGAAATGAAAGAAGAAATTATATTAAAAAATCCTAGAGTTATAAATGCTCCTATCGTAAGAAATGGAAGGGAAGCAACTGTAGGGTATCAAAAGGAAGTTTGGGATACTTGGTTTGAAAAATAGTATGTAGGTGAAACAAATGATTAAATTTAAGTTACAAAAGGATAAATTAAAGGAGATTATTTTTAAAATAAGCATTAAAGAACAAGATATTGTAAAATATCCCTTTCTAAAAAGACCTATTATGGAAGGAAAACAGGCTAAGGGCTTATATAATTACGAAATCCCTTTAAGATATTTAATACCAATAATAAATAATATTAATAGGGAGGATTTAAAGTTAGATAATAAAAGTATTAATGAATTTTTGGAATTTTATGATGAATTTGAAGAAAAGCATTATTATAGTATAAGTGCAACAGCCAAATTTATGAAACTATGGAGAGAGGAAAATTGTCCTAGTATCTATAAAATATATATAGATAGAGAAGCTCTTGAAATTAATAAAGAAATTGCCTTTAAAAAGCCCTGCATAGATTTAAATAATATAAAATATTAGCTGTGCCTAAATTTTAGAGCACAGCTAATTTATTATTTAATGAAGGAGATGAATTTATATGGCGTAGCTCTTAAGCTATAGTTATTTTAATAATATGCTTTTTATAGAATATTTGTTCCAATATTTAATAAATTTAAGCATATTTTTGAATCCTTCTTTTCCTAATAGTGGCAAGATATCTATAACCTTCAGTCCAAAAACTAAGCAATTCTGGTTTATAATCAAGAAGATGTTTTAAAAATTCATCAAAAACCCTTGCCCTTATTAAAATTTCAATAATATCTCTAGGGTAAGGAGTTATTTTACTAAAAGGTTTTCTAGGATCTATAACTTTAATTTTACAATTTTTATTAACAAATATATGAGAATTTCTAATGTTTAATCTAGTAAATTTTAGTCTTTTAAAATCCTCTATTAAATCAATTATTTCTTTGGATAAATTATAGGAAATTCCATTTTTTATTATATATTCATATAAATTTTCGCCTTCAACATATTCTCTAATAATAATATTACTTGCACGAACTATACATTTAGGAAAAAAAGGACTATCTTTAGTAATTTTAAGTATTTCTTCTTCAGCAATGGCATTTTTTATTTTTTTAAAAGCTTTAATAGCCAAGCCGTCTTTAGTTAAAAATACAGAACCTTCTGCGCCAGAACCAAGAAATTTACAATCTTGAATTTCTATTTGGTGTTTTAGTTTCATAAATACCAACTTTTTTAGTGCTTTAAAATATTATATGCTTATAGAATTTTTATGTTAATAAGGCATATTAATATAATAGTATAAAATAATAGCTTTATAAAATAATAAGCTATAATAGTAAGATTATTAAACTATTAATAGAAAAAATATTATGTTACAATGTTAAATATGGAAAGGAAGGGATATTAATGAAAAGCTTATCAGATGTTTATGTTTTATCTAACAATGTGAAAATACCTTGTATCGGCTTTGGTACTTGGCAAAGTCCAGATGGAGAAGTTGCAATTTCATCAGTAGAAGAAGCAATAAGAGTTGGATATAGACATATAGATACTGCTGCTATTTATGGTAATGAAGAAAGTGTAGGAATTGCAATTAAAAATAGTAATATTCCGAGAGAAGAAATTTTTGTTACCAGCAAAGTATGGAATACAGATCAAGGATATGATAGTACCTTAAAAGCCTTTGATGAATCATTAAGAAAATTAGGATTAGACTACTTAGATTTATATTTAATTCATTGGCCTGTGCCTAAAATTTTTAAGGATAATTGGGAAAAAATAAGTATAGAAACCTGGAGGGCCTTTGAAAAATTATATAAGGATGGAAAGGTTAGGGCAATAGGAGTAAGTAATTTTAAGCCTCATCATATTCAAAATTTAATTGATAATTGTGAAATTGTACCTATGGTAAATCAAATACAATTACATCCCGGATTAAATCAAGAAGAGATAGTAAAATATTGCAGGGAAAATAATATTTTAATTGAGGCCTACAGTCCTTTTGGAACAGGAAATATATTTAGTATAAATGATTTAGATCATATTGCAGAGAAATATAATAAGACTGTAGCTCAGATCTGTTTAAGGTGGTCCTTACAAAAGGGGCATTTACCGCTTCCAAAATCAGTTACTCCAAGTAGAATATTAGAAAATACTAAAATATTTGATTTCGAGATTGATGAAGAAGATATGAACTTTATTGATAATTTAAATAATGATTTTAAAAAGGTAAAGGATCCAGATAATATTAATTTCTAAAGAAAATAAAAAATATATAGAAAAAGGTAGCTAAATGGAATTCAAGATTAAAACTTTCGATGAGTTAAGCAATGAGGAACTATATTCAATTTTAAGATTACGTTCTGAAATTTTTGTAGTAGAACAAAATTGTGTATATCAAGATATGGATAATAAAGACTTAAAAGCCTTTCATTTGATGGCAATTGATGAAGGTCAAATTGTAGCTTATTTAAGAATATTAAATAAGGGAGTATCCTATAAAGAAATTTCTATAGGAAGAGTTGTAGTAAAAAAAGAATATAGAAGAAGAAAACTTGGGCTGGAAATAATTAATAGGGCAATAGATTATATTAAAAATATTATGAAAGAAAATGAAATAAGGATATCTGCCCAAGTATATGCAAAAAATCTTTATAAAAAAGCAGGATTTAAAGAAGTATCAGAGGAATATTTAGAAGATGATATTCCTCATGTAGAAATGCTATTTAAGTAATCTATTAAACTATTCTTTACATGATAAAATTAAATTTTATTTGAGGACTGTTTATTAACAGTCCTTTTTATTATAATAATTATAATAGTGCAAAAATACTTGAATAATTTTACAAATCAATAAAATAAAAAACATTTATGATAAATCCTTGTTATAATTAAGTTGCAACACAAAATATAACAGAAAGGACATACATAAATGTTTCAG